>Ga0256903_1000597_pt1 | contig 11050 bp, 7 predicted proteins | sample MC6MC0741MT_FD_190195 | JGI IMG/M metagenome (GOLD analysis project Ga0256903, IMG submission 190195) | Metatranscriptome of enriched soil aggregate microbial communities from Iowa State University, Ames, United States - MC6-MC0741-MT... | ecosystem: Environmental > Terrestrial > Soil >... | reverse complement strand
GTATAGCAGTGCGAGCCAGGACGCCGCAGGCGCGCAGGTACAATGCGGCCCCATGGAATCCTACGATATTGCAGTGATCGGCGCGGGCGCGGCCGGCATGATGTGCGCGGCGGTGGCCGGGCAACTCGGCCGGCGCGTGGTGCTGATCGATCACTCGCAGCGCCTCGCGGAGAAGATCCGGATCTCGGGCGGCGGCCGCTGCAACTTCACGAACCTGTATGCGGGCCCGGCCAACTATCTGTCGGCGAATCCGCATTTTTGCCGCTCGGCGCTCGCCCGCTATACACCGCGCGACTTCATGGCGCTGCTCAAGCGGCATCATGTGACGTGGCACGAGAAGCATAAGGGGCAGCTTTTCTGCAACGAGTCGAGCGACGCCGTCATTAACGTGCTGAAAAACGAGTGCGACGCGGGACGCGTCGCATGGCGTGCGCCGCTTTCGGTCGAGCATGTGAGGCAGGACGTGGAAGGCCGCTACACGCTCGACACCAACGCGGGTTCAATCGCGGCGCGGGCGCTTGTCGTCGCTACGGGCGGCTTGTCGATCCCGAAGATCGGCGCCACCGACTTTGCCTATCGTCTTGCCAAGCAGTTCGGCCACAAGCTCATCGACACGCGTCCCGCGCTCGTTCCCCTCACGTTCGCCGCCGCTGACTGGGAGCCATTCTCGGCGCTCTCCGGCGTGTCGCTGGAGGTGCGGATCGCGACCGGCAACAAGAAGTCCGGCGCTGAATTCGAAGAAGACCTGCTGCTCACGCACCGCGGCCTCTCAGGGCCGGGCGTGCTGCAGATCTCCAGCTACTGGCAGCCGGGGGAGCCGATTCACATCAACCTGCTGCCGGACCGCGACGCCGCCGCGGCGCTACTTGAAGCGAAGACCGGGACGCGGCGTCAGATTGCGAATCTGTTGTCGGAATGGGTGCCGCAGCGGCTTGCCCACGTGTGGCTCGAGACCCATCAGATTCCCGCCGAAGCACGCGTGGCCGACCTGCCGGACAAGGTGCTTCGCCGTGTTGGCGAAGCCTTGTCGCGCTGGACGCTCACGCCGAACGGCACCGAAGGCTACCGCAAGGCCGAAGTGACCCGCGGTGGCGTGGATACACGCGACCTTTCGTCCACCTCGATGATGAGCGCCCGCGCGCCGGGCCTGTACTTCATCGGCGAGGCGGTCGACGTAACGGGCTGGCTCGGCGGCTACAATTTCCAGTGGGCCTGGGCATCAGGCGTGGCGGCCGGCGAGGCCGCTGCGGAGTATGCCCGGGGGGCTTGACGGCGCAATGGCTTTGTGCGAAAGCTCTGCTATACTCCTGAACCTTTACAAAGTTCCGTTATTGAAAAATGACGACCATCCGCGTAAAAGACAACGAGCCGTTTGAAGTCGCCATGCGCCGTTTCAAGCGCACCATGGAGAAAAACGGTTTGTTGACGGAACTTCGTGCGCGCGAATTTTACGAAAAGCCTACGGCTGAGCGTAAGCGCAAGAAGGCGGCTGCGGTGAAGCGTCATTTCAAGCGTCTGCGTGGCCAGATGCTGCCAAAGAAATTCTACTGATTCTGGCGTTGTCGCTGCTCCGCTCAAACGGAGCCGCGACATGCAACCGGTGACGGCACAACAGGTGCTGCCTCGGAAAACAAGGTCTTTTCGGACCAGCCGGCAGGGTCGCATCCACTACGCACATTGCGCCAACCCGCTTGAGGAAGCTGTCCCAAGCGGGTATTCGTGTTGGCAAATGTCGATGCGGTCCACTCGGCCGGTTTTTCAATTTTCAACGCATTCAGGTGAGTAATGAGCCTCAGAGACCGGATCAACGACGATATGAAAGCCGCCATGCGGGCACGTGAAACGGAGCGTCTCGGCGCGATTCGCCTGTTGCTCGCCGCGATCAAGCAACGTGAAGTCGATGAGCGCGTGACGCTCGACGACACTGCAATCACTGCTGTGATCGACAAGATGATCAAGCAGCGTAAGGACTCGATCAGCCAGTTCGAAGGCGCCGGTCGCACGGACCTCGCGGACAAGGAAAAGGCCGAGCTGGCTATTCTGTCGGCGTACATGCCCGCGCAGATGTCGGAGGCGGAGATCGTCGCCGAGGTGCAGGCCGCCGTCGCGCAAACCGGGGCGGCCGGCCCGCAGGACATGGGCAAGGTGATGGGCGTGCTGAAGCCGAAGCTCGCCGGTCGTGCCGACATGACCGCCGTTTCCGCGCAAGTCAAAGCCGCGCTCGCGAAGTAAACCGCGCGTTGTGGCCCGCGCGGCCGCCATGGGCGGCGCGCGCGGTATCGAGCTCCTAAGCTGGCGTCGTCTAACGTGATTCCTCCGTCATTCCTGCAGGATCTGCTCAACCGCGTCGATATCGTCGACGTGGTGGGGCGGTATGTGCAGTTGAAGAAGGGCGGCGCGAACTTCATGGGGCTGTGTCCGTTTCACAACGAGAAAAGCCCGTCGTTCACGGTGAGCCCGACCAAGCAGTTTTATCACTGCTTCGGCTGCGGCGCGCATGGAACGGCCATTGGCTTTCTGATGGAACACGTCGGCGCCTCGTTCCCCGAGGCAGTCAACGAACTCGCGCAATCCGTCGGATTGACGGTGCCGAACGAGCCTTCGCCGGGCTACGGAGGCGGCGGTTCCGGCGGCTATGCACCGGCGGCCTCGAAAGCAGTAACTACCGCGCTTTCCGACGTCATGCAGACGGCTTGCGACTACTACCGCAAGCAATTGCGCGGCGCGCCTGTCGCGATTCAATATCTGAAGAAACGCGGCCTGACCGGCGAGATCGCCGCCCGCTTCGGGTTGGGCTACGCGCCGGACGGCTGGCAGAACCTGGAAACGGCTTTTCCGAACTATCGCGACGATTCCCTGGTCGAATCGGGTCTGGTAATCGTCAGCGAGAAGTCGGACGCGCAGGGCCAGAATCGCCGCTACGACCGCTTTCGCGAGCGGATCATGTTCCCTATACGCAACGTGAAGGGGCAGGTAATCGGCTTCGGCGGCCGGGTGCTGGACGGCGGCGAGCCGAAGTATTTGAATTCGCCGGAAACGCCTCTATTTAACAAAGGCAGCGAGTTGTACGGGCTTTTCGAGGCCCGTCTTGCGATCCGGGAACAGCACTACGTGCTGGTCGTCGAAGGTTATATGGATGTGGTCGCGCTGGCCCAATTGGGGTTTCAGAACGCGGTCGCGACGTTGGGCACGGCCTGCACGCCGATCCATGTGCAGAAACTGATGCGCCAGACAGACACGGTCATCTTCAGTTTCGACGGCGATTCAGCCGGGCGGCGCGCCGCACGGCGCGCATTGGACGCCTGTTTGCCACACGCGGCTGACAACCGGACCATTCGCTTCCTGTTTCTGCCGGCTGAACACGACCCGGACAGCTACGTCCGCGAGTTTGGTACCGAGGCGTTCGCCGAGCAGGTGGAACGCGCTATGCCGCTCTCGCAGTTCATGCTTAACGAGGTGCTCGCCGGCAAGGAGCTGGACCAGCCGGAAGGCCGTGCACGCGCGCTATTCGACGCCAAGCCGCTGCTGCAGGCGCTGCCGGCCAATGCACTGCGCGCGCAGATTATGCATATGTTCGCCGACCGGCTGGATGTGCCTTTCGACGAGGTTGCCGCGCTCTGCGAGGTCGACTCGCGCATTGCGGCGGCGGCGCGTTCGGCGCCGGCCCGTAAGGACCGGCGCAGCGTGACTGGCATCGAAGAAAAGACGCTGCGCAATCTTGTGATGTATCCGCGCACGGTCGCGGTGCTCGACGAAGAAGCCGAACAAGCGCTTCTCACCGTGACCCGGCACGGCGAACTATTTGAAGAAGTGACGACGCATGCGCGCGCACTCGGCGATTCGGCGGAGTTTCAATTGCTCTCCGACCTATTGCGAAACGGCGCAAACGCCCCAACTTTCGAGGAAATCTTTCGCAAAATTCTGGACTATGATGAAAATGTCCGGGATTTGTTGCTGAAGGACCCGGAAGATGCGACCGTCATAGAAGAGCGGCGCGAGCAGGAGAGGATCGTCGGAGAGGAGCTGAAAGCGGCGATTCTGAAGATGCGATACGACGCTTATTGCGATCGTCTCGAGCAACTTTCACGACAATCCCGGCACACGCCGGAGGAGTTCGCGGAGCTTGCGGAGCTCAACAGGAAGCGGGCTGACATGAAGCGCCAGCTCGGCTTGTAGGCGGAAGCGCAGAAACCTGAGTGGTATAATAAAAGGTTTCCAGCGGTTTGTTTTTCAAAGGGTTTTCCTAGCAAAGGCGAAAAGGCGATGCGATGGCAAAGACTACAGACGGAAAGAACACACCCGGCCCACGCTCCAGGGAGAAGACCAGAAAGGTCACTTCGGCCAGGTTAGATTCTTCCGTCCGGAAAGCGTCTGCCGTTAGCGTTACACCGGCTGCCGGGAAGAAGTCTTTAGCCACTCCGGCCGCGCGAGCGGAGCCGGCTCAGATGGCAAAGGCGGTCGCCAAGGCGGCGAAAACTGTACCACCTCCGGCCGCGAAACGACCGGGTGTCAGAAGCGCAAGGGAAGCGGCTGTCGCGCAGGACGATGCGGCAGTGCGCGAGACTCCAGTATCCACGGTTCAACCGGCTGTTGTCCACCAGCCGCGAGTCGAGACTACAGCCGGTACGGCGAACTCCATGACGAAAAAGCTGAATGAAGTACCCGTCGATGACGACGCAACCCAGAGCGAAGAAACCCCTGTGGCCGCTTCCGGCAAAGTGGAAAAGGCCAAGGCTCGCGACCGCCGTGCCAAAGAAAAGGCGCTTCTGAAAGACGCGTTTTCTTCATCGGCACCCGGCACGGTGGAGGAACTCGAGGAGCGCCGCTCCAAATTGCGCGCGCTCATCAAGCTCGGCAAGGAGCGCGGTTTCCTCACGTACGCTGAGATCAACGATCACCTGCCGGACAACTTCACTGAGACCGAGGCGATCGAAGGCATCATCAGCACGTTCAACGACATGGGCGTGGCTGTGTACGAGCAGGCGCCCGACGCTGAAACGCTGCTGCTGAACGACAACGCGCCCGCCGCTTCGTCAGACGACGAAGTCGAAGAAGAGGCGGAAGTTGCGCTGTCCACCGTCGACTCGGAATTCGGCCGCACGACCGACCCGGTGCGCATGTACATGCGCGAAATGGGCACGGTCGAACTGCTGACGCGCGAAGGCGAGATTGAAATCGCCAAGCGTATCGAAGACGGCCTGAAGCACATGGTGATGGCCATTTCCGCGTGCCCGACCACGATCGCCGACATTCTCGCCATGGCAGAGCGCGTCGCGAACGAGGAAATCCGCATCGACGAACTGGTCGACGGCCTGATCGACGCCGACGCAGAAGACGCGGACGGCTTCTCCGTGCAGGAAGCGGAAGCGATCGAGAGCGAGGACGAAGAAGCCGAGGAAGAAGACGAAGAGGACGAAGAAGAAGACGACGGCACCGCGCAGGCCACGGCCAACGCAGCGCAAATGGAAGCGCTCAAGCGTGCGTCGCTCGAAAAATTCGCGCTGATCAGCGAATGGTTCGACAAGATGCGTCGCGCGTTCGAGAAGGAAGGCTACAAGTCGAAGTCGTACCTGAAAGCGCAGGAAACCATCCAGAACGAGCTGATGACGATCCGCTTCACCGCGCGCACCGTCGAGCGTTTGTGCGACACGTTGCGTGCGCAGGTGGACGAAGTGCGTCAGGTCGAGCGTCAGATTCTGCATACGGTGGTCGACAAGTGCGGCATGCCGCGTGCGGAGTTCATCGCGCGTTTCCCGGGTAGCGAAACGGACCTCGAGTGGGCCGACAAGATTGTCAGCGAAGGTCACGCGTACAGCGCGATCCTCACGCGGAACATTCCGGCCATTCGCGAGCAGCAACAACGTCTGCTGGATCTGCAGGCGCGTGTGGTGCTACCGCTGAAGGACCTGAAGGAAACCAACCGTCAAATGGCGGCCGGCGAACTGAAGGCGCGCCAGGCGAAGCGCGAAATGACCGAGGCCAACCTGCGTCTCGTGATTTCGATTGCGAAGAAGTACACGAACCGCGGTCTGCAGTTCCTCGACCTGATTCAGGAAGGCAACATCGGCCTGATGAAGGCGGTGGACAAGTTCGAATATCGTCGTGGCTACAAGTTCTCCACGTATGCAACGTGGTGGATCCGTCAGGCCATCACGCGTTCGATCGCGGACCAGGCGCGCACGATCCGTATTCCGGTTCACATGATCGAAACGATCAACAAGATGAACCGCATCTCGCGTCAGATTCTGCAGGAAACCGGCCTCGAGCCGGATCCGGCAACGCTGGCCGAGAAGATGGAAATGCCGGAAGACAAGATCCGCAAGATCATGAAGATCGCGAAAGAGCCGATCTCGATGGAAACGCCGATTGGTGACGACGACGATTCGCATCTGGGCGACTTTATCGAAGATACGAACACCGTAGCGCCGGCGGACGCCGCGTTGCACGCGAGCATGCGCGACGTCGTCAAAGACGTGCTCGATTCGTTGACGCCGCGCGAAGCGAAGGTGCTGCGCATGCGTTTCGGTATCGAGATGAGCACCGATCACACGCTCGAAGAAGTCGGCAAACAGTTCGACGTCACGCGTGAGCGGATTCGTCAGATCGAGGCAAAGGCGCTGCGCAAGCTGCGTCATCCGAGCCGCTCGGACAAACTCAAGTCGTTCCTTGAGGGCAACTGATCGGCAGGTGTGGCCATAGTGAGTAAGTAGCAGTTTGAAGGGGTCTCCCAATCGTTCCGTCAAGGCGGAGCGGTCGCGGAGGCCCCTTTTTCGTGTAGTATGGCGGCCACTCGACAAACTGGCATGCGCAACATGCTGTACGTTGGTCGCTTCAGATACGGTAAAATCTCGACTTCTCAGGGCCTCTAGCTCATGCTTGGTTAGAGCAGCGGACTTAGCAAAGACTCACCTAAACCATGCAGCGCGGCATGGTGAGTCATGAATGGGTTGCCTTGGGGTAAGTTAGCTCTGCCCCTCGGTAGAACTGCTCAAATTCGGGGAAACCTCTGCTGTTCTCGCAGCGTGGCAATCCCGAGCGAAGCTCTCTTTGAGAGAACGTGTAGAGACTGAACGGGCAGGTCGTAAAGACAAGAGACAGTCCAGACCACAAACCCGAAAGGGGCGGCGAAAGCCGTAGCTGGTTAGCATAATCCGTTGGTGCCGTGTTCGACTCACGGGAGGCCCACCAAACATTGAAAAGCCACCCTTCATGGGTGGCTTTTTCTTTGCATCAGACTTTGCGTTTTCTCACGATGTCGCGTGCGCCAGTACAATCGACGCACCATCGACGTCGCGGATTTGCGAGGTAGCAATGAAGATTCGGATCGCGTATCTGGAAGAACCTCCGTTTGGATGGAACGGACCGGACGGCGCGGCTATGGGCGCCGATATCGATCTGGCCACGGTTGTTCTTCGTGCCATTGGTGCGACGGAGATCGAGCATTGCCTCACTACATTTAGCGAGTTGCTTGATGGCGTAGCAACTGGGCGCTGGGACATGAACGTTCCTCTGTTCATCACGCCGGAGCGGGCACAGCAGGTGGCCTTCAGCGTTCCCGTGTGGGCGATGGCAGACGGCTTTCTCGTTCGTACAGACAACGACAAGGCGCTGGACAGCTATGCGTCGGTCGCCGAGCGGCGCGATGCCCGGCTTGGCATCATCGCAGGACAGGTGCAGCACGAGTCGGCCAGAGCGGCTGGCGTAAGCGAGGACCAGATTGTCGTCTATCAGCAGCAGGCTGAAGCGATAGAGGCAGTTCGCGCAGGCACCGTGGACGCTTATGCGAGCACCGCCCTCGGGAATCGCATACTGGCTGAGCGCATCGGCGGCACGGTGCTTCGCGCGGTCGAGCATCGGCCTGTGACAGGCAGCGCGCTCGAAATACCCTTCGGTGCTTTTTCGTTCAGCAAGAGCAGCGATGATCTACGCCATGCGGTCAACCGGGAATTGCGATCGTATTTGGGCTCGGCCGCGCATCGCGAGCAAATGGCGAGGTTTGGCTTCACGCACAAAGAGATCGATCCCGTTCTCTCTGTCGATTGATAGAACGGTCGTGATTTGCGTAATCTCGCACGTGTTGCGACGAGCGGTATTCACAATGGTCCCATTGCACTGCTTTGGATAACCAGATCTGGAGCGATCTACACCATGTCACTGAAGACGGATGTCGAATTCTTCCGCCTCCTCACGAATAGCTATCGCCGTTTGCTCGGTAAATCGCTGGTGCCGTCCGGCATTAGCGACACCGAGGGCGCTGCATGGCTCTATTCGTCAGCGCCGTTCGGCCTTCTCGCGCACGATACGCAGACCGACCCGATGTTCATCTATGGCAACTCAAAAGCGCAGACGATCTTCGGATACGACTGGGACGAGATCACGTCTCTGCGCTCGCGGCTTTCAGCGGAACTTCCGGAGCGCGGGGAGCGCCAGGCGTTTCTGGATCAGGTCGCGCGTGACGGTTTCGTCACCGGGTATCGCGGCATTCGCATTACGAAGTCCGGACAGCGTTTCTGGATCGAGCATGCAACGGTGTGGCAGTTATTCGACGACTCAGGCGTGGTGCGTGGCCAGGCGGCCATGATTCCGCAGATTGCGAAGTTCTAAAGATCCTATGCTGGCCCAAAAGCAACGACATAATCGCTTCTTCCGGGCTGCGAGCCCGCGACATCAAGCAGATCTTTTTATGCGGTGATTTTCAGGCACTGAGAATAAAGTGACGGCCTGCTGAGGGGTGTTAAAGACTTAGCACATCAAGTCTTCGAAAGACGCAAATGATAAGCCCCTGTTTCTGAAAGGCCCAATTCGTTGAGTTAATGTCCTTGAAAAGCGCGGAATGTTGATTAGTCTTCCGCCATCGCATCGATTTCAGGGCGTGGGGCTACTATGAGTTCGCTTAAGACCTTCGGGCATTTTCTTTGGCTTGTGCGGAAAACGTGGCTGACACGGGGAGCACGCTTGTATTATTCCCAGTTCGGAGAAGATGCTGTGCTCCGCGAGATAATCAGCCCTGCGTGCTCCAAGGGCGTCTATGTGGATGTGGGTGCTTATCACCCGATCAAGTTTTCAAATACGTATGCGTTGTACAAGCGCGGCTGGCGGGGCATCAACATTGATATGGACCCCATCAAGATCGAGGCCTTCAGACTCGCGCGGGCGTCCGATACAAATGTGTGCGCGGCTATTTCAAGCGAAAAGGCTGTAAAGAATGTCTATAACTTCTCGAGCTATGGGTTGACCTCCACTCTCGATCCCGAAGTAGCCGCAAATGGAACGGCGTCGCCTACATCGGTGCGCAGCGTCGAGACCACGACGTTGGACGACGTGCTCGAACACAGCCGTTACTCCGATCATGAGATCGACCTGCTTTCCATCGACGCCGAAGGTCACGATTATCAGGTGTTGATGTCGATCAATATTGAAAAGTACAAGCCGAAAATCATCATTGTCGAATCCTCGTCTACTTCAATGCGGGATGTCGTTGACTCGAAAGTGTACGACTATCTTGAGAAGCGCGGTTATCGGCTCGTCAGCTGGACGCATCTTTCGCTGATTTTCAGGGTAGATAAGTCCAGAATCTTCCGCTACCAGCTATAAGGGCGGCGCGAACGCGGACTTCGCGACGTCTCTTACCAGGATGCCGGGCCGCGCAGCCGCATGCGTCGCGGAAACAAACAGGCGTTTGTGCGCGGGCTCGCAAACGCGTTCCTTGCAGTTTCCTTTATGTCCGCTTGCATGTCGCCTGCTAAGGCTTCGCCGCGAGGTGAGCGCCGCGGTCCATCAATTTAAAAAAAGTTTGGAATAAACGTCGGGGCCCTGTGTTTGCCCCTATGTAGCCAGATGCAAACGCATTAATCCGGAACCCGACGAGAAGGAAGTTCGAAGGAACGAATGCCGACCCGTGATACCGGAAAGTCAGATAGTTAGGAATCCGATAGTAATTGTTGTTCGGCGGAAATGATCCTGCCGGTCTGTGCAAAGCGATTTTATCCGCGGCTTGCCGCCGCGAACCATTCACTTAATTAAGGAGTATTGATCATGTCAAAATTGTTCGTAAGCCTCGCTCTCGCCGTTTCCGCTCTCGGCGCTCCGGTACTCAGCTTCGCTCAAAGCAGCGCTCCGCTCACACGTGCGGAAGTTCGTGCGGATCTCGTTCGAGTCGAGCACGCTGGATATCGGCCTACCAGCGGTGACGATGTTAACTACCCGGCAGATGTCCAGGCAGCAGAAGCAAAAGTCGCAGCACAAGGCGACCAGCAACTGACGATGCAAGCCGTCGGCGGTGTCGCGCAAAGCGGCAGTTCGGCGTCGGGTGCTGCGTCGCATACCGCAATGCAATCTGCGTGCGTCGGCCCGGTCAGCTTCTGCAACCTCTACGCCGGTAGTTAAGTGCCGCACGCCGGATCCTGTGGACCATGCAGTCGTGCACAGGATCCCAACTGGTTATCTAATCGTTATCAATGGAGTTTCGCCGTGAAAATCTTGCCATTAGCCGCAACGGTTCTTTCCTTGTCTGCATGCATGTTCGCATCCGCCAGCGCAATGGCGCAGGACACGCAACCCGCCAAAGCGCCGATCCGCAATATCGTTCTCGTTCATGGCGCGTGGGTTGACGGCTCGGGGTGGAGGCCGGTCTATGACATCCTGACCAAAGACGGCTACCACGTCACAATGGTGCAGGAGCCGCTGACCTCGCTCGACGACGACGTGGCCGCAGCGAAGCGGGTGATCGACATGCAGGACGGTCCCACCATTCTGGTCGCGCATAGTTATGGTGGCTCGGTGATCACCGAGGCCGGCGTCGATCCGAAAGTAGCGGGGCTCGTATACGTCGCGGCTCATGCGCCGGCAGTGGGCGAAGACGAAAGCGATCTGGGCAAGAAGATGCCCAGCTACACGTCGCAGCAGGCAGGCGCCATCAAGAAGACGGACGACGGTTACACCTATCTGAATCCCGCCGATTTCGCGAAAGATTTCGCAGCCGATCTGCCGCTCAAGGAAGCGGAGTTCGAGTCACGCGCGCAAATCCTCACGGCAGCCAAGGTCTTCTCCG
>Ga0256903_1000586_pt1 | contig 11205 bp, 11 predicted proteins | sample MC6MC0741MT_FD_190195 | JGI IMG/M metagenome (GOLD analysis project Ga0256903, IMG submission 190195) | Metatranscriptome of enriched soil aggregate microbial communities from Iowa State University, Ames, United States - MC6-MC0741-MT... | ecosystem: Environmental > Terrestrial > Soil >... | reverse complement strand
TCGGCGTCGAATTCTCTGCTTTGTTCAGCAGCGCGTCGCTTCAGAAGCTGATCTGATTGGATTTTTAAATGGCGCGCCCGAAAGGATTCGAACCTCTGACCCCCAGATTCGTAGTCTGGTGCTATTGTGGTTTTAGCTCCCCATAACACCAGTTGCATAGACTAATTTATAGCCTTATAAATCGGCTATTTAAGCTGGTATTCTGAGATTTCTTCTTTGTCTGGAATCAGTCCCAAATCTTGCATCAGTGATAGGACGGGGATAGGATTCTGTGTGCGTCCTATCACACTTTCCGCCCTAGACGACCGTTACCGGGCAAGTCACTAACCTGAAATTATCATTATATTTCAAATGCTTCCATAAGCGCCAAAAGAATATATAATTAAATCAATTGGTTGGTGCTAGATATGCCTACCTCAAAAATCACCAATAGGAACGTAGAAAGCCTCGTTAAGCAGGCCACAAAGGCTCTAGGCTCTACGAAGGCGAATCCTTCGTCAGAAGGAAAACGAAGTAAGGAACTGATCTATTGGGATGCGGACCTAGCTGGCCTAGGACTCCGAGTAGGCCCCTCAGGTAAAGCCTCGTGGCTTGCTAAGAAGCACCTAGGGAAAGGCGGTAGAGGCTCCAAGCTCATCGTAACCGCCTTTGGTACTCTTGATCAGTACACCCCAGATAAGGCCAGAGACGAAGCCCAGAAGCTATTCGAGGATATCCGCAACGGGATCAATCCGAATGATAAGACGAGAGCTAAGAGGCTTGAGGATATCGAAGCATACCGAAACGGAAAGCTGTCCGATCTTATCGACTCTTGGTCTGCAAAGAATCCCAAGCAAGGGGAATACGGGAAAGAGATAGCCCGTATGATCAAGACGGACATTCTCCCCGCCCTAGGAGCCTCTACGCTCCTCAGAGACATATCCCGTAGGGATGTTATTAAGCTCATCGATAGCAAGCCCAGAGGCACGGCTAGGTCTATATTCGCCATCCTCCGTCCGTTCCTCAAGTGGTGCGTAGAGCGTGAGGTAATAACCAAGTCTCCCATAGAGGGACTTAGCCCTCCTGATCCGTTCGAGGCTCGGGATAGAGTCCTAGATGATGAGGAAATCCTACTCGTTTGGAACGCTGCTAGCGCAACTGCCTATCCTTGGGGACCGTTCTATAAGCTCCTGCTTCTCACCGCACAGCGTAGGGATGAGGTAGCCGGTATGGAATGGACCGAGCTTAATCTCGATAAGCGGGAATGGATCATACCTGGAGCTAGGACAAAGAACGGTAAGGAGCACCTAGTCCACCTCTCTCCGATGGCGCTCGATATCCTTGCAAGTCTCCGGACCAAAGCTAGAAAGGATGAGAACGGTAAGCTCACAAGTCGCTACGTCTTCACCACTACGTACGAGTCTCATATCAGCGGCTATTCACGAGCTAAGCAGTTCTTAGCCGCTAAGATTGTGAAGCTCAACGATGGGGCCGAGATACCGTGCTGGCGGGTTCACGATATCCGTAGGTCAGTAGCTACCGGCCTAGGCGCTCTTAAAGTTCCTCCGCACATAGTTGAGCGCATCCTCAACCACGTCTCAGGGGTAAATGGCGGGATCGTTGGAGTCTACCAACGCTTTGAGTATGCCGAGGAGCGTAAGCAAGCTCTGATAGCTTGGGCAAATCACATCAACGAACTAGTATTAGAAGCTATGCGAAGAGAACGAGAACCGGCGACGGTTGTAAGGTTTCGGGCTTTGTGAAAGGGAGTGGCACTTGATGCGTAAATTTTTGCGCGCTCCTCTAGAGCGCTATCCCTCTCAGTTCATCTGCACTTGGATAATCTTTGGATAGTCGTTCCTCCGACCACTCCTCATCGAGCACGGTCAAAATTACTTCAATGGCAGAGCGCGATGCCTGAACATTGTGGTACGCTCTGAATGTGCTTTCATGCGCTCGGGAAACGACAACTCTTGCTTCTCTTGAACGTCTTTCGGGAAACGAAAATCGACATAGATCACATTGCCTTGGAACATCAGCACGCGACTGGCTCGGACTGGCTTCTAAGCTGAACCTGCAAGAAAGCGTGCCCAGTTAATGTCGCCCGGTCCACTGTCGCTTTAAGCAGGTGGCTAGGTGCTTTTGAAGTCAAATCGGGCATGGTGCCTACCACCGTCCTACATTTTCCGATATAGTCTACCGGTAATGTATGTGCCCCTCCTTTGTTTTAATTGGCGTTTCATTTTTCCACCCCGCCTTGGCCTATCTTTCCACCACCGTAGCGCACTTGAAATTTCTGCGCTTCTTACTCTTCCCCGAATCACCAAACATTCCACCGCACGTCATCGCGTCAGGACGTATGGCCCTCGCCGCTGGCTGCGTTTGAGCAACCGTCCGTTCCCTGACAATCGCGACTCAGAGATATTAGCAAGGCGCCAGATCACACCATTGGCGCACACTTCCCCCGAAAGCTTGAAGGAATTTATTCAATGACTGACGCGCCACCCGACCCATTCAAGGATCTGAACGAGCTGTACGCTCACATTCAGCGTTGCATCGCACATATAGTGGTCTTCGAGGACAACGACCCGATCAGTACAGGTACGGGGTTCGCATTTCTCCCCAATGGAACCATGCTAACAGCCGCGCACGTAGTCGGGGGTTGGCCTGTCAAAGCTGAAGATATGATGTCTCGGCAAATCGTTGCGTTCTTCGTCACGCAAGGACTTCAGCTTCTCTATCGAGTGGCCGTATGCCCATTTCAAATAATTGGCGTAACGGATAAGCCAGTTCAACTCGACATGGCAGTTTTGGTCCCGGTAGCGAAGCCGGATAAGCCGATCGATCACCTCTTCGCATCGGTTAATCCACCGCAGCTTGGAGATGAACTTTACTTCGGCGGTTACTCTGATGAAGTGGAGTTTCCTTTTCTGGTAGACCGACAACTTTCGCCCACGACAGAGGGGTTAAACGTATTCCGCCGTGCGTTATGCACCGGAATACAGGGGCGTGCAGCGGGCCCAATAATTAAGCGCGGCACTGTTGGAAATGTTACCGAGTTTAGAGCCGGGCTAAGCGAGCAGCACTTGATAAATCAGAGCGTCTTCTATCTCGACAACCAAATTCATTCGGGAGCTAGTGGTGGTCCCATTGTGAGTCGGGACGGCATGGTGCAGGGCATCATCTCCAAAAGAATGATGACTGTAGCGGGAGACGTTGCAGTTCCAGCGGGTTCTACACTGGGCGTTGGTCTTGAGCCGTTGATTGCGTTGTCCGCCCCCGCGCCGAAGGCAGCATAGCACCCTACGCGACTGGCGTAATCGCCGCTGAAGCCTCACGCAATGGGACGATGTTGCGGCCCTTAGCTAGCTATCCCCGCTTTCCACAATCGAAACGATAGCCTCGCTCTGTACAAAAAGCGGCGTGGGGCCTTTCCTTTGCTCTATCGACTCAGTGCACTGAACATACGGACAAACAGATGTCGCCTGCGGAAATTGGAACCGTCCTTTCGTCGCTCAAGTCCGCAGGCGATATGGCGAAAGCATTGATGGACCTTCGTGATGCGGCCGCGTTTCAATCTAAGGCATTCGATTTGACGCGAGAGATTTTGAACGCACAACAGTGCGCTATTGCTGCTCAGTCATCGCTAGCGCAACACATGGATGAAGTTCGCGGCCTAAAAGCAGAGTTGGCCCGTTATGAATCCTGGGCAAGCGAAGAAAAACGTTACGCGCTCAAGGACTTTGGCGACAACACATTTGCTTACGAGCTAAAAGATGAGTTCAACAACGGCGAGCCAAAACACAGACTTTGTCCAACGTGTTTCCAGAAACGCGTAAAATCAATTCTACAGTCCCGTGGGCGTAGTGGCTTCGGGCAAGATATTTACGTCTGTAACCTATGCAGGTCTGAATATTTTTTAGGCGTGAGACGTGAGTGGGCTGGGAGTGGTCCAAATGTGGCTGACGGTTGGATGGGCGTATAGCGCGCTAAAAGCGGGAGTTGATCATGCTCAAGTTGGGATTAAAAATCCTCGCAGCAACTCTGGCGTTGGCCATTGGTCAGAAGGTGGCCAGCGCGGATGAGGACATCCACTCGGCAAACTACTGGCTACAAAGCTGCACCTCTACAAAATATAGCCTCCGGTATAACGCTTGCGTTTTCTACATCAGCGGAATGAGCGAGGATCATGCATTATTTGGCAATTTCTATTGCCCTCCCAAAACAGTGACAGTCGGGCAGAAGATGGCCATCGTTATTCGCGCTCTGCAAAAAGAACCAGAAGTGTGGCACTTGCCATTCATTGTTCTTGCATCGACGGCATTGGCTGAGGCTTTCCCTTGTAAAAAGCCTGCCGAAACCGGGTCAACTAAGTAGAAGGTTTCCGTGCGCGTGCCTCTTGAGGCAGTTGCGTCGGAACTGCGATTGAACTGCACGAAGCGGTCAGTTTAGAGGTACTTCGCGGCTCCATAAGCTCCCCGCCATAGCGCGCTAGAAATTTCTGCGCGTCTTTCAGCGAAGCACCACACGTTGAACCATACGCCTTCGACAAAAAAAGGAAGGGCCTATTGGGGCCAGCGAGAGGTCTTCACAAAACTTTCGTGCAGCTTCGTAGGCCCTGCCATCGGTCAGATCAGCACGCAGCGCAATCTGATACGGCCAGCCCTCGTCAATCTGCCATTTTTTCAATTTGCCCTTGCGTCTCGTCATGCCGGGAGGTTGGAACAAACAGCGACCTAAGTCAGCCACGGCAGTGAAGAGGCAAGCAAACTGTGCTTTTCTAGACGTTTTCCAGCTCAAAAATGCTCCGAGCGAGACATGGGTTCTGGCGCTTATATCGCTCGTCGATACAAATATTCAGACTACAGAGGGACACGTCGATGCGAATCGCAGGGAGGGGAGCTTGCGACACTCAATTATTCTCGCGCCATTGGGCGCCCTATTCCTAGTCGGTTGCGCTTCGCAAACTATTCAGCTCAGCGCCGCGCCCGGGCAAGAAGCCATTGTTCGAGATGGGTTGCCCTCACTCATTTCGAAGAAAAAGAACATCGTAATGCTCCGGCCAAATACCCGTTTGCTTAAAGGGAATGCTCGGCCAGCATTCACAGTCGCGGTGCGCAACTCGGGAAGCAAACCCGAGACGTTGCTTGAAACGGGCATAACCGCGCGTCAAACCGTTGAAGGCAAGCAAACTGCGCTTCGCGTATTTCACTACCAAGAACTGGTGCAAGAGGAACAAACAAGGCAAACGGTTCAAGCTATCGGAGCCGTACTCTCAGGCACCGCACGTGCGATGAACGCGGCCAATGCTGGATATGTAAATACGACCGGTTCCGTGAACATGAATGGCTCTTATGGGACTTACACGGCTACAACTTACGACCCGCTTCGCGCGCAAATCGCGCAAGACATAGCTAGCTCTCGGACAAGCGAAGACTTTGCCGCAATCCAAGCCCAAGGCGAACAAAATCTTGCGGCGCTCGAACACACCATTCTCAAAGACAACACTGTCATGCCTGGCGAGTGGATAGGCGGGACCATCGTTCTTGAACCACCTGCATACTCTGGGAGCGCACCGAAGTCTTACGTGATTACTGTCGACTTCGGAGGGGAGCAACACGAATTCCAAGTTGCGCAAGTGACGAATTGATAACGAGGGAGATTGCTCAATGAAATTGATACTCGCGACTTCAGCACTGCTCTTGACGTTCGGTACGGCAACTGCGGACGAATATATCCATGGATACACCCGCAGCAACGGCACATACGTAGAGCCGCATTATCGATCTTCTCCGAATAATACGGCCTACGACAACTGGTCGACCAAAGGTAATGTCAATCCGTATACCGGCGAGGCTGGGACGCGCAATCCCTATGGATCATCTGGTAGCTCAACCTACGGCTTGTACGGTTCCCGGTCTTCGAATTTCGGCAGCAAGGGCTGGTAACGTGGATTTCGATTTCGAAGTTCTGATACGCGAAGACGCTGGTCTCTCCTAACCTGCGCTTTTCTAAGTTCGGCTACCTGTTGGCCTTTATGTAGCTTTCAACGCAGAGAGTATGAAATACCGCCTTGCCTTGGATAAATCATATCATGGTTTCGGCATTGAGGGAGAGAGTGATGGTGAGCGATGAAGAAGTGAAACTTCAGGTCAGAATCGACAAGCTCACGGTGAATATCAAGAGTTTGAAGCGTTGGTACGATGTCTACTTGTACAAGGCGACAAAGGGCGATGCATCAGAGCGGGAGCATTATGATGGAGAGGCTAAGAGGACAGCTCGGAAAATACTGAAGTGGAAAAAGGATTTGAAAGAGCTGAAGGCTGAACTCAAGACGAAACAGAAGCCGAACCCGAAGTCCAGATAGATTACAAGGTCGGCGATGGCTGCGCCGCTTTCACGACAAGGTGCGACCGCCATCCTGTTGTGCCTTTCCGCGAGCTTTTCGTCCTCACGTATTTCTCGAAGGTATCTGATACGCGCTTCGCCTGATGCGGCGTGTATACAGAAGTATGGGCAAGCAAGCGCTAACCCCTAGTAAGCGGTAACTACGGACCCTATCATGGCTCAGACGGGGGGGGTGGGCCAATGCGATTCGTGGTCGTAATTGCGCTTTTGTTTATCTCAGCTAACGCTGATGCAGAAAACCTGAAGGGCACCAAAGCCCTAACAATCGCGGCCCTCAACGATACCGAGGGAATCGAACAATGCGGCCTCAATCTGTTAGGAATGATGAAGGCGTTCAAACTGCCCGTTCGTGCCTACACCACGTTGAGTTTAGCTGTTCCTCCCAAAGTCGGGCCCGTGTTGGAAGCCCAAATAGCGACGACGACTTTGAAGTCAGGCCAACAATGCGCTGTCGCTATCAGGATCGATGTGACTCAACTGGGTGAAGTTCAGCTTATGCAGAATGATCACAGTACGTGGGAAAGCATCCCGCTATGGAGGTTTAATGCCATTGTCCTAGCCGGGCGGGACAGGATGGAATCTCGCGTCGAAAACATGCTTGAAGACGCCGGCAAGTCATTCGCCTCTGAATGGCTAGAAGAAAACAAGCCCTAGAACTCAGGTTCTCCGTCATCGGCGGCCATGATACCCGGCGAGCTTCTCCAGCATGACTATTTAACGCCAAACTATCTCCTTTGCCATGAAAGTAAGATTGGAGGCCTTTCACGGGGGGCGCCTAACTCGACCCGTAACGGCGTTATTTCATCCAATATCCATAAATCCAGAGGATCAGACGGCAAATGGCGTTAGATGACTCAGATTTGATCGTACAGGCTGGTTTCTGGTGCATTGGCTACCCTATAGCCAAAGACGCAAATCTGACTCCTTGACTCTCCTAGGCGGCTGGGCGCGATTCCACACAGTTTGAGCAGCGTAGGCACTCGAATGGCTTTCCTTCCTCAAGCTCCCAATGATCCGAATTTTTACACATGGCTGAAGCCAACTCTTAAATTGGCCCTTCCTTTCACACCCATTGTCGAAGAAATAGCGCACGAAGTACATGTTCATAAAAATATCCGTCCTAGGACTGATGCGAGACTAGCGACCTCGACCGCCGTCAGCGTGTTGCTCGCCAATTTGCTACGAGCCCATCAGCATCATACAAACCTATACGTAGCGTTATCGCTCGACGCTAACTCGTACCCTCGTAACGTCGATAATCCGGAAGGGCTAACGTCGCGAGCAGTTCAACGCGTAGTCGATTATCTTGCGAACTGCCATCCTGCCCTGATGGAGCTAAGACGAGGGGGCCGATTCCGAATTGGAGATGGCAGAGTCGCGGGCTTTGTCTCTAGGATTCGAATGACTGATGCACTGCAAGGCCGGTTAAATTCGATCGAGGACTTACCTGCCCCTTTAAATGCAGACCCGCACCTGCCGACGAACAGCCTCCTCTTCATGGAGCACGAATTGCCCATACGGTTGAGGGGCACAGATAGACGCCCACTAGCGTTCACCGAAACAAACGAAACTAGAGGATTTTCCCAGCGGCTCTCAGCATTGAATGAATTCTTGAAATTACATTGGATAGACATTTTAAAACCTGATGATGAATTCGCAGAAATTGTGAAGGGGAATGCCCCGGAAAGGCGCGGTGCCGAGAACGTTGCACCCCGACGCGTCGACTTAGTTTTTCAACGCACGTTGTACCGCGTATTCAATAACGGCAGTTTTGATCATGGCGGGCGCTTCTATGGTGGATGGTGGCAAAGCATCCCCTCAGATTACAGGCGTTATATCACAATTAACTGGGTACCTACCGTAGAGCTGGATTACTCCAACATGCAGGCTGCTATGCTCTACGCGATGGAGGGCCTTCCGCTAGAGGATGATGCTTACCAGATAGACGGCATCAATCCTGGCCAGTATCGACGATTGATCAAGAAAACATTCTTCCAACTGATCAATGCAACGGGAAGAATGAGAGCACCCCCTCGTGCGGAATTGCCTGAGGGCTGGACTTGGGTTCGATTAAGGGATGCAGTGCGCAATAAACACCAAAGGATCGCTCGGCACTTTGGGACGGGCATTGGCATTCGACTTCAACGAATTGATTCCGACATAGCGGAAGACGTGATGACGACAATGATGCAGGATGATGACCTTGCACTTCCCGTACACGACAGCTTTCGAACTTACTTTTCACGGCAGGAGAGGCTACGCACCATGATGCAAGAGGCCTATAGGCGGAGAATGCGTCAGAGCATCGGTATCGATGCAGATCCGAGCTTTCTTGAAATTGACATGCCTGAAGCGGTGGAACATGACGCAGCAGATATCCGCCCCCTAGAAGACACGATCGAAGACTTGGAAAACAGGCAGGAGTATAGGGGTTATCGGGCTCGTCAGTTAGACTTCATGGCTAGCCGAGATGATGCTTGGCGCTGGAGATTCCGTGCTCATCCGTAAGCAGTTAGGGCCCTAAAGGTTCAGCATGCTGAAGTGTCATTAGTTATACACCGGAAGCAGATTGAGGAGTCGGTGGTCAGGTAGGTGGTTGTCGCGGACAGCTAAGAGCCGCGTTTAGCGGCGATAGCGAGCCCCCAACAGAGGGGCGAGCGATTGCTGTAGCGGAAGACCTTGCGAGGAGATGAGTGATTCCTCCACATTCGAGCATGCCAAATACCATTTTCGGTCCTAAAGGTCTGGAAGATAAAAGCGGTGCTTGTCCAGCCGTCGCTCAGTCTTAAATCTGAGCCATCAACTGGCAAAGCGAAGCTCGGATATCACCAGCGGGACAAGACGAAGGGGCGATGAATACGTCTCGGCCTACACAAACTGCCTCGATTACCATTTAAACGTCTTCAAAATCTCATCTTCGACTTTCTTGATTCCGAGCGGGGATATCTGGACTCGCCCGGTCCGCTTGTCGAATTCAATTAGACGGCTTTTATGTAGAGGGATAAGCACGTTTGATCGGAACGTGGATGGGGTAGTGTATTCAACCCAGTCGTACAATCGCTTTTCATCTACCCAATCAACTGATTGATGTAGCAATAGAAGCACCTGTGTTTTGGCTGGCATGACTGGAGCAAGTACCCTTTTCGCCTCTCCAACTTCCCACACCACGAGCGACTTCCGCTCAGCAAGTGCATCCACAGTGGCCTGCGCTTCTTCAGTGGTAACCGAATGAAATATGCGGATGAGTTCTGCAAGTACCCAGCTCGTTGACGAATACACCGCCGCAGCATCAAGAAAATTCGGGTCAACGTCGCCACCAACGTGGCCAACACCTCTGTTATTTCTAATCTCGTATAAGGGCAGCAATGTCCGCGGAATCAATATGCGGAGACTTCTGTCACCGACTCGTGTCGGATCAGGCGGAAATCTGTTCTGCAAAGTTGCGCAGGACGTGTACATATCCGAAGGTTTTGCCGGTGCCGCAGCCCAGGTACCGCTCAACGCTCCCTCGACAATAGTGTAGACCACCTCGCAAAACTTGCCTCCATTCAGCTCCGATGGCTCCCACCTTTGCTCATAATAATTCCGGCTAATCTCTCGGAAACATTCGAGCAGTGGCTCCCGCAATCCGACAGGCACTGGCTTCAATATGTCGGCGATATCAACCATTCTTCGGCTGCATCTCCACGATGAGCTTGGCAGCTTGGATTAGGCCCGGTTGAGTAATTGACCAACCCGCTTTGACATCCCCAGACAAGGCGTTTCCTTTTTGGCTCATATATTTCGCGTGATTGCCGCCCTGGTAGCATCCTGCTGATTTGCATGCATTTCGTCCTGATTGATCATCGAAGCTAGGATCTCCAGTTTCCAGAAACCTAGTTATTCCGACGAGCAGATAATTATTGAGGACGCCGGTTGAACCCGAACCCGGAACTACAGCTATTATTGAATAGGCGGCCCCGGTTTTATGAAATACATTTTCTAGTTGTTCTTGCGTGAGTTTGTTCTGAGTGATCCATGCCTGCACCCGGGGTGGATAATCTCCTGCATCGAACTTATTCTGTGGCTCCGCCGTCCCCCCTTTATTTTTTTGCGAAGGTGCCAAGCTTTCACCTAGATAAGTCATTGCAGCAGACACAACCCGTTGGCGATGATCGGAGTCGAGCGGCTCCAAGACATCTATTACAGCCTGCAGCGGATTCTTTTCGTCCGTCATAACTGCCCCATTCTGGCGCGATTGATTCGTTATCGCGAATTTGAGAATTTCTGCTTTCGATTTTCAAGTGCCTCTGAGAAGTTTGATGTGCTTTCCTCGAAATTTATATCGCCTCACGATATATTGCATTGCGAATTGTAGCGAAAATTTTGAGGAGCGATTCCGGGCATAGGGCATAGGGCCGTCCCCCGGGGTACGGGATACCTACCCCTACCCTCCGTTTCCCAGGAATCTCATTCACAGGGCGCTTGAAATGAGACCTGTAACCCAAAGGACGTTGGTCGCAGCGAAATGCGCCCGTAGCTCTTGCTCAAGCGTAAGCGACCGCAGGACGAGCGAAGCGAGGACGAGGACGGATAGAGCCTTAGAATGCCTACTACTGACTCGGGGTCGAACGTCGCAAATGTGATAGGACGGTGATAGGATTCGAGCTTATCCACACTCGCGAGAGTAGTAGTCGACAAGCTAAGCTATTGAAATATCTGGCGCGCCCGAAAGGATTCGAACCTCTGACCCCCAGATTCGTAGTCTGGTGCTCTATCCAGCTGAGCTACGGGCGCATTTCGCTGCGACAGGACCGGCCGGTCCATCCGGTCCAGGAC
>Ga0256903_1000583_pt1 | contig 11230 bp, 10 predicted proteins | sample MC6MC0741MT_FD_190195 | JGI IMG/M metagenome (GOLD analysis project Ga0256903, IMG submission 190195) | Metatranscriptome of enriched soil aggregate microbial communities from Iowa State University, Ames, United States - MC6-MC0741-MT... | ecosystem: Environmental > Terrestrial > Soil >... | reverse complement strand
GCGGAGAATACCGCAGAAATTCAAAACTTATTTTTCACTATATTACGACGTTGCTTTTTAGCGACGTCATTGCGATTTAACTTTCGTTTTATTTCCTTTAACACGCTTAACCTCCGTGCCAAATGAAATGGGGCGCGTCTCGCGGAAGACGCGCCCCAAGTGCCTGATTTACAAAAGAGCTCGGAATCTCAGGCAAAATCGAGAATAGCATATGGACAGTCTCACAACAATGAGCATTTAATCACTTTATTCTTCCACATTATTCCATGCGTAAGTTATGGAAATAATGAATCAGCAATTGAAACAATTCCATTGGTTATTATTTAACAGCAAGGACATTTCGCCTGATTCGAAAAGCGTTGTGGGCACGTCAGTGGTAGCAGCTACCAGCGTCGATCAAAGTTCGCCGACACAGACATTCGACGCAATCGTTTCGGCATCCGAACTAAACGACCGTGAACCATAACTCTTCGACAATGCGCGCAACGCATTCACCATGCATAGTTTGAAGCGCGCCCGGTTTTATGCCATGCTAGCCACGCCCCAACGCGGGCCATGAAAACAGAGGGCGTAAGAGGCAGACCAATCCTGTTGTCCATTCCTCAGGAGGAGACATGATTGTGTCATCGCAAGCGCGCAGCATTAGCCGTGCCGGGAATGTGTCCGGCGTTCCCGGCGTCCTCGTTCAGCCCTCCCTCCCCGCCGCGCGATTGAAGTACTTGCATCGCGCGGTCGCTGTTTCAGGCTTTGCCTTCCTCGTTGGGCTGTCATCGGTCTGTCGAGCCGACACGCAAGTAGGTGGCACTCTGCCGCCCGCGCCCGATATTCTGTACGGTGACCTCTTCGTTGCCGTGCAAACCGCGCAGATCTATCCGGACCAGAAGACCTTCGTCGATGCAACGCCAAATGCGGACCCCGCCGTCATTGTGCAGCTTTATCAGCAGCAGCGAGGCAAGCCCGGTTTTTCGCTGGCGAATTTTGTGAACCAGTACTTCACGCCGCCGAGCGAGCCGGTCATCACACCGCCCGCCAATCAGACGCTGCGTGAGCACATCAACTGGCTATGGCCTGCCCTCACCCGCACGACCACGAGCGCGCCGCCGAACAGTTCGCTGATTCCGTTGCCAAAACCCTATGTCGTGCCGGGCGGCCGTTTTCGTGAGGGCTACTACTGGGACACCTACTTCACGATGCTCGGCTTGCAGGAAGCGGGCCGTGAGGACCTCGTCGACAACATGCTCGACAACTTCGCGTACATGATCGACACGTTCGGCCATATTCCAAACGGTAATCGCACGTACTACCTGGACCGCTCGCAGCCGCCCTTCTTCTCGCACATGGTGGAACTCGCAGCGAAGGTCGAAGGCCACGGCGTCTATCAGAAGTATCTGCCCGCGCTACGCAAGGAGTATGGCTACTGGATGCAGGGCGAAAAGTCCACTCCGGCCGGCTCGGCGACCCGCAATGTCGTAGTGATGCCCGACCGGACCGTGCTGAACCGCTATTGGGACGAACTCGACACGCCTCGCGACGAATCGTATCTGGAGGACATACAGACCGCGCAGAAAGCCACCGGGCGCAATCCGAACGACGTCTACCGCGAACTGCGCGCCACTGCGGAAAGCGGCTGGGATTTCAGCTCGCGCTGGTTCGGCGACAACATGACGCTCGCGACGGTGCGCACGACGTCGATCATCCCTGTCGATCTGAACAGCCTGATGTTCCACCTGGAAATCAGCATCGCGAAAGGCTGCAGCGAGACGCGCGACTTCCGCTGTGTCGGCGAATTCGCAGGACGCGCCGCGAAGCGCGCGCTCGGCATCAATCGCTACCTGTGGAATCCGAACGGCTACTACGGCGACTATGACTGGCAGCTCGCGAAACCACGCGACAACAAGACCGCCGCCATGGTGTTCCCGTTGTTCGTGGGCGCGGCATGGCCGGAGCGCGCGCAAAAGACTGCACAGCAAGTGCAGTCGACGTTATTGCAGCCCGGCGGACTAGCGACGACAACCTACAACACCACCCAACAGTGGGATGCGCCGAACGGCTGGGCGCCGCTGCACTGGGTCGCGATTCAGGGCTTGAAGCGCTATGGCCACGACGCCCTCGCGCAACAAATCGGCACGCGATTCCTTACTGACGTGAAAGGCGTCTATGCGTCGGATAAGAAACTGGTCGAAAAATACGTGGTCGAGGGAGCGGGCACGGGCGGCGGCGGTGGCGGTGAATATCCGCTTCAGGACGGCTTCGGCTGGACCAATGGCGTAACGCTCAAACTGCTAGACCTGTACAGCCCGGGCGAGTAGCGGCATTCCGGCGACGCAGACAGGCTGAAGCGCGGACACGGGCAAGAGGTCCAGCCTGCGGGCAAGAATACTGTATAAAAACACAGTATAATGCTTTGCATGAACCGACTATTTGCCGGCCGGGCCGCTCGCGCCCGGCATTGAACCATGGCGTCCCAGCAAGGCCTGTTTGCTCCTGAACCCGTTGCGCTATTCGGCGACAGCGACGGCGGAATACGCTACCTACCCGACTCTGTCCCGCCCGAGCTCGCGCAACGGTGGTTCGACGAGGCGCTACGCAACATAGGCTGGAGCAGCTATCAGCGCATGATGTACGAGCGCGAGGTGCTCGTGCCCCGTCTGATCGCGACCTTCCTGCGCGAATCGGCGGATTTGCCCACGCCGCTTGGCGAAGCGTTCGAGATGGTGCGTTCGCTGGTCGGCGCGCCGTTCAATCGCGTGGGGCTCAACCTTTATCGCGACGAGCACGACAGCGTCGCGCCGCATAGCGACAAAACGGCGAATCTGGTGCCCGGCGAGCCGATCGCGATCGTGTCGCTTGGTGCAAGCCGCCGCATGACGGTCCGTCCAAAGAAAGGCCCGGGCCGCGCAGTGCATGTCGAACTCGAACCGGGCAGTTGCCTCGTCATGAGCTACGCGTCGCAGTTCACCCATGACCACGGCATTCCCAAGCTCAATGAGCGCGTTGGGCCGCGCATCAGCCTGGCGTTCCGCTGCTACAGCGGCTAGCGGCACGAGCTACATGCCGCGTGCGCGGCGCAATCAGACGCCGTCAATCAGACCGCGTAAATGTTCGGATTCTCGAGCAGCGGCACGAATTGACCGGTGCGGCCGTCGAGTGCAAGCATTACGCCGCTTTCAATCTGGAAGATCCAGCCATGCAATTGCAGCGTCTTGTTCGCGAGCCCGACAGCGACAGACGGATGCGTGCGGATATTGGCCAGTTGCGCGACCACGTTGTCCTTGACGAGCGCGTCCAGACGCTCTGTGGGCGACTGATAGGTGCGCGACGCATTGATCGCCTTCGCCGCATCGGCGTGACGCAGCCAGCCGGCCACTGCCGGCAAATGTTCCAGGTTCGTATTGGTCGTAATCGCGGTCATCGCGCCGCAGTTCGAATGGCCGCATATCACGATGTCGCGCACGCCGAGCACGGCGACCGCGTACTCGACTGTCGCCGATACGCCGCCAGGCTCCGGACCATACGACGGCACGATATTGCCCGCGTTGCGGATCACGAAGAGCGCGCCCGGCTCCGCTTGCGTCAGCAGTTCAGGAACCACGCGGCTGTCCGAACACGTCACGAAAAGCGTGCTCGGACTTTGCGCGGTCGACAGGCGCTTGAACAAAGCACTTTGCTGTGGAAACACTTCACGTTGAAAGCGGATCAAGCCCTCGATGATTTCCTGCACGATGTTCTCCCGATAATCGAAGATACGCGGCACGCCTTGCATGGCCGCGGCGGTTCGCGCGAACTATACCGCTTTGCGGTGGCGTCGGCAGGCATGGCGGTGTGCTATCTGGGCGGCGCAATCGGCCAGGCACTCGTGAACTCACCGCTTGGCGCATGGACTGGCTACAAGTGCTGCAACGGCTCGCAGCATAAGCGCCGCCGAGCCGCCGAGCCGCAGAGCCGCTGAGCCACCGCATCGCCAAGCCGCCGCAGATTCATCGGCTAGAACAACCGTCGAGCCCGGCGCATGCCGGACCCGTCGACGGCAATGACCGCGGCAGCGCCAATGCTAAGGCCCCGTCTTGTCGAAGTCGCGCGTCTCCAGTTCCACCGACTGTCCGCCGTTCTTTTCCAGCACCCGCTGGGTAGCCTTTTCAATCTGCGCGCGATTGGCTTCGAACGTACCTACGAGATCGTGAGCCGACGGCCCGCCGTTGCCGAAATGGTCGTTTAGCGCGTCGAGCGAGACGCTGCACCAGACGTCTTTTCCGTCGACATTGGCTTCGAAGGCGACGCGTGCCGCCGCCACCACTTCACGGCGTCCGGTGAATTCGATCCTCATAATGACCCTCCATGTGTCGAAAGAACCTTGCAAGTCGCAAGTGCTGTGCCAAACGGCGCAGGGCGCCGATGGCGCCGCTCGCATGCGAAGATTCTGTGCAAGGTGCATACTCGGGGTCGGCCGCCTCCGAACGGCCGTGCTCATGCGTCGCCGCGTGCAGGTCGAGCGCCAGGCGGCCGGACGCACCCACTATTCTGATCCAACTTCGCCCCATGTCCCGCAATCCGCAATCGTCGCGTCCTTTGGTCATTGCCGCCGTGATGGCTTCCATGGCGATGGTCGCCATCGAAGCCACCATCGTTTCCACCGCCATGCCGCAGATCGTCGCGCAACTCGGCGATCTGCATCTGTATAGCTGGGTATTCTCTTCGTTCCTGCTCACGCAAACGGCAATGACCGTGGTGTTCGGCAAACTCGCCGATCTGTACGGCCGCAAGCCGGTCATGCTGGCCGGCATCGCGATCTTCCTGATCGGCTCCGTGCTCGCGGGCTTCGCATGGTCGATGCCGGCCATGATCGCGTTCCGGCTGATTCAAGGCATCGGCGCGGGCGCGATCCAGCCGGTCACGCTGACCATCGTCGCGGACCTCTACCCTGCGCGCGAACGCGGCAAGGTGCAAGGTTATCTTGCAAGCGTGTGGGCGATTTCAGCGGTGGTGGGACCGATGGTCGGCGGCTTCATCATCCACAACTTGTCGTGGGCGTGGATTTTCTGGATGAACGTGCCGATCGGCCTCGCATCCGCAGCAGGATTTATCGCGTTTCTACGAGAGTCCGAGCGGCATGCGCGCCCTTCTATCGACTTCGCGGGCGCAGCGCTTTTCATGGCCGCGATAGCCGCGTTGATGACCGCGCTTACCTGTGCGGGCGACGACGACCTCGCGCACGCATCGATGGCCGGCGGTGCATTCGTCGTGTGCCTGCTGCTGTTCGTGTTGCAGGAGCGCCGCGCAAAAGAACCGATGATCTCATTCGCGCTCTGGAGCCGCCGCCCGATTGCCGCGTGCAACGGCGCGACCTTGCTGTCCGGCATGATCCTGATGGGCTCGACCACGTTCCTGCCGATGTATGTGCAAGGCGTGCTCAATCGCTCACCGGTGATAGCGGGCCTCGCGCTCACGATGATGATGGTCGGCTGGCCCGCCGGCGCCACGCTCGCCGCCAAGTCGTTTCATCGCATTGGCTTGCGGCGCATGCTGATTTGCGGCAGTGCTTTCATTCCCATCGGCGCGGTGCTGCTGCTGTTCCTCGCGCCGGGCGGCTCGCCGCTCGTCGCCGCATTCGGCTCGCTGATCATGGGTTTCGGCATGGGCACGTCGAGCGTCAGCTGTCTCATCCTGATTCAGGAAATCGTGAAAATGGACGAACGCGGCAGTGCAACGGCGTCGAATCTGTTCTCGCGCAATCTGGGCAGCACGCTCGGCGCCACGCTATTCGGCGCTGTGCTCAACTTCGGCCTCAGCCACTCGCACGGCGTCGCCGTCGTAACGTCGGACCAACTGAAAAGCCTGCTGCAAAATCAGGCCGCGAGCCTCGGTGGTGGCGAAGCAATCCGCATGGTGCTGCATCAATCGCTGCACCTCACGTTCATTTCGATCTTTGCAATCGCGATTTTCGTGGTGCTGCTGCTGACTCTCGTGCCGGCCATCATCATCGGCACGGAGAAAAAGATGCCGGTCGAAGCGCTTGCACCGCTCGAAGACTAGCTGTTGCCGGTAGATGGATCGACGTGTATGTCGAATGGCCGACGCGCGAATGCAATCGAAAGCCTTCCGATACGTCAGGCTTTCGCGTACAGCGTCGAATTCGCAAAGCCTTCGGCCGCGAGCACCTGTCCGACCAGAATCAACGCGGTGCGCTCGATCTGCGTGGACTGGACCTTCCCGAGAATGTCGTCGAGTGTGCCCGTGATCTTTTCCTCGTCGGGCCAACTCGCGCGATAGATCACCGCGATCGGACATGCGCCGCCATAATGCGGCCGCAGTTCTTCGACGATGCGCGCAAGGTGCCGCACGCCGAGATGAATAGCCATCGTCGCACGATGCCGCGCCAGATCGGCAAGCTGTTCGCCCTCAGGCATCGGGGTTTTGGTCGCGTACCGCGTGAGAATCAGCGTCTGCGAAATGTCTGGCAATGTGAGTTCGCAGCCGAGCGCCGCCGCGCAAGCAGCGGTTGCGGTCACGCCCGGTACGATTTCGTACGGAATCGCGAGCTCGCGCAACCTGCGAATCTGTTCGCCGATCGCGCCGTACAGCGACGGGTCGCCGGAGTGCACGCGCGCTACGTGCTGACCTTTATCGTGCGCGCTTTTTAGTAACGCCACGATCTGGTCGAGGTCGAGTTCGGCCGTGTTTACCACCTGCACCGCCGAATGCCCTTCGAGCACCGCAGACGGCACTAACGAACCTGCATAGAGAATCACGGGACAACTGCGCACGAGACGCTGCCCCTTCACCGTGATCAGCTCCGGATCGCCAGGACCCGCGCCGATAAAAAACACCGTCATTCAATACTCCATTGATTCAAGCGGACGACTCAACGTGACAGATGCAGCGCGTCAAGCAACTCCGCCACGCTTTCGAATTCACGATCCGCCGCGGGCAATGAAGGCCGGCGCAGCATCACGACAGGCAGGCGGCGCTCACGTGCGACTTCGAGCTTGGCCTCGGTTGCACTGCCGCCGCTATTTTTGCTGACCACGACGTCGACGTGTTGCAGCGCGAAGAGCGCACGCTCGCCTTCGAGCGTAAACGGTCCGCGCGCCGCGATTATGCGGGCGCGTTCCGTGTCTTCGTGCGAGTCGAGACAGCGCACGAGCCAGAATTGATGTGGCGGAATCTCGTCGAGATGCGAGAGCGGTTCGCGTCCGAGCGTGAAGAGCGGTCGCCTGAACGGCGCGAGCGCCATGGTGAGTTCGTCCCAGCCGTCGACCATGCGCCAGTCGTCGCCGGCGCGCGGCTGCCACGCCGGTCGACGCAGCGCCCAGCACGGCACGCCCGCGTGACGAGCCGCATTCACAGTATTCGCACTGATCTGCGCCGCGTACGGATGCGTCGCATCGATCACGAGGCCGATCTCTTCATCTGCGATATAGCGTGCCATGCCTTCGCTGCCGCCGAAGCCGCCGACCCGCACGCTGCATGGCAGATCGTCGGGCACCTTGCCGAGTCCCGCGAGACTGTACACGTCGACGGAAGTAAGTTGGCGGGCAATGCGTAAAGCGTCGCCGGTGCCGCCGAGCAGCAGAACCTTTGTCATCGCGCGACTCCGATCAGCTTGCCCGCGCGGTCGATCGCGAACATCTCGACGTTCACCTGCGGCGGCACGATTTCGCGTGCGACGGCAAGCGCGTGCGCACAGACAATGTCGCCGAGCGGCACCTGCTCCGCGTGCGCTAGCGCGACGGCTTGCTGACTCGTATTGGCCGCGCGGATCGCGGATTGCAGCGTGTCGTCGGCGCCCTGTTCGGCGGCCCATGCGGCGAGCCGTTCCAGATCGATGCTCGAGTTGCGGCTATGCAGATCGAGATGGCCCGCCGCGAGCTTGCTTAGTTTGCCGAAGCCGCCGCAAATACTCAGGCGCTCGACCGGCGCACGCTTCATATGTTTGAGCACCGCGCCGACAAAGTCGCCCATTTCGATCAGCGCGATATCGGGTAATGCGTAGTGCGAGCGCATCGCGTCTTCGCTCGCGTTGCCTGTACACGCGGCGAGATGCATGTAGCCGTTAGCGCGCGCAACGTCGATGCCCTGATGAATCGACGCGATGTAGGCCGAGCACGAAAACGGCCGCACGATGCCGGTCGTGCCCAATATCGACAGGCCGCCCACGATCCCGAGCCGCGGGTTCATCGTTTTGAGCGCGAGCGCTTCGCCGTCCTCAACGCCAATCGTCACTTCGAAACCGCCGCCATAGGCATGCTCGGCGGCGAGTTCTGCAAGATGCTCGCTCATCATTTTGCGCGGCACCGGATTGATCGCCGGTTCGCCGACGGCGAGCGTCAACCCCGCGCGCGTCACCGTGCCAACGCCCGGCCCGGCGCGGAACACCATACCTGGCTCGGGCACGAGACGCACGCGCGCGAACACCACGGCGCCGTGCGTGACGTCGGGATCGTCGCCGGCATCCTTGATCGTGCCGGCTTCGGCGCCGTCATCGGTCAACCGGCAGAACACGAGCGGCATCGGCACATGCTGGCCCTTGGGCAACACGATTTCGGCCACCTCGCTGACCACACCCGCGAGCAGCAGACGTGCGGCCGCCAGCGACGTGGCGGTTGCACAACTGCCGGTCGTGTAGCCGCTGCGCAGCGGTGCGGGTTGTTCAGGCGTTTCGTCGCGCATGAGCGTCACGCCGATGAAGCAGCGTTGAGGTTATTGGCAACACTATGGACGCCGTTGGCAGCGCAACGCTTCACCGCATCGTACAAGGTGATCGGCAGCGCTTGCCGCCACGTATCGAAGCCACCGAGCGGCTGAGCGTCCGCAAGCGCGATTCGCGTGAGCGTGCCGCCATGTTTGTCACGCCATGCGGCGAGCGCCGCCTCGCCTTGCAGCGTGACCGCGTTCGCGACCAGCCGGCCGCCGTCGCGCAAATTGTCCCAGCACGCTTCGAGCACGCCGGGCACCGTCACGCCGCCGCCGATAAACACCGCATGCGGCGCGGCCAACCCTTCGAGCGCTTGCGGCGCGCGGGCCGCTACGAGTTGCAAGCCCGGCACGCCCAACGCATCGCGATTGTGCTCGATGAAGCGCTGACGCTCCGCGTGCCCTTCGATGGCGATCGCCCGGCAAGTCGGATGCGCGCGCATCCACTCGATGCCGATCGAGCCGCTGCCCGCACCCACGTCCCACAACAATTCGCCGGGCGTCGGTGCGAGTCGCGCGAGCGTGATCGCTCGCACATCGCGTTTGGTGAGCTGGCCGTCGTGACGGAACGCGTCGTCGGGCAGGCCGCAGGTGAGCGGCAGGCGCGGCGCGCCTTCGGTGGCCCGGCATTCGAGCGCGACCAGGTTCAGCGCGGCGACATCGCCCGGGGACCATTGATCCGCACGGCCGTCGATGCGCCGCTCGTCGTCGCCGCCAAGGTGTTCGAACACGGTCATCCGCGTTGCGCCGAAACCTCGCGCGCTCAGCAGATCGGCAAGCGCGGCGGGTGTGCGCCCGTCCGCGCTCAGCACGAACACGCGCGCGCGGTCATGCAAATAAGCATTCAGCGCAGGCAACGGCCGCCCAACTACCGACACCATGGCCACATCCTGCAACGGCCAGCCGAGCCGCGCCGCCGCAAGCGATAACGACGACGGCGCGGGCAACACGCGCAGTTCGCTGGCCGGCAACTGCCGAGCCAGCGTCGCGCCGACGCCGAACAGCATCGGATCGCCGCTCGCCAGCACGCACACCGAACCGCCGCGCTCGGCCAGAAGCGGCGCGAGATCGAATGGGCGCGGCCACTCGGCGCGGCGCGCGGCCAGCCGCGCGGGCAACATCGACAGATGACGTTCGCCGCCGTAAATCACCGACGCCTCGAGCAACGCACGCCGTGCGGGCCGCCCCAAACCGGCGAAGCCGTCGTCGCCAATGCCCACCACCGTCAGCCACGCCGACATGCACCCATCCTCATTTTGTATCTCAAACAATGCACTGCGCCACGCCGGTCAAAGCGTCCAGCCTCGTTGTGCTATCCGAAAAAAGGCATAATACAGCCGCCGGTGCCCTTCGGGGCCTAACAGGGAACACAGCGGGAAGATTGCCGCTGTGGCTGCCCCCGCAACTGTATGCAGCGAGTCCGCCTGCGCTTGGCGCCACTGGTTCAACCGGGAAGGCCGCAGCGGACGACGACCTGCCAGCCAGGAGACCTGCCGGCCAGACTGTTCGTGCCAGCCAACATCGGGCGGGGTGTACCGATGCCGCAGCAATGCCGTTTTGACCGCTTGCTCGGGCCGTCGCGCGACGCTAACCCGGTGTCCGTCTTGAATCCAGCTTCGCCCTCCACTGTCTTGCCCGACGCGGCATCTGCGCTGCGGCCCTCGGCGTGTCCGGGCCTGCTGCGGATCGTGGCGGCGCGCGACGGCGGTATTTGTCGGATCAAGCTGCCAGGCGGCGAATTGAGCGCGGCTCAGGCCGAGGCGGTCGCCAACGCGAGCGCGCAGCATACGGCGGGTGTGATCGAACTGACGAATCGCGCGAATCTGCAATTGCGCGGTGTTCGGGCCGGCCATGAAGCTGCGCTGGTCGCCACGCTGATCGATGCGGGGCTCGGACCGGGCGCTGCAAGCGGCTCTGAAAGAATGGGCGATAGAGCGCCGACCGATTCCGCCGAAGACGATCACGATCACGGTCACGATCGCGATCGCGATCGAAACGCGCACGCACTCGATGCAGCCGCCGCTGACGACGTGCGCAACGTCATGATCAGCCCCACTGCCGGACGCGACCCATGCGCACTGTTCGACACCAGACCTCTGTGCACCGCCCTTCTCACGCTGCTGCAAAGTGAAGCGCGTTTCGCGGCACTATCGCCGAAATTCGCGTTATTGGTCGACGGCGGCGAGCGGCTCGCGAGAGTGGACCACCCGCATGACGTGTGGCTCGCGGCAGCACAAGATTCGGCCGGAGCGGTGCGCTTCGTGTTCGGGCTCGCAGGTTGCCCGACCGTGGATGCAAACGCGAGCGCAAACACGCACATCGGCGGGAAGTCACCATCGTCATCAGGCAACGCTGCGAACTCGTCCGAAAGATCGCATGCGGATGCGACAGGCGCGCTGGCCTCGGTGCTGCCGTCGCAAGTTCCGGCGCTCGTGCGCGCGTTGCTGCATACGTTTCTCGATCTTGCCGCCGCCGACGCCACGCGTATGCGTCACCTGCTCGACACGCATTCGGCGGACGCGATATTGCAGCATGCGGC
>Ga0256903_1000568_pt1 | contig 11412 bp, 7 predicted proteins | sample MC6MC0741MT_FD_190195 | JGI IMG/M metagenome (GOLD analysis project Ga0256903, IMG submission 190195) | Metatranscriptome of enriched soil aggregate microbial communities from Iowa State University, Ames, United States - MC6-MC0741-MT... | ecosystem: Environmental > Terrestrial > Soil >... | reverse complement strand
GGCATTGGCGTGAGCGTATTGCCATGGCTCGCGTTGCCGTTGCCCGCGGGCGCCGCACTGGCCGCGCGGCCCTTGGTGCCGCGGGCTGAGCGCACGGTCGAACTGGTGCGGCGTCGCGATCGCTCGTTGTCGCCGGCAGCTGAGGCAGTATGGGATTTGATCCGCGAATTACCGGCGCGGGCCGAGGATCTGACCTGATTTGATCAATGGACAGCACCCTTTCGAGGCTTGCGGCGGCACGAATCTCGGATGCTCGTGACCGTCGCCTTCGTGGCTCGGTGCCCGCGACGTGTGCGTGGCTCGGCGTCTGGACGCTGGACGCCAGGCTAAACTCCCGTCTGCGCTCGCTGCCGGTTGTGCCCGCCCGGAGCGCTCTAGCTGACATTCCCGTTGACGCTTAGCCCTTTGCTTAGCCCTTATCTATCTCGACATCACCTGGAAGCCTCGATGAGCGAATCGGAATTCTCCGTGCCATCCGTCCCTAACGCGCGCGATGCGGTGCGCGCGCTGCGTCACTCGCAGATCCGTGAAGTGGCCAACGCCGGCTTTGGCGTCGCCGACGTGCTGCCTTTCTGGTTCGGAGAATCCGACCGCGTGACGCCGTCCTTCATCCGCGACGCCGCAAGCGCCGCGCTGTCCGCGGGCGCGACGTTCTACACGCACAATCTCGGCATTGCGCCGCTGCGCTCGGCGCTCGCGGACTACGTGAGCGAACTTCACGGCAAGACGACGCCGGACCATATCGCCGTGACGAGCGCGGGCGTGAACGCGCTGATGCTCGCGGCCCAACTGGTGGTGGGTGCTGGCGACCGGGTGGTCGCTGTCACGCCGCTGTGGCCGAATCTCGTCGAAATTCCGAAAATTCTCGGCGCGCATGTCGAAACAGTCTCGCTCGACTACGGCGAACATGGCTGGCAGCTCGACGTGGAGCAATTGCTGGCAGCGCTCACGCCCGACACCCGCATGCTGCTCGTCAACTCACCGAACAACCCGACCGGCTGGGTGATGACCCGTGAGCAGCAGCAGGCGGTGCTCGCACATTGCCGACAGCACGGTATCTGGATCGTCGCAGACGAAGTCTACGAGCGTCTCTATTATCCGGACCATTCCGACGACGGCGAAAGCGCAGTGGGCGCGCGCACCGCACCGTCGTTTCTCGATCTCGCCACGCGCGACGAGCGCGTGATCTGCGTGAACTCGTTTTCAAAGGCGTGGCTGATGACCGGCTGGCGGCTCGGCTGGATTGTCGCACCGGTGAGCCTGATGGACGATCTGGGCAAGCTGGTGGAGTACAACACGTCGTGCGCGCCGGCCTTCGTGCAGCAGGCGGGAATCGCTGCAGTCGAGCAGGGCGAGCGCTTCACGCAGGAACTGGTGCGCGAATTGAAGGCGTCGCGCGACCATCTCGTGCGCGCGTTGTCGGCCGTGCCCGGCATCGACGTCAAGGCGCCCGCCGGCGCCATGTATCTCTTTTTCTCGATGACGGGCGCCTCGCGCAGTCTGGAACTCTGCAAAGCCATGGTGCGGGAAGTGGGCTTGGGGCTCGCGCCGGGCAGCGCATTCGGTCCGCAGGGCGAGGGGTTCCTGCGCTGGTGCTACGCGTGCGACGTGGCGCGGCTCGACGCCGGCGTCGAGCGCCTGAAGCGGTTTCTGGCATTGCATCGAACGTCGTAGTCTGCGCGTGGCGCGCGGAAGAACCTCGATGACAAGCGCACTCCGGCAAATGCAGGCGCGTTGCGCAGGCAGGCGCCGGCTCACGCATTACGCGCCGATGCGGCGGGCATTTTGTCCTTGGGTTCGGCTTTACGCACCGATTGTTTTTGCGTAATATGGCGCTCAGTCACGCGATTCCTGTCCGGAATATCGCTGCTCCGTCCGGCTGGGTTTGGCTCGATAGTCTGTTTCGCCTCCCCCCGGTGCGTGCTCCCATCAATATGACCGATCAGAATCGGGCGAGCGCGTCTTCAGTTCCACATCGTCTGTTTGATCCGGTTCTTTGACCACAGGGTCTGACCTAGCTGCATGAATACCCAAGAGGCGAAGATCGTCCTCGAGACAGCCTTGATCTGCGCGCAGGAGCCGTTAAAACTCGGCGATTTGCGCAAGCTCTTTGCCGACGGCGTGTCGGCAGACACCGTTAGGACTTTGCTCGAAGACCTGAAACAGGATTGGTCGGGGCGCGGTGTGGAGTTGGTCGGGCTGGCGTCGGGCTGGCGGTTTCAAAGCAAGCCCGCGATGCGTTCGTATCTGGATCGTTTGCATCCCGAGAAACCGCCGAAATACTCGCGCGCGGTGCTCGAAACGCTCGCGATCATTGCGTACAGGCAACCGGTTACGCGCGGCGACATCGAAGAGATTCGCGGCGTCACGGTGAACACGCAGGTCGTGAAGCAGCTCGAAGACCGCGGCTGGATCGAGGTGATCGGGCATCGCGACGTGCCGGGGCGTCCCGCGCTGTACGCGACGACGCGTCAGTTTCTCGACGACCTCGGGCTGCGGGCGCTAGACGAGTTGCCACCGCTCGCCGACCCGTCGGCGCAACTGAATGCGGATCTGCTGGGCCAGCATGCAATCGAGTTTTCCGACGTCGAATCCGCGGAGACACCGGCGTCGAACGAAGCGAACGAGCACATCGCGCTCGAACAGCCTGAGGCGACCGGCGCAGTAGCACCAAGCGACGCTGAGCAGGCGGCAGGAACGGAAATCGCTGCGGAAAAGGGTGAGACACACGAGGCGCAGCATGTCGATGGTGTGGAGCTCGAGCCCGCTGAAGGGCTGGAAGCGGCGGCTGAGAGAACCGCGAGCGTCGACAGCCACGAGAGCGTTGATCACGTCACCCCCGAATTAAAGGCAGCGCCTGAAACGGCGGGCGAACAGGGCGAGGCGGCTTCGCCGACGCCCACCGAAGCGGCGAACGTTGCACCGCTATCCGGCGCCGCAGAGTCTGAAGTGAATCAAGATCCGGTCTCCCAGGCCGATCCGGCAATACCCGCGCACGGTTCGGGCGTACTCCGCGATACGGAGCACGCCGCCGAACCGAACTCGACCACGGCGGCGCGCGGCGATCAGGAAGATCGTCGCGATGCTGCACAGGACGCAGGCATTCTGACCGACGACGAACCCGAGTCGCGCAGCGCCTGACGTAACCGAACTTTTTTTGCCGCGCCCGCAATGGGCGCGCGCGACCTGACATTTTGAGGTTGTTTTGACACATACCCACGACACCGATTCGTCCGAATCCGAGCGCGCCGTGCCGTCGGCGCGCGCTGACGAAACGCGCACCACGCAAGCGTCGGCAGGCGAGAGCGAGCGCCCGGCGCAGACCACGGAAGCAGACGGCGAGGACCGTCCGCGCCGCGGCCTGCGTCGCGGACCGCGCAGCCTGATCGCCCGGCGCCGCGCCGGGGCCAAGACGAAGGCCGCGGAAGGCGCGCCTGGGCAGGCCGCGCCGGTCGTCGCCGAGGCTCCGCCGGACGGCGAAGTCGTGACAAAGGTGCGCATGCCGCGTAAAGAGGCGGGTGCGAAAGGTCAAGGGCCGCGCCGCAATGCGGGCGGTCAGAAACGCGAAGGCCAGCGCGAAGGCGCGCCTCGCGCAGGCGGCGCCCGCGAGACCGCTGCTCGCGAAGGTCAGCGCGAAGGTCAGCGCGAAGGTCAGCGCGAACGCCAGCCGCGTGCAGGCGGTCAGCGCCAGAACCGTCGAGGTGGCGAAGCCCCGACGGCAGCCGCCGACGCGACTCAGGACGACTTGTTCTCGTATGTGACGTCGCCCGCGTTCGACGCCGACAACAGCACGACGGGCGGCGTACGCGCACCCATGCTGCGCGGTGGCAAGCCGGCCGCGCCCAAGCGCGTGCTCGCTGCCGACGACGACGCGCCGAAGCTCCACAAGGTGCTGGCCGAAGCCGGCATGGGTTCGCGACGCGATATGGAAGAGTTGATCGTCGCAGGCCGTGTGTCGGTCAACGGCGAGCCGGCTCACATCGGCCAGCGCATCATGCCGACCGATCAGGTACGCATCAACGGCAAGCCGGTCAAGCGCAAGCTCGCCAACAAGCCGCCGCGCGTGCTGCTGTATCACAAGCCGACCGGCGAGATCGTGAGCCACGCCGATCCGGAAGGCCGGCCGTCGGTGTTCGACAAGCTGCCGCCCATGAAGACCGCCAAGTGGCTCGCGGTCGGCCGCCTCGACTTCAATACCGAAGGTCTGCTGATGCTGACCACTTCGGGCGATCTCGCGAACCGCTTTATGCACCCGCGCTACAGCGTCGAGCGTGAATATGCGGTGCGCGTAGTCGGCGAACTGGCCGAAGGCATGCGTCAGAAGCTGCTGCACGGCGTCGAACTCGAAGACGGTCCGGCCAACTTCCTGCGTATCCGCGATGGCGGCGGCGAAGGCACGAATCACTGGTATCACGTCGCGCTTGCTGAAGGGCGTAATCGCGAAGTGCGCCGTATGTTCGAGGCTGCGGGGCTGATGGTCAGCCGCCTGATCCGTACGCGTCACGGCCCGATTTCGCTGCCGAAGGGCTTGAAGCGCGGCCGTTGGGAAGAACTCGAAGATAACCAGGTGCGTGCGCTGATGGCGTCGGTGGGACTCAAGGCGCCGAGCGAGGAGCGCGGTAGCCGCGGCTCCGCGCCGGAGCGCAAGCAGCCCGATCCGATGCAGACGTCGATGGGCTTCATCAGCCGCGAACCGGTGCTGATGTCGCATAGCCGCTTCGAACAGCAGCCGCGCGGTCAAGGCCGGCGCGGTGCGGCGGGCGGCGGCTTTGGCGGCGGCGCGGGGGCGGGTTTCGGCGGCGGTTACGGCAATCGCGGTGCTGGTCGTGGCGCTGGTGGCTTCGGCGGTTCCGGCGGCGGCGCAGGTGGTGCCGGTGGTGCCGGTGGTGCGCGGGGCGGCCGTGACGTCGACGGCAATCGCGCGCCTTCCGGCGGCGGCAATCGGGCGGCGGGCGGCGGCAAGCGCGCCGGCGGCAATGGCCCGAATCCCGGCGGCGGCAATCGTGCGCCGGGCGGCAATCGCCCGAATTCAGGCGGCGGCAACCGCGCGGGTGGCGGCAACGCCAGCCCGGGCGGTGCGAACCGAGGTGGCGGCGCGCCTCGCGGCCGTTCGCGCGGACGGTAATCGCGAGGCATCGGCTGGCGTTGCGCATGCGTTATAACGATATGCAACGCTCGCCGTCATGACTCGGTGTACGTCTTCCGTTGCCTGGAAACGCTTGGACACGTGACGCACGAGGGCTGTGCAGGCGGAAGTAGGGGCAGGTTGTCTCGCCCCAGCTTGCAAAAGTCGCGAGGCGTCGCCATATCGTCCAAAGATCCCCATGAAATCAGGCGGAAATGCGCTTGGCACGGCGTTCTGCGGTTTGCGTTTGTCCTGAAAAATGGCTACAATCGCGAAGTCGCTGGGCGTGCGGCTTTTCATGTGCGGCTCAGGTGCGACCACCGGTAATAAGATGATGGGCGTTTAGCCCATTTTTTTTTGCCGCTCAGTTCATCGTGGTTCGTCATCTCGGGTAGCACGAACGTGCGCCGGCCAGGCGCGCGGCCCGCATTGGTTGTTTGCAGAACAAGCGGCAGGCTCGCTGCGCGAACATCTAAGAGGGCACTGTGCAACTGACGGAACTGATTGAAACCACGGTCGTGGGACTCGGCTACGAGCTCGTCGATCTCGAGCGCACCGGGCGCGGCATGCTGTGTATTTATATCGACCAGCCGGCCGGCATCGCGATCGAAGACTGCGAGAAAGTCACGCGTCAGCTCCAGCACGTACTGACGGTCGAAAATATCGATTATGAGCGGCTCGAAGTATCGTCGCCGGGGCTCGACCGTCCGCTGAAAAAACTGGCGGATTTTGAACGCTTCGCAGGCAGCGAAGTGGTAATCACATTGAAAAAGCCATTGGACGGACGGAAATCGTACCGGGGTATTTTGCATGCTCCGCAAGGCGAGACCATCGGTCTGGAATTTGAAGGGAAGGAAGGCGCCGCGATGCTCGATTTCACGCTCGCGGACATGGACAAAGCACGCCTCGTTCCGAAAGTTGACTTTAGGAGCCGCAAACAATGAGTCGCGAAGTGTTGATGCTGGTGGATGCGCTGGCACGCGAGAAGAACGTCGATAAAGACGTGGTATTTGCCGCGCTCGAAGCGGCCCTCGCTTCGGCCTCCAAGAAACTCTTCGACGAAGACGCGGATATTCGCGTCCATATCGACCGTGAAAGCGGCGAGCACGAAACGTTTCGTCGCTGGAAAGTGGTGCCTGACGAAGCCGGTCTGCAAGAGCCCGATCAGGAAATCCTGCTGTTCGAAGCACGCGAGCAGAAGCCCGAAATCCAGCTCGACGAATACATCGAAGAACCGGTGCCGTCGATCGAATTCGGCCGTATCGGCGCGCAGGCAGCCAAGCAGGTGATCCTGCAGAAGGTGCGGGACGCTGAGCGTGAACAGATCCTGAACGACTTCCTCGAGCGCGGCGAGCACATCATGACCGGCTCGGTGAAGCGTCTCGACAAGGGCAACTTCATCGTCGAAACCGGCCGTGTAGAAGCACTGCTGCGCCGTGACCAGCTGATCCCGAAGGAAAACCTGCGCGTGGGCGACCGCGTGCGCGCCTATATTGCCAAGGTCGATCGCACCGCCCGCGGTCCGCAGATCGAACTGTCGCGTACGGCGCCCGAATTCCTGATGAAGCTGTTCGAGATGGAAGTGCCGGAAATCGAACAGGGACTTCTCGAAATCAAGGCGGCGGCGCGCGATCCAGGCGTGCGCGCGAAGATCGGTGTGGTCGCTTATGACAAGCGCATCGATCCGATCGGCACCTGCGTCGGTATTCGCGGTTCGCGGGTGCAGGCCGTGCGTAACGAGCTCGGTGGCGAAAACGTCGACATCGTGCTATGGTCGGAGGATCCCGCTCAGTTCGTGATCGGCGCGCTCGCGCCGGCAGCCGTCCAATCGATCGTCGTCGACGAAGAAAAGCATTCGATGGACGTCGTCGTGGACGAAAACGAACTGGCGGTCGCGATCGGCCGCAGCGGCCAGAACGTGCGTCTTGCCAGCGAACTCACCGGCTGGCAGATCAACATCATGACGCCGGACGAATCTGCACAAAAGCAGAATCAGGAACGTGGCGTTTTGCGTGACCTGTTCATGGCGCGTCTCGATGTCGACGAGGAAGTTGCCGACATCCTGATCGACGAAGGCTTCACGAGCCTCGAAGAGATTGCCTATGTGCCGCTCAACGAAATGCTCGAAATCGAAGCGTTCGACGAAGACACCGTCCACGAACTGCGTAACCGCTCGCGCGACGCGCTGTTGACGATGGCAATCGCGAATGAAGAAAAGGTCGAAAATGTGGCGCTCGACCTGAAGAGCCTGGACGGTATGGACGCCGACCTGCTCGCGAAGCTGGCCGAACATCAGATCCAGACGCGCGACGAACTCGCGGAGCTGGCTGTAGATGAACTGGTCGAGATGACCGGAATGGAAGAGGATGCCGCTAAGGCGTTGATCATGAAAGCACGTGAACATTGGTTCCAGTGAGAAATGACCATGGCGCACTAAATTGAACGCGGCCGTCAGGCCGCATGACCCGATGCTAACCGCAAGGAATCGGTCCTTGCATTAAGAGGAATGAATGGCGAGTAACAACGTAGCCCAATTTGCCGCGGAACTGAAAATGCCTGCAGGCGTGCTGCTCGAGCAGCTGCAGGCGGCAGGCGTCACAAAAGCGAGCGAAGCCGACTCCTTGTCCGAAACGGACAAGGCGCGTCTGCTCGACCACTTGCGCAAGTCTCACGGCTCGACTGATGCAGACAAGCGCAAGATCACGCTGACGAAACGGCATACGTCGGAGATCAAGCAGTCCGATGCGACGGGCAAAGCTCGCACCATTCAGGTCGAGGTGCGCAAGAAGCGCACTTTCGTCCGCCGCGACGAAACCTCCGCTGATGGCGGAGATGCATCGAATCATGTGGCCGAAGCCGCCGAAGTTGACGATCTGGAACTTCAGCGTCGTGAAGAAGAGGCGCGTCACGCAGCCGAGTTGCTCGAGCAGCAGGCTCAGGAACTGAAGGCGCGTCAGGAGCAGCTCGAACGCGAAGAGGCTGAGCGCCAGGCACGCGAGCAGGCTGCGGAAGCCGAGCGCCGTCGCGCCGAAGAAGAGGCAGCGAAGAAGCGCGCAGCGGCTGCGGCCGAGGCGGCAGCTCGCGAGAAGGCGCAGCCGGCACCGCAAGTTGCGAAGGTCCAAACGGCGCCTGCCAAACCGGCGGAGCCGGTCGTCGCGAAAGACGCCGAGCAGGACGACGAGCGAGCCGCTGCGGAGCGCGCCGCGCAACGCGAAGCCGCCAAGAAGGCAGAAGATGCAGCGCGTCAAGCTGCGGAAAAGGCGCGCGCCGAGCAGGAAGAGATTGCCAAGCGTCGCGCGGCGGCCGAAGCCGAAGCGCGCGCGATTCGCGAAATGATGAACACGCCGCGCAAGGCGCAGGTCAAGGCGCCGGAACCGGCACCGAAGCCCGCAGAGCCGGCCAAGGCCGCTGAAGCCAAGGGCACGCTGCACAAGCCGGCGCGTCCGGCTGGCGAAGCGCCGGCACGTCCGGCTGCCAGGAAGCCGGCTGCCGCGGCTCCGGCCGCCACGACCACGCCGTCCGTTGGCGACAAGAAGAAGCCGGGAGGCAAGGGCGGCTGGCAGGACGACGCAGCCAAGCGCCGTGGAATCAAGACGCGCGGCGATACGAGCGGCGGCGTCGACCGCGGCTGGCGCGGCGGCCCGAAGGGTCGCGGCAAGCATCAGGACCAGAACACTACGTTCCAGGCGCCGACCGAACCGATCGTGCGTGAAGTGCACGTGCCGGAAACCATCACCGTGGCCGATCTGGCGCACAAGATGGCGGTGAAGGCGTCTGAAGTCATCAAGTCGATGATGAAGCTCGGCCAGATGGTCACCATCAACCAGATGCTGGACCAGGAAACGGCGATGATCATCGTCGAAGAACTGGGCCATCACGCGGTTGCGGCCAAGCTGGACGATCCGGAAGCCATGCTGGTCGAAGGCGAAGTGTCGGATGCCGAAGCATTGCCGCGTCCGCCGGTCGTCACGGTCATGGGTCACGTCGACCACGGCAAGACCTCGCTGCTCGACTACATCCGCCGCGCGAAGGTTGCAGCGGGCGAAGCCGGCGGTATTACGCAGCACATCGGCGCTTACCACGTCGAAACGCCGCGTGGCGTGATCACGTTCCTCGACACGCCGGGCCACGAGGCCTTTACGGCCATGCGTGCCCGCGGTGCGAAGGCAACGGACATCGTCATTCTGGTGGTCGCCGCCGACGACGGCGTGATGCCGCAAACGAAGGAAGCGATCGCTCACGCGAAGGCAGGCGGCGTGCCGCTCGTCGTCGCGATCAACAAGATCGACAAGCCGGATGCGAATCCGGACCGCGTCAAGCAGGAACTCGTCGCAGAAGGCGTCGTGCCGGAAGAATACGGTGGCGATTCGCCGTTCGTGTCGGTGTCGGCCAAGACCGGCGCGGGTATCGACGACCTGCTGGAAAACGTGTTGCTCCAGGCCGAAGTGCTGGAACTGAAGGCACCGGTCGAAGCCCCGGCCAAGGGTCTGGTTATCGAAGCGAAGCTCGACAAGGGTAAGGGTCCTGTTGCAACGATCCTCGTCCAGTCGGGTACGTTGAACCGCGGTGACGTGGTGCTGGCAGGTAGCGCTTACGGTCGTGTGCGAGCCATGCTCGACGAAACCGGCAAGCCGACCAAGTCCGCCGGTCCGTCAATCCCGGTCGAAATCCAGGGTCTGTCGGAAGTCCCGCAGGCGGGCGAAGAAGTCATCGTCATGCCGGACGACCGCAAGGCGCGTGAAGTGGCGCTGTTCCGTCAAGGCAAGTTCCGCGACGTCAAGCTGGCCAAGCAGCAGGCCGCGAAGCTCGAGAACATGCTGGAGCAGATGGGCGAAGGCGAAGTGGCGTACATGCCGCTCATCGTCAAGGCCGACGTGCAAGGTTCGCAGGAAGCGTTGGTGCAGTCGCTGCTCAAGCTTTCCACCGACGAAGTGCGCGTGCAGATCGTGCACGGCGCCGTGGGCGGCATCAGCGAGTCCGACGTCAACCTGGCAACGGCTTCGAAGGCGGTTATCATCGGCTTCAACACCCGTGCTGACGCGCAGGCTCGCAAGCTGGCGGAAGCCAACGGTGTCGACATTCGCTACTACAACATCATTTACGACGCAGTGGATGAGGTGAAGGCCGCGATGTCCGGCATGCTGGCTCCGGAGAAGCGCGAAGTCGTCACCGGGACGGTCGAAGTGCGTCAGGTCTTCAAGGTGCCGAAGATCGGCGCGGTGGCCGGCTGTATGGTCACGGACGGCTACGTCAAGCGCTCGTCGTCGGTGCGCGTGCTGCGCAACAACGTCGTCATCTTCACGGGCGAGCTCGATTCGCTCAAGCGTTTCAAGGACGACGTGAAGGAAGTTCGCCAGGGCTTCGAGTGCGGTATGTCGATCAAGAACTTCAACGACATCGTCGAAGGCGACCAGTTCGAAGTCTTCGAGGTCACCGAAGTCGCGCGTACGCTGTAAGTCACGCGGCACGGTTCCAAGGGGCGGAGCGGGCATCAACGCCCACTCCGCCCGTTGTTTTTTGGAGCCGCCGTTTCGCCTGTCCGCGGCCGTCGCGCCGCGCGAATGCCGCAATCTTTCGAGTTTCGCGGCTGCGAACCAATTTTTTGCATCCGCCAAAACGGATCACACAACACCATGCCTAAAAAACGTTCTTCACCCAATCGCAACGTGCAGATCGCCGATCAGATCCAGCGCGATCTGTCGGAACTGCTGCGCGAGGTCAAGGATCCGCGCATCGGCATCGTCACGATTCAGAGCGTCGAACTGACGCCGGACTACGCACACGCTAAGGTCTATTTCACGACGTTGACGGGCGACCCTCAACAGACGCTCGCGGCGCTCACGCATGCGGCGGGTCATCTGCATAATCAGCTGTTCAAGCGCCTGCATATTCACACGGTGCCGACGCTGCATTTCCATTACGACCAGACGATCGAGCGCGCCGTTGAAATGTCCCGTCTGATTGACGAGGCGAATGCCAATCGCGCGAAAGACGACTAAGCGCAGTCGGCGCACGCGTCCCGAGCCGCGCCACGCTGCGTGCGGCAAGGCTTGGGTCGTCACGGCGCATATGTTGTTCCGGATTCCATAGAAACCCGTCTTCCCACATGACCGCACCTCAACGCCCCCGCGTGCCGCGCCGCGCGCTCGACGGCGTGCTGCTGCTCGACAAGCCGCTCGGCCTGTCGAGCAACGACGCACTGATTCGCGCGAAGCGCCTCTATCTGGCTAAAAAGGCTGGACATACCGGCACGCTGGATCCGCTCTCGACCGGCCTGCTGCCGCTGT
>Ga0256903_1000539_pt1 | contig 11718 bp, 11 predicted proteins | sample MC6MC0741MT_FD_190195 | JGI IMG/M metagenome (GOLD analysis project Ga0256903, IMG submission 190195) | Metatranscriptome of enriched soil aggregate microbial communities from Iowa State University, Ames, United States - MC6-MC0741-MT... | ecosystem: Environmental > Terrestrial > Soil >... | reverse complement strand
GGTGTTGGTAAGGTCTGATTCAGTAATATAATTTCCGAATGAATAAGTCTGCACCTAAAACCTATCGTACAACGAATTGGTCTTCTTACAACCAAGCTTTGGTGAATCGAGGGAATCTCTCGAACTGGTTTGATCCTACTACCCAATGGTATGCGCCATTAAAAAGCAAACAAGGATGAAATCAAACCTACTCCGATACAGTAATTCAATGCTGTTTGATGATCAAATTTCTATTTCGTTTAACTTTACGAATGGCCTTGGGATTTATTTAAAACCTCATTCAAAGTTGTGGTTTAGATTGGGCTGCACCAGATTACTCAACTCTTTGCAGAAGACAAAAGCATAGTGATTTGCGATTGGCTATCAAAAAAGCAGTAATGGATTACATCTACTTGTGGATTCTACTGGTTTAAAGTTTTTAGGTGAAGGTGAATGGAAAAGGAAGAAATACCAACCCGATTATCGTCGCCATTGGCGTAAATTACACATAGAGTTAGATGCCAAAATCCTGCAAAGACGTGCAGTTCAGCTCACAACGAACAATCTCAGTGATTCACAGGTACTCGGTGATTTACTTCATCAAATTCCACAAGAAGAACAAATAGACTCAGTCTATGCCGATGGTGCTTATGACACTAAGATTTGCCGTCAATTGATTGCATCTAGAAAAGCTCATGTCGTTATTCCACCAAGAAAGAATGCGAAGCTGTGGAAAGATATAAAAACTCATTCACTAGAAAGAAATGAACGATTAAGCATTTGGGCAGGACGATATGGAAAAATTGGGTAGGCTATCATCGAAGAAGTTTAGTGGAAACTAAGATGCACTGTATCAAACTATTAGGAGATAAACTGACTGCTGGGAACTTACAAAGCCAAGTGAATGAGGTTCACGCACGCGTAGCAGTGCTCAATAAATTTAATGAATTAGGTCGTCCATATACTAGAGTTGTGACTTAAATTTGTGTCACTTAGGAAAACTCTAGCTTTCAAGATTTTGTGCAACAAAGTCCTAAAAAACCAGAGATTAAAAATGATTGTGCGAAAGTATATTTGCAGTTGAGAGACAAAAAACCCAATCCAAGCAGTTTTTATACATTTAGTCCGAAAGAAGCCTATTTACTTGAACAATTTAGCGTTTTGCATTTTTTTGAAATTGTACGTAACAATCATCGTCAATTTTTAGATGGTTTAGAAGAATTATTTGAAATATATATGCATAATCTTCCTTATAACTTAAGAGATTTTCCTTTACCTGAACGGGCAGATATTAATTGGGGCGGTACAGTTTTACCAAATTTTAGGTCCACGATGGATCGCATAGATTATGCTTATGCAAAAATAAAATCAGGAGATTTTACTTATCTTAATTATGTTGGTGAAATTAGTTCTGATCAGAAAGGTATAAGCGAGTTTTCCCCTCATTGGATGGATGATTTACCCTATGATAAAGTTAAAAAATGTTGGGATTATCATTCAATAGCAACAAGTTATGCTTCAGTTATAGGACAAACATATCCAACCTATTGGGATATGGATACGCTTATTTATGATTTTAAAAAAATCGATATATTTAATAATATTATCCTTGATTTGCCAAACAGTTATCCAATTTATCGTATAAATCCAGAAATAATGGTTAAGTCTAATGAAAAGTTAGAAAAAACAGGCATCTATTTGTGTGAAGAAATAGGGGATCGGATCGAATTTATGGCAGCAAGCGAAGAAGAAGATAATGGTGTAGCAAGCGTTCTTGCTGTTGGGCACGATCCAGACACATATGAAACATTGTATGCTGAAGTGAATTGGATATTAATTGAAAGAATTGCAGATGATGGTGGTTCTGCAGAAATGATCCAAACTGACAGTTTAAAAGGCTTTGCAGAACAAAGTTGCCCAAGATCAGGATATTGGTGGAGTCCAGCAAACAAATCTCAATCTCGTTATTTTGAACAAGGAGAAATTTTTCCAAAAATTGAAAATAGTGATTGGGGTAAAACGATTTGGTATTTAGAAATCACTAATAAACTACAGTGAAATATTTAAAGATTAAACTGCAAGAAATGGCGCTTTCATAAAGCGAAACTTGGTTATATTCCAGAACGTGTTATTACATAAAATCCCATCGAACTGCATGGGATTTTATGTTGATTATTAAGTGAATATGTTGGTTTATTGACTTTGCGTTGAGTCTTGTACTGGAGTTGGAATGGTAGCCTTTGATTGTTGTTGAGTTAAAATCAAGTGTGCGATCATGCCAATACAAATTCCCCAGAAAACCGAACTAAATCCTAAAAAATGCATACCCGAAACAGTGGCGAGAAAAGTAATAATGGCAGCATCTCGTTGTGTTTCATCTTTCATTGCAATACCAAGATTGGTGGTAATTGCTCCGAGTAAGGCCAATCCAGCAAGCGCTGCAATCAGCTCTTTGGGAAGTATGCTAAATAGCATCACCAAACTCCCTGCAAACAATCCTCCTAAAATATAGAAAATACCATTGGCAATACCTGCGATGTAGCGTTTTTCTTTCAGTTCATGTGAATCTTTACCCGTGCAAAGTGCAGCAGTAATCGCTGCTAACACAATCGTGATTCCACCAGTAAAAGCCACAGCAATTGAAGTGATACTGGCTATGCTTAAAATCGGTTTAGCAGGTGTGTCGTAATGATTAATTTTGAGAATTGCCATACCTGGCAAGAACTGACCCGTTAAACTGACAATTGTAAGTGGAATTGCAAGATTTAGTGTAGAAGACCATGTCCATTCTGGACTGATCAGAACAGGAACTGCCAATGAAAAATCCATTGGTACTGGATTGATTTTTCCAAAGATAAAACTGAGCGCAATACCTGAAAATAATACCCAAATTATGGCATAGCGAGGTGAAAAGCGTTTTGCCAGTAAAAAACAGATCAGCATACCAAAAACCACATAGGGCATTGTGTCGGTAGCTTTAAACAGACCTAAACCAAACTGGAACAAAATTCCAGCCATCATTCCTGCTGCCAGCCCTTGTGGTATCCATTTTAAAAGTTTGTCAAAAGAACCAGTAATCCCAATGATAAAAATAATGATTGCAGAAGTAATATAGGCTGCAACAACTTCATGGAGAGAAATATGCGGAAATAGAGCCACCAAGAGCGCCGTTCCCGGTGCTGACCATGCAGTAATAATCGGCGTTTTAAACTTAATGGATAAAATTATTCCAGTGATTGCCGCACCAATAGAGCTCCCCCAGATCCATGATGCCATCATGGTTGAGGAAACATTGGCTTGTTGAGCGGCCTGAAAAAAAATGATCATTGGCCCTGCATAAGAAATCAGTACAGCTAAAAATCCTGCAACTGTCGCTGATAAAGACCAATCTTGTTTTAACGTTTTGAACAGGGATGCCATTGGGCAAAGCCTCCATGCATTGAATTTCAATGATCCTGCTATATAAAAAAGACCAGCTTTAACCCTGATCGCCACCACCTACAGGAACGATTGAACCTGTCATATAAGAGGATTCATCAGACGCAAGAAATAATATTGCATTGACCTGTTCCTGAATCGAACCATAACGGCCCATAAAAGTACGATCAATGGTTTGATCTACCACATCTTGCATCCATTGTTTTTCATTTTCGGTCAATGCCGTAGTATTGCGTAGGACTTTACGTGGAGGTGCTTCTGTACCACCAGTCGCAACAGCATTAACCCGGATACCATCTTTGGCATGTTCAAATGCAAGTGCTGTGGTTAGACCATTTACACCACCTTTTGAGGCTGAATAGGGCACTCGATGAATACCGCATGTTGCAATAGAGGATACATTAACAATGGTACCTTTTTGATTTTTGATCATTTCGGGCATGACTGCTCGACAACACCATAGAGTTGGAAATAGCGAGCGATGCACTTCTTTGATAATTTCCTCTTCAGAAAACTCTTGAAACGGTTTCATCCAAATTGCACCACCGACATTGTTAATCAGAATGTCAACACGGTTATAGCGTTCAATAGCTTTAGCAACGACAGCTTGAGCACCCGCTAAAGTTTCCAAATCTGCATGGATGGTGATTGCATCACCGCCATTTTTGCTAATTTCAACAAGCACGTCTTCGACATATTCTGAACGATCGGCCATAACCACATGCGCACCTTCCGCTGCCACTTGTAAGGCGACACCACGTCCAATACCTTGTGCTGCACCAGTAACAATGACAACTTTATTTTTGAATCTTAGGCGATCTGACATTCTTCTCAGCTCCTGAACAGTACGATTTTAGTTTGCAGAGAATTTCTCAAATAAGAAGTTTGCAGGTTTAATCCCTTCAGTATCCAACCAGCCTCGAACAGCTTCCACCATAGGTACAGGACCACATAAATAAACATCGACGTCACCGCCATTTAACCAGTCATTGTCAATATGACCTGTCACATAACCTTTGCGTTCATGTGTTGATTCAGCATGTGCAACGACTGTACGGTATTCAAACCATGGCAGTTTATTTTGCAGTTCATTGAGCTTTTCAAGTGCCACAAGGTCAAAGTCATTGGTTACTCCAAATACTAAGCGTACAGGGTGTTGTGAGCCTTTGTCTTCAAGCACTTGTAACATCGACATAAACGGTGCAATACCTGTCCCGCCTGCCAACATAACGACAGGACGAACTACATTACGAAGGTAAAAACTTCCAAATGGACCAGTAAAGGTCATTTTGTCACCCGCTTTGGCATTGGCACTTAAAAAGTCACTCATCTTTCCATTTGGAACATTACGTACCACAAAGCCTGTTAAGCGATTTCCGGGTTTAGAACTGAAGGAATAAGAACGTGTTTCAGTAGTTTGTGGAATTGCCACATTGACATACTGACCTGCAAGAAAATGAATATCGGGCTGACCTTCATCTAATTGAATATCGAAAGTGATGGTGGAATCAGAGAGTTTTTCCACACGAGATAATGTGCCTTGAAATGCATGAATTTCGGTTTTGCATACTTCAGATGAAGCTTGAATCTGGAATACTGCGTCAGAAGAAGGTCTGCATTGGCAGGCCAAGATATAGCCTTGTTCAGCCTCTTCTGGTGTTAAAGCATCTTCAATATAACTTTCTTCAGGCATGTCAAACGAACCCGATTCACAAAAAGCACGACATGTACCGCAAGCACCATCACGGCAATCTAAAGGAATATTGATTTTCTGGCGATATGCTGCATCAGATAAAGTTTCACCTTGTGTAACTGAGATAAAACGCGTTACGCCATCTTCAAATTGAAGAGCAACATTGTGGTTTGACATGGCTGAAAATCCTATAAAAATCTTTAAAACTTTTGAGTGCTTTAGCCAACTTTCCATTTGACTAAAGCAAACACCTCATATTTTTTACACCATTCGAGATAAAAAATTAGAGGTGGTAAATATCGATGACTTGATTGATGTAGTCATTTTTTAACACCACATATTTATTGAGAATCTGTGGTTGTGTAGCAGAAAAGTCGATGACATAACGAGACATACCAAAGTAGCTATAACTGTTTTTGTAACGAAAGCTCAGCGTATTCCAGTTAAAGCGGACTGTGACTTTGTCACCATCTCTTTCGATAATTTCAATATTGCTAATATTGTGGCAAGTGCGTGTATCAGGCATGGTTGCTGAAGAACGCTCAGTTTTAATCCGGAAAACACGGTCTTCCAAACCTTGACGGTCTGGGTAATAAATCAAGGAAATTTCAGACTGAGGATCTTCGGTTAAACGATCATCATCATCCCACGCAGGCATCCAAAAACATGCCGAGGGTGAGTAGCAGGCCAGCCATTGATCCCATTGTTCATCATCTAAAAAACGAGCTTCGCGGTAGAGAAATTGCGCAATATTTTCTAAAGAAATTTGATCGATGTTTGCAGTTGCATTCATGCTGTTGCTCCTTGCTGAGATGTTTCTTGTTGAGCAAGATTTTTTTCAGATTGAATGGCATGTTTCATCATTTCTAACCAGTATTGATGTTGGGCGAGATATAAGCCTTCATCTTCTGTTTTAATACCACTCAGTTTAGGTTTTAAACCAATTTCATTGGCCGCATCATCTGGGCCTTGAATCCAGTGTTTTGACCCACGACACATGTCATTCCATTCAAGCTCAATACCAGCATAACCCGCTTGACAAGCACGGAATTCTTCAAGGTCATCAGGAGTTGCCATGCCCGAAGCATTAAAGAAATCTTCGTATTGGCGAATACGGCGTGCACGTGCTTCAGGACTTTCACCGACGGGTGCAATACAGTAAATCGTCACTTCAGTTTTATTGACTGAAATTGGACGTAATACACGAATTTGTGAACCAAATTGATCCATGAAATAGACATTTGGGTAAAGGCATAAGTTACGTGAACGTTCGATCATCCATTTCGACATTGGCGCACCGAATTTTTCAGTATACTCATCTGCTTTTGGATAATTAGGACGATCTTCAGGATTTGCCCATTGAGTCCATAACAGCATATGTCCATGTTCGAAACCGTATGAGCCACCCCCTTGTTTGCCCCAAGCACCTGCACTCATTGCACGTACATTGTCATTTTCTTGCTGTTTTTCTTTACGTTGCTGAGTGGTCGCAGCGTAGTTCCAATGTACAGCTGAAACATGATAACCATCTGCACCATTTTCAGCAGTCAGTTTCCAGTTGCCTTCATAGGTATAGGTTGAAGCACCACGTAAAACCTCTAAGCCTTGCTCAGATTGATCTACAATCATGTCAATGATTTTGGTTGTTTCACCTAAAAATTCTTCTAAACTTGGCACATCTGGATTTAAACTGCCAAATAAAAAACCTTTATAGCTTTCAAAACGTGCTACTTTTTTCAGGTCGTGTGAACCTTCTTTATTGAAGCAGTCCGAATACCCAGCATCACTTGGATCTTTAACCTTGAGTAATTTCCCAGAGTTATTAAATGTCCATCCATGGAATGGGCATGTATAAGTCGCTTTATTACCACGCTTATGGCGGCAAAGCTGTGCGCCACGGTGTGAACACGCATTGATCATGGCATTTAATTCACCATTGCGATTACGCGCAATCATAATGGGCTGACGACCCATGTTCGTGGTGTAATAATCGTTGTTATTTGGAATTTGGCTTTCATGTGCCAAGTAAACCCAGTTGCCTTCAAAGATGTATTTCATTTCTAGGTCAAAAAGGGCTTGGTCTGTGAAAACAGAACGATGAAGTTTAAATTCACCCGTTTCAAAATTATCGACTAAGAGTTCGTCAATCCGATCAAGATGGCTGGTGTTTATAACAGGAATACGTGGCATATGGGTTCTCCGACTTTCCAAAAGAGAGGAAGTCCCCGAAGTGCTGCAATAGTGCAAACATTTCGGTTCCGTGCGTGTGGGTTTAAGCGCTTGCGCGACGACGATCTACTTCTGTAGATGGTGCTTTAGATTGTTCTTTTACCAGTGCTACATTGAATGAAATGCGTTTAAATGGTTTGTTGAGACCACGACGGGCAATTTCAGCTTCATCACTGATATCAATAGCTGTCGCCACTAAGCCATCACGTGTTGCAAAAGCAAAATCATCCCAAAGGTATTGATCACCTTCGATGTTGAATTGTGTGGTTAATTTACGATAGCCGGGTGCAGATACGAAATAATGCACATGAGATGGACGGTTACCATGGCGACCTAATTTGTTCAGTACAAACTGAGTCGTCCCTTGCGGTGGACAACCATAGCCAACGGGCATAGTTGTTTGTGCAACATACTGACCATTGCTATCAGTCAATATGCTACGGCGGAGATTAAAATCTGACTGTGATTTATCGAAGAAAGAATAATTACCTAAACTGTTGGCATGCCAAATTTCAACTTTAGCATTTGGAATAATATTGCCATCTGTATCAGTTACCGTACCTTCAATAAATAGGGTCTCGATTTTATCGCTTTCTGATCCATCATCCATACGAGAAAAGCCGACAGATTCAGGCGCACCAGCGACATATAATGGACCTTCAATAGTACGGGGTGTACCACTTGTAATTCCAGCTTTAGCATCTGCTTCATCAGCACGTAAATCTAGATAATGTTCCAAACCTAAACCCGCTGCTAAAAGACCAAGTTCATTGGCTTGACCTGCATCGGTAAAATATTCTAGGCCTTTCCATAATTCGCTTTGTGAAATGTCTAAATCTTCAATGGCCTGGAATAAGTCAGCTAATAAACGTACCACCACTTGTTGTACGCGTGTATCAACTGAACCTATTGCAGTGTCTACATTCATTTGTTTGACCAAAGTGTCGATTTCTTGACGGTTCATACCAGATCTCCTGCAGTATGCGTGGTTTGGCATTGCATACGAAAAATTCGCTTGAAACTTTGCTGTCCACTTTCCATGTTCTTCATGCGCGAAACTTAAAGCTTAAACTGTTGAAAGTGATTCATTGGGCTAACAGAATGTGATTCTTTGGCTGGCTGTGAATATCAAAAGTTTTACAGTCTTGCTTTACATCTTGCTTTTGATATACCTTAAAAGAATGGATGATCGCTGTCTAAGATCAAATTTGCATTTTTTTATATCTTAAAGGTATGGAGTTTGAGATGGAACTCAGGCATTTGCGCTATTTTGTTGCTGTTGTAGAAGAACAAAGTTTTACTAAAGCAGCAGAGAAGCTTTATATTGCTCAGCCCCCACTGAGTAGACAGATTCAAAACCTTGAAGGTGAATTGGGTATAGCGCTTTTTGAACGAGGAAGCCGTCCTTTAAAAACCACAGAAGCTGGGCATTTTTTTTATCAACACGCTGTTAAACTTTTGTCTAATGCCGAAGAAGTAAAGTCCATGACTAAGCGAATTGGCTTAATTGAAAAAACGGTGACTATGGGTTTTGTGGGTTCTTTACTGTATGGATTATTACCCAAAATCGTTTATATGTTTCGCCAACAGCAGCCACATTTAAAAATTGAGCTGATTGAAATGAGTACCAAAGATCAAATTCAGGCGCTTAAAGAGGGGCGTATTGATGTTGGATTTGGACGTTTAAGAATTTCTGATCCTGCCATTAGGCGAGTTTTATTACGAGAGGAGCCGTTAATGTTGGCTGTTCATATCAGTCACCATCTCGCTACAGATTCTAAAGGCACTTATTTTGCCGATATTGCAGATGAGAACTTATTTCTTTACCCAAGTCATCCTAAGCCCAATTTTTCCACCCAAGTACGTCATCTGTTTTCCGAGCATGGTCTAGATCCTAAGAATCTAAAAGAAGTCCGAGAAATTCAACTTGCTTTGGGATTGGTTGCTGCAGGTGAAGGTGTATGTATTGTGCCTGAAAGTGCAAAAACCATTCAATTGCCTAATTTAATCTATATTCCACTTTTAGATAGCTCTGCAAAAAGTCCAATTTTTATGGCAATACGCTGTATGGATGAAAGCGAAAATATTCGGTCTTTATTTGATTGTATTTATCAGGTTTATGATTTAGAGGGTTTTCAATATGATCGTGCGAGCTTTACGACGATATATTAGGCTTCTTTCCTAAGTTCTTTTTTAAATCATAAATCAACATAAAATCCCCTTCATCCTAGCCTTCTCCCCCAAGGGAGAAGGGACTTTCAATACCAATTTTATTCACACCATATGATCATTTTTTCGATTTATGAAAAATCCATTCAGTCCAATCATTGAATGAAAAGTCATTTATAGATGTTATTTTACGTGAAAAGTAACATATTGAAAAATCAGAAAAAGTCGATTGATTTGTTCTAATACTCTAAAAATATCGAGATAATCATTAAAATAAAAAATAAATCATTGAAAATATAAAGCCCGATTTCTTTAATAATTGTTTTTAACCTATTGTTTATTCATCAAAAAATATTAAACCGACTTTTAAGGTATGGATATATATGCAATCGGTTTTGGACAAAAAATAACAGCTGCCTCATTGTTTGAAAAAATTTCGTAGCGTTTCACCGCAGGAGGCAAAAGTGCAAACGAACAAACTAAATATTAATCGCATCGTGGATGAAGCAAAATTCAGCCCTTTTCATTGGGGCGTTCTATTATGGTGTTTATTAATTATTATTTTTGATGGATATGATTTGGTTATTTATGGCGTAGCTTTACCTTTATTGATGCAGGAGTGGAGCTTAACTGCTGTACAAGCAGGCTTGCTGGCCAGCACAGCACTTTTTGGCATGATGTTTGGTGCAATGAGTTTTGGGACTTTATCTGATAAATTGGGCCGTAAAAAAACCATCATGATTTGTGTGGCTATTTTTAGTGGATTTACTTTTCTTGGTGCATTTGCATCAACCCCCGTAGAATTTGGGATTCTCAGATTTTTAGCAGGACTTGGTATTGGTGGTGTGATGCCGAACGTGGTGGCTTTAATGACTGAGTATGCGCCTAAACGTATACGTAGCACACTGGTCGCTGTGATGTTTAGTGGCTATGCCATTGGTGGTATGACCTCTGCCTTACTTGGTGCTTGGCTGGTGGTCGATTATGGTTGGAAAATCATGTTTTATATCGCGATTATCCCATTCTTAGCTTTACCCCTTATTTGGAAGTTTTTACCTGAATCATTGATGTTTCTAACTCACCAAGGCAAGACCGATCAAGTGCGAGAAGTGGTACAGAAAATTGCACCGCAGCAACAGATTCATGCCTCGACTCAATTTGAATTAAATGAAGTCACTGCTGGTGATGAAGCACCGTTACGTGCATTGTTTCAGCAAGGTCGTCGATCAAGCACAGTAATGTTCTGGATTGCTTTCTTTATGTGTTTATTGATGGTTTATGCACTCGGAAGTTGGTTGCCTAAATTAATGATCCAAGCAGGCTATTCACTAGGTGCAAGTATGATCTTCTTATTTGCATTAAATATTGGTGGCATGGTTGGTGCAATTGGTGGTGGTGCTTTGGCGGATAAATTTCATATTAAACCCGTATTGACCATCATGTTTACAGTTGGTGCGATTGCGCTCATTTTCCTTGGTTTTAAAAGCCCACAATTCATTCTCTATACCTTGATTGCAATTGCTGGTGCAGCAACCATTGGTTCACAAATTTTACTCTATACCTTTGTTGCACAATTTTATCCTGCAACAGTACGTTCTACAGGTATGGGGTGGGCATCAGGCATTGGACGAATTGGTGCCATTGTTGGACCAGTCTTAACAGGTGCATTGCTGACCTTAGAGTTACCTCACCAAATGAATTTTCTTGTTATCGCTGTTCCTGGATTTATTGCAGCACTGGCAATATTCTTTGTGAATTTAAATGCTTCAGTGGAAAAAACTCAAACGGCCGAAGCACCAACAACTCAACAAAATATTGTTGGAAATACAATTAACTAAGCTCATAAACCAAACTCACGCACAAACTGACTTGGTATTTCAGCCTGAATCATGAGGATTAAGGCTGGTTCAAAATAATCAATCGTAGAGAATAGGATGCTTTCTACAATGAAAAAATTTAACTACAACATTATTTTGGTGTCAATGGGATTACTTAGCCTAAATATGGCACATGCAGATTCGATGACAGAAGTTGAACAGTTACGTAATGAAGTAAAACAATTACGTGAAATGATTGAACAACAGCAACAGGTGCAAAATAAGCAAATTGTGGCATTGGAAAATAATGTTAAAGCAGCACAGGTTGTATCGCAGGCAAAGGATCAAAGCTTTGCACGAACAAAAGCAGGTGCAGAAGTAACACTATATGGG
>Ga0256903_1000537_pt1 | contig 11744 bp, 8 predicted proteins | sample MC6MC0741MT_FD_190195 | JGI IMG/M metagenome (GOLD analysis project Ga0256903, IMG submission 190195) | Metatranscriptome of enriched soil aggregate microbial communities from Iowa State University, Ames, United States - MC6-MC0741-MT... | ecosystem: Environmental > Terrestrial > Soil >... | reverse complement strand
GTCCAGTCTCACGGAGTGAAAATCAACAGCTGGGCCGATTGGACTACGGAAATGGCGCCCCGTAGGGGACGGGTGTTACACCATTGATTATATTGAATAATTATCGCTGCTACTGCTATTGTGAGTAGCAGAAAGCAGTAACAAATTCTAGCCCTGTTACCGCATCGATGACAAATCGATCAGGGCGTCGCAACTCGCGTGGACGTGTCGTCGATCGAATATCGGGCCTGCCAAATCCGATGGTGCTTTTTGCAGACAGGGGCGGCCGACATGCTGAGTCACCACGTGGTTAGTTCGTCGCAGTACACCCGTACATTTGAATTGGGTTGAGTTCGCAGCCACTCTGGCGCGCGATCATCATCGCCGCGAGATCTGTACCAAACACAGATTCCAATGCAGTCCCAGCTCGGCCTGCAAGGGCAATGATGGCAGCAGGCGAAGGGGCATCAAATTCCTCCTGAGGCGACCACGCAAGCATCCCCGGGATTGCCGCAAGCAAGGAAGCAACAGCCTCATTCGAAACCGAAGGTATCTCAGCCATTGGGCCAATCTCGTCACCAATCTGCTTTTTAGTCGTAAGGTTGTGGCATTCCTTGCAGTCATAGCAATCGGCACAGCGCGAACACTGGATACAGTCCGTGCAATCGACACAGTCATGGCATTGTTCGCAGTAACGACATCCCGCGAGGTAGCTGGAATGGTCTGCGCGAAGGGTCCATATGCAGCGCGCGCAATCCTCAAGGGCCACCGAACATAGACACATCACACTGTCGCTGCACATCTCACAATGCCAGCATTCGGTGCAATTTTTGCACCCGTCGCACCTAAAACAATTGGTGGTATTGGTACAATTCGAAAGAGAAGTAAGGGCCGCCTTTGCCGCTTCAACTGAACCGAAGTAGAAAATCGATGCCGCGTTGCCATGGTCATCGCGGAGCCATTCTTGGTCCATAGCACTCACCTGTTTGTGTCCAGTACTGGGGGGCAAATGCGAGAAGCCGCATTGAAAGAGGTGACGGAGCCGAAGAGCCAGATGATTTGGTCGGCGCGCATTTTATCCTTCTCGTTTTCCGTGAACCGGTCGGCGAGAATACAATAGGCAAGCAGGCGTTTGCGCTCCCCGCTCTTTGTAGTGAAGTAGCGGCTTTCCAACAGCTTCGCTCGGTTCATGGCTTCGCGGAATTCAGGCACCCACAGACCGAGTAGTGCCTTGATGTGGATATCCGGCTTGAATCCAGGTCTGCCGAGGTTGCGGAAGAATTCGCTTGCAAGAGGCAAGCCCATGCGGCTGGCGATTTTTTTGTTCAACCCATCTTTGGCATCGACGAAGCGGGCGGCTATCAGCGCGGTTTTTTCAACATCGGAGAGACCGCCTTCATGATCTTCCAGCCCGCGCAAGTGCAGGAATTCGCTAACAATAGGGTCAAGCACGGTCTCGGCAAAGCGTGGGCATGCCTCCAACGTGCGCCGCCACGTCAGCATCGCGGCGACGTCCTTCCCCGGGGATCCGCCCGGGAGACAGTTTTCTAGGCGAGCGCGCAGAGTTTCGTCATCGCCGCCGTTTTTGATGGCTTCAACTAGACCCTTATCATTAACCTCGCTCCACTTGCGCTGATTGCTGGCAATGGCAAGGACGGCCGCTTTGAGCACCTCATAGTTGTTCACCGATCGAGGAATCCACGGCCGTTCTTCCTGCCCGTTGCGGTTGAACTTAGCGATAATCTTATCTTCAAGAACCTGCCCGACGCTCGTATCATCATCGGTGAGGTACTGTTTGCGGATCGCCCGCGCGAAGGCATTAAAGGTGATCGCTCGGATTTCATCATACGTGACAGAGACGTGGGGCAGGTTGGACGTTATGCAGTGGATTCCTCCACCAAGCTCGCAAATGGCATTGGCATTAACGGAGACGATCTCCTGTTCCGGCAACAAGGATTGCAATTTGCTTGCCGCTGCAGCGTCGCGCTTCTTGTTGTCGTTGCCGAAGGCAGGCATGATGAGGCCGCCGTTGACGAACAGAAAGTTGACATAGCTGTCACAGAATTCATCAGGCCATTCCGACGCGCGGCGAGGGCCGTGAATAATTTCGATCTGAAGCTTTCGCCCATTGGCATCTGTTGCGTCTTGCAGGGCCGCGAGATTCTTCTCGTAGTCCGCGCGGGCGGATCCGGCTATATCATTTGGCTCTTGGATCACTACAACGCCGGGCCGGATGAAACGTGCGATGGCGTCCACATGCCCACGGGTGATATCGTGACTGGAGGACGAGCCATAAAGCCAGATAACAGTCCGCGCACCGGTGGCGGCTTTCAGGTCCGCTTCGATCCTGGCCTTGAACTCCTCTGGGCTTTCGTCAGCCGTCAGCGGATTTCGGTTTGGGTCAAGTAGGCATGTCTCCGTAGTCAGTAACGTCCCTTCGCCATCGCTGTCGATAGCGCCGCCCTCAAAGGCGATTGTGGAAACGAACACGGGTAACCCGAGCTTTTCCGCCATTGCTTCGGCAAGCCGCTCGTCATCGGCCGCTTCAGGGTCAGTGGAGGCGAGTGGGTGGTAGCCGTAAAATGTATAGGGAGGAGCTAATGCGCTGACGCCCTTTGATGAGACGAGGGGAATAAAGACCGCGTCACGTGCCCAGATCTCGAAGTGCTTATTTGGGAAAAACGTATTGCCATCATCATAGACAAATTCTTTAAGATCTTCTTTCGAATCTAGGTACGTGACAGCGCCAAATCTGCTGATCTCTTTAGAGATTCTCTTGTATTGGGTTTTGAAATCTTTATTTGGCTTCCCGTTATCGGCTTTTGGGTTGCCGGGTGCCATAAAAATGGTTCGCTGAAGTTCCCATTCGGCTGGAATTCTAATATTTATATTGTTGTTTTTGTTCATTAAATTATCTTCCCAATTGCTTATTGAGGATATGCGTCGAATACAAATTTGGCGCAAGTGGAAAATCTGGCGAGACGCAAAAAAGCAAAGCGATTATCAATATAATAATTGTGCGAAATTATATTTCGTTACTCATGTATAATAGAAATATATTCCGGACTCTTTTGAATGAGCCAGCTTATTGGAGCGCTCAATCCTGCTGGAAGGCTTCGCCAGGCAACGATGTCTGAAGTGCGCAGGGCGGTTTCGGATTGACCGCTAGGTTTCCAACCTGCAATTGTTAAACGCCGGATTGATCGATTAGATGAGTGGGGACAGATCACATGCATCGCTTCGGCCTCTCTAAGTCGAAAATTGCAGCCTTCGAGCAATGTCCGAAGCGACTTTGGCTGTCGGTCCATCGGTCCGACCTCGGCGAGCAAGATGACGGTGCCAACGCTCGGATCGCAGCCGGGGAAGAGGTCGGTGCGATTGCCCGGGCCCTTTTACCGAGCGGAGTGATGGTAGAGGCCGAGCCTGATCTGTCCGCGGCGATCGCTACCACGCAAGCGCTATTAAACAACGGTCATGACCAGCCGATCTTCGAGGCCACATTGCAGCACGATGGCGTCTTAGTGCGTATCGATGTTCTTGAGCCGGACGGCGGCCGCTGGCGGATGTCCGAGGTGAAGAGTTCGACGAAAGCAAAGGACTATCATTTAGGCGATCTGGCCACGCAGCTGTGGGTAGCGCTTCAGGCAGGCGTTCCCGTCAGCAGCGCCGCGATCCGGCATATAGATAGTAGCTTCGTTTTGGAACGCGAGGGCGAGTTTGATGGCCTATTCGCCGATACTGACCTGACAGCCGAGATCAACCCAATCGTAGCGTCGCGTGGCGACGTCATCTTGGCCGCGCGTGCGACGCTCATGGGCACGGAGCCGGCGATCGCGCCGGGTCCGCATTGCGACGCGCCGTTCGCTTGTGAGTTTTACGCGTACTGTCACGCCGCGCTTCCAGCCGGGCCGGAATGGCCGGTCACGGTTCTTCCCAATGGCGGCGGCAAACGCTGGATCGAGCGTGGCATCGACGATCTGTTTTCTGTGGATTCGGGCGCCTTGACCAATGCGATGCACCAGCGCGTCCATCGCGCGACCGTATCCGGCGAAGCTTATCACGACGTTGATGGCGCGCGCGAGGCGCTGGCAGGCTGGGCATTCCCGCGCAACTGGCTCGACTTCGAGACGATCGCCTTCGCCGTGCCGCGCTGGATTGGTACGCGTCCCTACCAGCAGGTGCCTTTTCAATTCTCCGCGCACGTCGAGGAAGCCAACGGGACGATCCAACACCGAGAATTCCTAAGCCTAGACGGAACTGATCCGCGCCGGCCGTGCGCCGAGGCGCTGGTAGCGATGCTCCCTCCGGCCGGCGCGATTATCGGCTACAATGCCAGTTTCGAGAAGGGGCGTGTCCTCGAGTTGGCCGACGCTTTCCCGGACCTCGGCAACCAGCTTCGCGACATTGCCAATCGCATGGTCGATCTGCTCCCTGTAACGCGCGCTAACTGGTACCACCGCGATCAGCGGGGCAGGTGGTCAATTAAGGCCGTTCTACCCACTATCGCTGCTGAACTGGACTACAATGAGCTTGAGGTAAGGGATGGCGGGCAGGCACAGAAAGCGTATGTCGAAGCAATAGCGCCCGAGACGACCGATAGTCGGCGAGCGGCAATTGACGCCGCGCTACGTGCTTACTGTGAACGCGACACTGAGGCGATGATCGTGCTCACCCGAAGGCTGTGCACTTCAGTCCAGGAGTCGGAGATCTGACAATGCGACGAAGGAGGATCGAAGCGCGCCTAATGATCGTAGTCAAAACCGCTTGTCTCTAGTTACAGGTTCATGGAGGGCGAAGTACATAAGGCGAAAAACCCCCGAAGACGATGGTGACCCCTTATCGTGATTCACGATCTCCGAGTCGATGGAAGGATATGAGCCGATTTCGGCTTCAGACGAGTAGTTATGCTGCTTCCAAAAGTTGGATCAACTCGTGGTGCACGAACTGCCAAGGTTGACTGAGATCGACTGTAGCAATCGTCACTTTCAATCCTTCAAGTTCGAAGCGTAATCTCAAATGATCGTCATTTTTAGGATAGAGCAAGATGCCTTCGGGCTTTCTGTGTCCATCCGACTGCGTGTGTCTCATGTAGCTGAGCAATTGATATAGATGAGAAGAAATAATTTTTTCGCGTCCCTGCATATGGCTCACTAGCGGGCGACGATAGAATTTTGCATCGGTGACGATCGTTCTTTTCGCTGATCTCAATGTGATGTCAGTCCGCATGGATGGCAAATGCAGCAAGTGTTCCGGATTCGTCGAGGTTGCATTCCATCGAAGTAACTCACTACCAACCGCGAAGTCCGATTGCTCGCATCGGTAAAAATTTTTGAGAAAAGTTTCGAACACGACAGACATTCGGGCTTCATCTTCGAGGACGTCGGCAAACTTGGTGCGAGAACTGCCTTCTCCAGGAAGTAATGTTTGGTACAGCAAAAGTGCAATCTTCAGGGGCAATTCATAGTGCTTGTTGTTACGGGTTAGCCGTACCGATCGGAATAAATCCAAGGCAAGATTCACGGATTTTACTTTTGGCATCTGCGCCATCAATAGTCGGCAGTGTTGCGCATTTTCAATACAGACGTTGTCCGAGGTGCCCAGCAGGCGAAGTGCGGCCTTCAGTATGCGATTAACCGAAATATCTTCGTTTAAGGAGTCGTGCGTGTATGTAACCTTCCTACGCGAGAGGGAGCCCGTCTTGACTGAAGTGGACAACAGCAATTTCCCGCGCGGGTAGTGATCAACTTCCGTATGCTCCAGGTAGTCTCGATCAATGCCACGGCGAAGGAGGCGACGCATATTACCGATTAGAACGAAGGCGAATAGATCGTGTAAATCGGGGCTATCGGCGGCTTCGGTTTCGATTATTTCGCCTTCTGGAAAACAATTCCAAGCATACAAAAAAAGATAGTATAGGTTTTTGATTGGGATCGGTTGGGTCATCGGCGAGATCACCACCAGGCTAGACTTTCGCGCCACTGACGAGCTTTGTCTGGAGCATCAAACCAATACTCATCAAGCAGTGGGCCGATCTGAGTTTCGAGAACCTCGCGATACCAGAACTCAAAAAGGTCCGGCTGAGCTGGAGGATTACAAAAGAAGCTATGTCCAATGCAGAAGCCGGCCCCTAGGTTGGAAGTATCCGCAGCAATGGCCTCATTGAGGCGAATCATCCGCGTACAAATCTCGCCCACCGTTTCGTCGGATACTCCCTTATCACGCAAAAACTGACGGAATGATTTTTCTCCAAAAGCCGGTTTCAAATTTACGAATGCAAACCTCCGCCTCAGTGCATAATCAACAACAGCCAAACTGCGATCGGCAGTGTTCATTGTTCCGATGATGTAAACATTCTCCGGAACGTAAAATCGCTCTTCCGCCTGTCGAGCGTACGCCAATTTGACCGCCCAATCGGGACTGCGTTTATCCGGCTCGATTAGCAGAAGGAGTTCGCCGAGTATCTTCGCGAGGTTTCCCCTGTTTATTTCATCAATAATGAATACGTAGGTTTCTTCTGGATCGTCGAGTGCGCGCCGGCAAAAATCGACAAAAACGCCTTCATGCAGATCAAATCCACCTTCAGGAGTGGGACGAAAGCCCTGAATGAAGTCCTCGTACGAATATGATTGATGAAATTGGACAGTACGCAACCTACTTGGGTCTTGATATTGCATTAGCGCGTAAGCAAACCGACGCGTGACAAAACTTTTGCCGACTCCGGGTGCGCCTTGGAGGATAAGGTTCTTCTTGAATTTCCACGTCGCCAAAGCGCGCTCGAAGTCTTCACGAGACATGAAGAGTCCTTCGACTGCCATTTCACGATTGAATGGTTTGCGATCTGGAGCAGGTGTGGGTGTGGGTTTGTCTGACTCGTCGCTGATACCTTCGACTAATAATCGAAGTTCTCTGAGATAGGCGCGATTAGTGATGTCCGTCAGTGTCTTTACTGGAAGGGTCGTTGGTGCATCCCATTCACCCTTCCTAACCCATCGGACATTACGAACGTTCTTGTAGTGCGGACGGGAAGCATCGAATGAATATTTACCGCTGACGACTCCGTATCCGATAATTTTTGTGCGACCCCTTTTTACGAAGATTAAATCACCTTCGTTCATGGCATGAGCAAAGTTGAAGCACGTTTGCGCATCATTATCTGGGTCGCCTGGATAAGTATATGCTGCGATCAGAGCGCCGCGTATTGATTCTACGCTGCGCAGTTGATCGAGGTCTCCAATCTCATCCCATCCAATCGCGGCCTTTTCAGTTTCGAACAGTTCATCCCAGTGAGCGGCGTTCTCGCCGGGAGCCCAAAGCCACGCCCGCTGTGAAGCGGCTAGAGGGCTGTCCAATCTGTCGTCGACATCTCTCATTTCCAACAGGCGGTCATATGCTCCTAGCACTACTTCAAGGTCTCGCGAGATGTCTTCATGAGATGGCACAGATCCAGTTGAGTAATATTTGTAAGCTATGGTGCTGCTCTCATAATCATTCCCGAGGACAGCTTCGGTACGTAAATCGATGTTTCTGTCGCGCTTGAATTGAGCAAGATCGATGTGACTTAGAGCCTCTCGCGCGATCATTGCTCGGTGGGATAATTCTTCTCTGCCGCGATTGCGGCCCAGCTTAGAAATAAGCTCGGTGACGCCCTGATTGAGAGTTAGATAGACCCCGGACATGTCGCCGCAAAAGAGGAATACGCAATAAGTTCCGTGCTGTGTCGACCGCGTTTCTCTGTCATCTAGTAAGGCGATCCAAGGAACAGCCGCCCAGTTTCCAGCCCCCACACTCCACTGTATTTTGATGTTTGGTCGGTTCTGACAGGCGTCGATGGTATAAAGAGACGTCTTGATCGCATCCATCGTGTTCCAAAGTGGCGATGTCTTTCCGAATGGTTGCCTTCGCGCAATCTGGATTTCATCCATGGCGCGCTCAAGGAGATTATGAAGGTCTGAAGACTCCGGGGGATTTGACGGAGCGCTTACGGTGGGCACTATCATCTCAAGTAGGGGGCTAAAAATAGTAGTGGCTTCGCGGACTGTCTGTTCCACAATACCCGGGTCGTTAGCTATGTCGGTGATCGAGATATAAGAACTGATCGACGCGCCGGCCCATAGTTGCCCGTCTTCGGAATGCAGAAATTTCAGCCAATGATCAAGATTGGAGAAATCTGAGATTCCGGGTTCAAGTCTTGTCTTCTTCCGAAATGTCCACTGCCTCTGGCTGTTCGCCAATTTCGAGCCGAGAGAAATCGCTTCGGTCGAGCCAGCATTTGGGAATAAGCGGAAAATTTGAGGTGCAGCACTTTTCACACGGCGCCTGACGCTGGATTCAGAAAAATCGCTGGGGTGAATAGCGGCCGCAAAACCAATCTCAACGCCCCGCGCCGAAACGATTGCAAAAAGTTGCGGCATTCCCGCAAACACATCCGTATTTACTGGATTATAAACGGCGAACCATAAGTCCTTGGGTAGATATCCCCTAACACCGGCGTCGGGATGGAATCCGCTTGTAAGTTTTATCCTCAGGCTATCGTCACCCGAAGCCGCGACGGCAATTTCAGCAAGGCCAGCCAGTTCTTTGTGTATGCGCTGGTATGCGAGACGCTCTTCATTAGTAAGTTCGCTGTATTTTGCTCTGGATCTACTTGCCGATAATTGGTGCAAGTCCTCGACTGTTATGCTGGGCATGCCCCCGTCCCCAAATTTTCGATCGGGCGACATATAACCACGTTATTGCTGTCGATGCCATCGACTGTGCGAAGATGTGGCGCCAGACCTTTGCACTGTCGGCAGAAGCGCTTTGGGAAAGCGAACCTCCATTTGGCCAGCTGCCTTGTGAGGCGCTTCAGACGGACGTTTCTTGGTAAGATTGGTCGCGACGGCGTGCACCAATGACGTCCACCTTCTCTGCATCTCGGACGTCTCAGCGCGCTTGAGGCACGCACGATTGGTGTGCAACTGCGTGACCTCTCTTAACAACCAAGAGTCTGGTTGCGTTGCCGTAAGCAAGCGGTTCAATCTTTAGGTCTCGATTCTTAGACGGAGATGACTGTGCGAAAAAAAAGCGACCGGCCTCAGCTTGGATATCTATTCGATGATGAAGATAAGAAAGACCGAAAGAGGTTCTATGACGACCTCAAGGACATGACGGTTGCCCAGCACGAAGCGGCTATTCTAGAAATAGCCTTGCAGAAAGATATCGTTCGCAACATTGCTTCAAAGTCAGGTTTTCGAGGTTTTGAGGAGCAAGTTTTATTTTGTGCAATTGAAGCTAGAAAAATGCAAAAGGATTGGTGGCTAGGTTACGGTGTATTTTTGAAAAACTTCGGCACGGCTATGGCGGCGAGAAGGTGTGCCGATCGCCTTCGCAGCGTGCGGGTGCAACTTCGTAGAACGGGTATCGAAAATCGTCTCCGATTGGAAGCGATGCGCTCTACCGATTTGTCTATGATTGACAACGATATATCGGCGTTGGAGCGTATTGCAGCTCTCCTCGACGCCAGCGCTGAAAACCCCGTGAGGCTGGGGAACGCACGCTATGATCTGCGGCTGATGTCGAAATCGCCAAGGGCGCTATGGGCGATCAAGCACGGTCCGCCGCGCATCGACCGGTTCGAAAGGATCCGGCGTGGCTCGGACCACGCTGAAACAGTTTTTATATACAATATATTGCGGCTCGTTGATCGCTCGGTGACGATCGAAACAACAAAGAATATTGACCAGGGATTAGGAGAGCTGCTGGACTTCGCTGAAAAGGACTGGAGAGAAACTTATATGCGGCGTTTTGAAAAGTTAATGCCGATCTTCCGCGGGCAATGATCCTGTGGGCCTTATTGAAAAGCATTTCCTGTTATTAGCCGCTATTATTTCGTCAGTTATAAAATGTCGTAGAATAGTGCGTCCGAGTGATCAATTTCACGTTCGCCGCCAGCTAGAAGTGCCATCGCACATTTGCGATTATCCCCTCCAGTTGTTCACAACGAACCATTGGAGGAATACAAATGGCGAAGAACTTTTATTGCATTCGCTTTTGCCGAGGTCTCGACGAGGATGATTTAAATCTCGTCGCGATAACGACGGCGTCGCTCGAAAACGATGTTGATTTTGAGATTGTCGCGTTGGCGTGCGAGACCGGCGACGGCATGGCCGATTTGTATCACGCCCACTTCAGTGGGCCTATCATTTCGTCGGCCGCAGTGACGAAAGCGGCCGCACAGCATCAACTCGAGCCATCGGCCGTTCTCGATCTTTGCGAGATGGTGCTTGCTCGCGCGGATCCTGAACCTTCCGACGCAACAATTTAAACAGGAGGCACCATGCGTTACGTTGAGTTTTGTCTGAAAGCCATTCGAACGCCATCCGGCGGTCTTTCGATTGTGGATGTTGCCGGTGAGGAAGTGGGCACGCCAAAGCCCCTGCAAGCAACAATGGTGGATGCACAGGGCGGGATCGCTCAAATGGGTGCAACGGAGCCATATTACTCTATTTGCTTCACCCTGCCGCTTGCCGACGATCATGTTCAGGTCGCGACCCAAGTCGCCATCGATCTCGGATTAGATTCCAAGGCGCTAATTGATGTCTGCGCCGAAGCGGAAGTTGTCTCGTTTGACGGAGGCTGTCCGTTTTGCGCGGACGAGGTTCGCGACAAACGTCCTGCCACAGCCGAGCAATCGGCGGGATACACCCTGACCACTATCGAGCTTCATCGCCGTCTATCCGACGGCCGGCTGACTATTCTCGGGATCAACAAAAAGCCCGTGAAGGAGCCCGTCGAATTCTCGGTAGTGGACATGGCGGACTGGCCTGCGGTCGCGAAGAAGGTCGCGCACGGAGTTGCATACCTTTTTCGCTACACAACTAGCCCAGCTCAAGAGTGGGATTCCAGCAAGAGCTGGGACGAGGTCAAGTGGGAAAAGTTTGCGCAGATGATTGCACGACTGATTGTCGATCCCGACGACGTTTACTGGCTCAGCATTTGGGCCGACGTGCTGTGGGGCATGGACGACGATGCAATCGTAATTGATGAAGAGCCTTCGCCGGAGACCATTGCGACGTATTGGAGCGACTCAACGCTATCCGACAAGGCGGCGCTGCCGCGTTTGGAGAGTGGTAATGTCTGAGTTGAACAACGACTTCGGGCGACTCTTTCCTATCTATGCCCGATTTGGAATTGAGGGCACAGCATGGTTTGAGAAGCCCGTCAGCATTGACGTATTTCGCTCTCTCGCCGAAAGCCCGCCCGTCACGACCAGCAAGGACGGATTACTGTGTTGCCCAGCCGATCTCGCCGGCACGATGCAGACGATCCTGTTCGACAATGGATCGATGTTCGGCGAGCGCGCTGAGAGGGTCGTCGCGCGGCGCCAGAGTGAAAACGTCAACGCGATTATGTTGCTCTCGTACGATGTCGAGAACAACCGGCAGCAGATGAGCGACCTAATCGCAATCCTTCAGCGTATTGGGCTTACTGCGGTGGTGTTCACGACTTTCAGCCATAACCCAGAAGGCATCACCTTTATTCGTCATAGCCAATTGGAAAAGGTCGGCATTCAGGCTTCTCGAGCGACGGACGACGACTTTGTCCAGTTCGCGATGACGAAAGAAAGCAAGGGCGGTCTCGGGTTGAAAGCCGAACGCTCCACAATTCAAATTGTAACGCGAAATCGTCGCGTTCGTGGTGAACCTTGCGTCGAGCTGCTCCATGAGCCGCTCTACCGTTATCGCATCATGATTTTCTTCGATGGTGCTTTCGGCGCCCCAATCGTC
>Ga0256903_1000524_pt1 | contig 11950 bp, 9 predicted proteins | sample MC6MC0741MT_FD_190195 | JGI IMG/M metagenome (GOLD analysis project Ga0256903, IMG submission 190195) | Metatranscriptome of enriched soil aggregate microbial communities from Iowa State University, Ames, United States - MC6-MC0741-MT... | ecosystem: Environmental > Terrestrial > Soil >... | reverse complement strand
CGTGCTCAGCGCGCCGGCGGCAGCAATGGCCTGCAAGGTATCGGCCACCTGCGCGCGGCGCTTGGGATCGTTGAGCACTGAGAGCGCTTGGCGCGCCTGTTCAGGGGTCAGGGTGACAGTGGCGCCCGAGGCGGGCGTGGCAGCCGTCACCGCCGCGAAGACGGCCGGGGCGCCAAGAAGGAGGAAAACGAGGAAGCAGGCGTGTAGTAATTTGCGCATAGGGTGTAAGACGGGCTGCGGGTGCCGATGGCGTGCGAAACATCGGTCGGTCTGGCGGTTTGATCGACGCCTTAACCGACACGGCTTTTGTCGCACAAGTTCCTTTGACTGCGGCCGCGTTGTAAAGGAAGACCGCGCTGGCGGGCGTGAGCCGGCCCAAGGCAATTGGCGAAAGCAAATTGCTTGCCTGAGCTTGCCTGACTCTACGCGAAGGGGATCATAACAAGGCGTGCCGCGGTGCCGCGCGGCACCGACGAGTAGGAGCGTGACTGCCCGGACGGGCAGGGAGGTCGATGCGGGCATGCTGCTGCCAGTGGCAGACTTGCCGCAGCCGATCGCCGGAGGGCTGCGGCCCGCCCAAAAACTCCGCTTGAACTAGGCAGAAGCCGCCGACATCGGAACAGGCATGCGAGGCTCGCGTTCGCCGTCTGCGTCCCCGTCGAGGTCCGCGTTCGACGTGCGCCCGCCGGACGGTTCCGCATGCAGCCGATCCGCGTGCATCAGCCGGTATAGCGTGGCGCGGGAAATGCCGAGCTCGGCCGCCGCCTCCGACAACTTGTAGCCGTGCCGCTGCAGCGCATGTTCGATCGCGTCTTTCTCGGCTTTGCTGCGAATCTCTGCGAGCGTGACGGCCGGCCCATTGTCCGTTTCGGGCAAACCCAGGTCGCTCGCGTTGATGAAGCGGCCTTCGCTCATCACGACGGCGCGGCGCACGCAGTTGATCAGTTCGCGCACGTTGCCCGGCCACGCATAGTTCGACATCGCGACGATCGCGTCACTAGACAGTCCGCGCAGCTTGCGCGCGCCGTCCTGCTTGTACATGCTCAGCGCATAGTTCGCGAGCAGCTTGATGTCGCCGCCGCGCTCGCGCAACGGCGGCTCGACGAGGCGCAGCACGCAAAGCCGGTGATACAGGTCGGACCGGAAACGGCCTTCTTCGACCGCCTTGTCGAGGTCGACGTGCGTTGCAGAGATGACCCGCACATTCACGTGGATCGGACCATTGCCGCCGAGCCGCTCGATCGTGCCTTCCTGCAGAAAGCGCAGCAACACGGCTTGGCATTCGTGCGGCATGTCGCCGATTTCATCGAGAAAGAGCGTGCCTTCGTGCGCGCTCTCGATTCGCCCGATCTTGCGTTGAAGGGCGCCGGTAAAGGCACCGCGCTCATGGCCGAACAGTTCCGCTTGCAACAGGGTCGGCGGAATCGCCGCGCAATTGATGGCGACGAACGGCCGGCCGGCGCGCGGCGAGCGTTCGTGGATCGCGCGCGCGGTCAACTCCTTGCCCGTGCCCGACTCGCCGGCGACGAACACCGGCGCTTCTGTCGTGCCGCATTTGTCGATGCGCCGGTACAACTGCTGCATAGCCTCGCACTGGCCGACCATGCCGTGCCGTCCGAGCGACGGTTCCGGCGTTACATGCGCTTGTCGCAGCGCCGACAGCCCGTGCGCATGACCCAGCGCGAATACGAGCCGCTCATTGAGCCACGGCCGGGTGACGAAGTCGAAGCAGTAATCGAGGATGAAACGGCTGATCAGTTCGTCGTCCGCCTGGCCCGGCGCGATTTGAGCGACCCAGTTCGTTTCTGGCCGGCGCATGCATGATGCAAGGGCGGACAGTTGCTGCGACGTACAGTCTTCCGGCAGCTCAATGAGGCCGACCTTGATATTGTCGCGCTCGATCATGCGTTCCGCGCTCGCGGTGGTTTTTGCGTGTACGGCATGCCATGCGGATGCGGCGAGGAAGTCGGCGAGTTTCTTATCGGGCGAGTTCGACACGTAAAGAACGGTGCGTTCGGTGTCCGCGGATGCGAAAGTCATATTCATTACCCCCGATTCGGTGCTGCTTTCAAGACTGCTGTTCGACGTTGTCAAGGATCGCAAGCCTGACCGGGCCTGCGGAATAACCGAGCCAGCAGCCAAGTAGCAAACCCGGGCACGAAGCTCTGAGCCGTCGCGGGCGCTACTGCGCTACTGGGGGCGACGGCCGATCGACTGTAAGGTCATAGCGGGGCAAGCAGCGCAGCGTGAACTGCGAGGTGCAGCCTATTGGCGGCAGACAGGTGAACGTTTCGCGTTGCACCGGCCGGAGTATTTCATCCCCGAATCACTTGTACCGTTTCTTATCTCCTTGGCTTTTTTGATCGCGCTCTAAACGGCGCGTGACTTAAACATAAGCGAAAGCGCTTTGGAATGCTATACAAACAAATCAGGAAGCCGGCAGTTTGCCCTCCTGACGGGCGTTTATTCGATTCCGGCTGATAGCGGCGCCATTGCGGCCGGACAGTTGCCCGATTGCCGGCCTAATGCGCGCATAACCGGAAGCCGTTCGGACAGCACACGTCAAGCCCCGTTATGCGCGGTGGAGTACACAACGCGTGGACGAACCTTGAACGCGCAGGCCCGTTACGCGATTTTCGATGTTTCAGGTATGCAACATAATCGACAGTGCGTTTTCCACGGCATCTGGATCGATTCTATCTGCTGCTATGTCGGCAGTTTCGTTCAGAACTTGAACGCAAACCGCGAAGGGGCGCGGTGTACCCGGCTTCGACGCTTATATGAAGCGCATATTCCGTGCGTTCAATTGACGTTTTACGCACGATGGCGGCCTCGATGAGCGTCTCGTATACGAATCATCGGAGCTATGGCACGGCGGCGAAAAAACCGGCCAAAGCCGCGCATGCCGGCAAACGCCTTGCGGCACAGGACTTCGACCCGCATGGCATGGCCATTGCAATAAGCGAGTCACAGCGAATCTGTTGCTGCCGGTCGGTGAGGGAGAGGGGAAGTCGAAAAAAACGACCGGCAGCACAACGACTCGCGGACGCGGCCGGGGAAAGCCAATGCGTTCTGCGAGGCTGCGGCGGGGTCATGGACAAGCGGACGTCACATAACACGGGGCGAATGACCGATGCGAAACGGTCGTTCGCCACCCGGCGACGCAAATCTTTGACCTCGTCGATTTTTTCGTCTGTGGAGGTGAAGGTGGCGGAGACATAACGACAGGTACCTCGCGCGGCAACGTTTGCGCGAGCGACATGCAAACGGGGAAAGGGCAGCGCACGGTCTGGACCAACCGGCGCGACGAAACGGGGAGAAGGCCGGAGCTTCCATAGAGAAGCGCACAAGCGAGGTGGACCGGGCGCCGTGTTCGCGTGTTTAGCGTGAGCACGGCGGACCTGGAAGGCTGCATGCAGCCGTCAGCATGTCACCGAACGGGGGATGTCATGAAAACGCACGTTATCGGCCCGGTGTGCAGGCCGCGCCACGACCATCCAGCCACGGCACGTAATGGCGAAGTTATCCGTCTTCGTTACCGGGTGCACGTTGGTGCGCCGCGCGGACTGTTTGCCGCACCGCCGGTGGATCTGCTCACGCTCGTGATTGCCGACGCAATGAAGCGCAAGGCGCAGGCGGAGATCCAGCGCCCGGAATTGCGCGATGCATACGAGATGCCGGTTTCGCGCGAGAGGAACGCCGATCGCGATGCAGACATAAGTGAGCGGGAATACGACGAATCGGACTGAGCGCTGCTGGCGAGTTAAAGGACTTGAGGGCAGCTTGCGCGAGCATCCGAACGATGACAGAACATTCGAACCGCTGCGCCGACGTGCTGGCCGCTTCACGCTTCGTGGCATCATGTAAAGACTGCCACAGTCAGCGAGCCGGGCGCAGCGTCCTCCATGGCCAACGAATCCAGCGGTTTTAGCGGCATTTCTTCGATCCTCTCGAATCCGATTCTCAACACGGATTCGTATAAGGCGTCGCACTATCTGCAGTACCCGCCGGGAGCGTCGGCGATGTTCTCGTACATCGAATCGCGCGGCGGGCGCTACGATTGCACGCTCTTTTTCGGCCTGCAGATGCTGATCAAGGAGTATCTGTGCCGGCCCATCACAGCGGCAATGATCGAACAGGCGAAGGCGTTTTTCAGCGCGCATGGCGAGCCGTTCAACGAAGCCGGTTGGCGCCATATCGTCGAGCATCACAACGGGTATTTGCCGGTGCGGATTCGCGCGGTGCCCGAGGGTTCGGTGGTGCCTACGCATAACGTGCTCGTCACCGTCGAGTGCGACGATCCGCTGGTATTCTGGCTCGCCTCATATCTGGAAACCATGCTGCTGCGCGTGTGGTATCCGGTCACGGTAGCGACGCAAAGCTGGCATCTGCGCAAGACGATTCACGCCTATCTGTCAAAGACGAGCGACGACCTCACGCAACTGCCGTTCAAGCTGCATGATTTCGGGGCGCGCGGCGTGTCGAGCGCGGAGTCCGCGGCAATTGGCGGCGCCGCGCATCTCGTGAGCTTCATGGGCTCCGACACGGTGCTCGGCGTGGTCGCGGCGAATCACTACTACAACGAGAGCATGGCCGCTTTCTCGGTGCCGGCCGCCGAGCACAGCACGGTCACCTCATGGGGCCGCGAGCGCGAGGCCGACGCGTATCGGAACATGATCGCGAAGTTCGCCAGGCCGGGCGCAATCGTTTCGGTGGTATCGGACTCCTACGACCTGTACGCGGCGCTCAAGGTTTGGGGCACCGATCTGAAGCAGGCCGTGCTCGATTCCGGCGGCACGCTCGTCATCAGGCCGGATTCCGGCGATCCGCAAACTATCGTGTTGCAGACCTTGCATGCGCTGGAGGCGTCGTTTGGATCGGTGCTGAACAGCAAGGGGCGCCGCGTGCTCAACAACGTGCGAGTGATTCAGGGCGACGGCGTGAATCCCGACTCGCTCGAGGCCATTCTCGCCGCAATGGACAATGCGGGCCTCGCGGCGGACAACATCGTGTTCGGCATGGGCGGCGCGCTGTTGCAGCAGATCAATCGCGACACTCAGCGATTTGCGATGAAGTGCTCGGCAATCCGCCTCGGCGACACATGGCACGACGTATCGAAAGATCCGGTCACGGACACCACCAAACGGTCGATGAAAGGACGCCTCACGCTGTTGCGCAACCGTCGAACGGGCGACTACCGCACGGCGACGCTGCCGCTCGCGCCAGCAGTGAACGCGGCGGCAGCCGAAGCCGATTGGGAAGATGCGATGATCACCGTATTCGATTCGGGCAAGCTGCTGGTCGACGTTTCGCTGTCGGAAATCCGCGCTCGCGCGCATGCACACGAAGCATAGCGGCTGCGCATGCAGGCCCGCAGCGGCAAGGATTCGATACAATCCGGCGAGTTGCGGTTAGCGGTTATCGCTGGCTGTAACGCGGCTTCAACTCGGCTTCAACGCGGGTGCAACTCGGCTGCAACTCGCGCTCCAATACGGGCAACGCAAATACCAGAACAATGAGCCACTCCAATATTCAACTGATCGAGCGCTTCTACACTGCGTTCCAGCGGCGCGACGCCGACACGATGATCGCCTGCTACGCTGACGACGTCGTTTTCAGCGACCCCGCATTCGGTGAACTGCACGGCGACGAAGTGCGCGACATGTGGCGCATGCTCGTCACGCGCGCGCAGGATTTTTCGCTAACATTCGACAGCATCGAAGCCGACGAACATAGCGGCCGCGCGCATTGGACCGCGGGCTACGTGTTTAGCCAGACGGGCCGGCCGGTGGTCAACCAGATCGATGCGCGCTTTGCATTTCGCGATGGGCTGATCGTCGAGCATCGCGACAGTTTCGATTTGTGGGCGTGGATGCGTCAGGCGCTGGGCGCACGAGGCGCGCTACTCGGGTGGTCGCCGCTCGTGCATCGCTCGATCCGCTCGCGGGCGAGAAGAGGGCTCGCGCTCTATCGGCGCCAGGACCATAACACCTGAACGCGTGGGTTGGGGCCGATGCAGTATCCTTGTTTCATCGATCAGCGGGGACACGTATGCCGGTAGTGGATGCCGCGTGGCACGAATGGCTGCGCACTAATGCAGCGCGTGGCTGCACGATCGACTCGATGATCGAGGCCATGACGCAAGCGGGTTTTGCCGCCGAGGCAGCCGGCGAAGCGGTGCGCGCCGCCTTTGGTCCAAGTACGGCGAGCGAGACGAGCGCGCCCACGGCGGCCGCCTCAGCGGCGGGCGGCACCGAGGCGGCGTTGCCGCAAAAGACGCCCCACACATACCGGTACGACGACGCGCCGGTCGCGCACGGCAATACGATCCACGCCCATGACCGGGACGTGCAGGTGTTGGCGCGCTGCGAGCGGCCGCAGGTGATCGTGTTCGCGAACGTGCTGTCCGCGCAGGAGTGCAGCGAGATGATCGAGCGTTCGCGGCATCGGTTGAAACGATCGACCACCGTCAATCCCGCGACCGGTCAGGAAGACGTGATCCGCAACCGGACGAGTGAGGGCATTTGGTATCAACGCGGCGAAGACCCGTTGATCGAACGGTTGGAACAGCGCATTGCGAGCCTGATGAACTGGCCGGTCGAGAACGGCGAAGGTCTGCAGGTTCTGCACTATGGCCCTACCGGCGAATACCGGCCGCATTACGACTATTTCCCTCCCGATCAACCGGGCAGCGCGGTCCATACGGCGCGCGGCGGCCAGCGCGTGGCGACGCTCGTCATCTATCTGAATGACGTGCCTGAAGGCGGCGAAACGATTTTCCCTGAAGCGGGCTTGTCGGTGGCGGCGAACCGGGGCGGTGCCGTGTATTTCCGCTACATGAACGGTCAGCGCCAACTCGATCCGCTGACCTTGCACGGCGGCGCACCGGTGCTTGCCGGCGAAAAGTGGATCATGACCAAGTGGGTGCGTGAGCGCGCGTACGTCTGATTTCAATATCTGGGCGCGCGCTGGCGCATTTGAACTTCGTGCTCAGGTGCTGCCGTAGACATCCGGGTCGTGTACTTCCATGAACAGCGCCGGGTTCGACAAAGCCTTGAACCCGTGCGGCCGATAGACGTGGTGCGCGTCTGTCGTTGCCAGCATGATTCTCCTCAAACCCTGTAGCGACTCGCTCGCGAAAAGTTGCGTGAGCAACGCGTGTGCGTATCCGTTGCCGCGATACTCGGGCAGCACGAACACATCGCACAGGTACGCGAACGTCGCGTGATCCGTGACCACGCGCGCAAACGCGACCTGCTTGCCCCCGACATAGCCGCCAAAACACAGCGACCCGGCAATCGCGCGTTCGAGCGTTTCGCGGGGCATGCCTTTCGCCCACGGCGTTTCCTGCGACAGAAACGCGTGCACCATGGCGACGTCGAGCTTGTCCTTGTCGCTGGAAATTTCAAGTTCGCTCAGTTCATTAGAGGTCGACACGCCGTCTCCTGAAATCTGTTAACCCTTGGCCGGGCCTTCCGCGCCGCGCGAACCGCCGCCGATGCTCTGGCCCGCATCGCGTGAAAGACCCATGTAGCCGATCACCGACACGAGCGTCAACACGCCCGCAAGCAAGAACGCGAGGCGGAAATCGTCGAGCGTGAACACGCGGCCCGTCGTCTCGCCGTTGAAGAACGCCGCGGCCCGCAGTGAAACCGCGCCGAACGCAATGCCGAGGCCTATGGTCATCTGAGCCGCTGCGCTCCATAGCGTGCTGGCCGCGCTCATTTGCGGCTGCGCGACGTCGGCGTAGGCCAGCGTGGCGAGTGTCGAAAACTGCATCGAGCGCGCTACGCCGTACACGAACACAACGATCAGCACGAGCGCAAGCGGAACGTCCGGCGTCAGCAACCCGCACGCAATGATGAAAATGCCGGCCACCGTCACATCGACAATCGACACCATGCGAAAGCCGAAACGTTGCAGGATTCGCGTGGTCAGCGCCTTCATGCCGAGATTGCCGAGCGCGCTGGCGAGCAGCAGCAGCCCGGACTTGAACGCCGACAAGCCGAAGCCGACCTGGAACAGCAGCGGCATCAGATAAGGTACGGCGCCGATGCCAATGCGCGTGAAGGAGCCCGTTATGACCGTCACCGAAAACGTGGGGATTTTCAGCGTGGAAACGTCGATCAACGGATGCGGATGACGCTTCGCATGCTGGAACGCGACGGCGCCCACCACCAGGCCCACGACGATGATCGCCCCACCGATCCACGGGTTCTCGGCGGGCTGGCTCGCCAGTTCCGCGCCGTACAGAATCGCAGTGAGCGCGGTGCCGCTCAGCAGCAAACCGACGACGTCGAGCGGCTTGCGTTCGCTGCCGCGCAGGTTGGGCACCAACGCGAGCGCCACGGCCATGGCCGCGAGACCGAACGGCACATTGAGCAGGAAAATCCAGCGCCACGACGCATAAGTGGTAATGAAGCCGCCGACTGGCGGGCCGATTACCGGCGCGGCGATTGCGGGCCACGTTATCGTTGAAATGGCCTGCATCATGCGGCTTTTCTCGGTGCTGCGAACCACGATCAGCCGGCCGACCGGCACCATCATCGCGCCTCCGATGCCTTGCAGCAAACGCGCGGCGGTGAATTCCGCGACGTTCTGCGACAGCCCGCACAGCACCGAGGCGACCGTGAACACGCCGATCGCGCTGAAGAACACGGTGCGCGAGCCGCAGCGGTCGGCGACCCAGCCGCTCGCCGGGATGAAAATCGCCAGCGCCAGCATGTAGGCCGTCATGCCGAGACTGATGCTGTTGGGCCCGACGCCGAACGAGTGCGCCATCTGCGGCAGCGCAGTCGCGATCACCGTGGTGTCGAGGTATTCCATGAAAAACGTCGCCGCGACGATATACGGCAACCAGCCGGCATGCTTCAGAGGCGTGCTGCTTGCGTTCATTGCATGGCCCCCGCCAGCGCGTGCGTGTGGGCGTCGCGAAGGCCGCGAACGCATGGGCGAATTCCTCGCGAAATACGCAATGCTATGCACTTCATGTTTTTGACTTTCTCTCGAATACGTGTTTTCGCCGTCCCTGCAAAGCGGACGAGCGACAGGGACGGGGCCGGGGGAACGCGTCGGTCATGCTGCTAGCAGAATGACTTGCACTGGGACGCGTGCCGCGGTGATGTGTCGCCGGCTCTGAATCCTATCGCAATCGGGGGCGCTGCATAGGTGATGCGTGGCACAGACCAATGCGTCCGGTCCAAACAGCGCGCCGACTGATGCCGACCCGTGCCGACACATGCCGAGCACGTCGCGTGCCGTGCCCGGCCGTCAGCAAACACGTTTCGATACGACCCGCGGCTCAGTCCTTCGCCGCGTATTCGCGGTCCAGCCGGTCATACAACGGCTTGTTCACGAGACGCTGGCGCTCGCTGAACGGCGTGACGAGCGTCGCGTCCTCGTCGAGGCGGCCGTTGCTCTTCAGGCTGCCGAGCGCGCGTTGCATGCCGAGCACCGCACCTTGCAAGGCGGCGTTCGCGTACAGCACGATGCCGTAGCCGAGCTTCGCGAGCGCTTCACGCGACTGCACCGGTGTCTTGCCGCCGATCACGATGTTGATCAGCTGCGGCTTGTCGAACAGCGACGGCAGACGCTCGATGTCCGCCAGCGACTCCGTCGCTTCGATGAAGAGGATGTCCGCGCCCGCCTCGATGAAGCGATGACCGCGCTCGATCGCGTCTTCGATACCGTGGACTGCCGCGGCGTCGGTGCGCGCCATGATCTGCAGGTTTCCGTCCTCGCGGGCGTCGACCGCCGCGCGGATCTTGCCTGCCATTTCGCTGGCGCCGATCACTTCCTTGCCGGAAAAGTGCCCGCACTTCTTCGGCATCACCTGGTCTTCGAACTGGATCACGTCGGCTCCGCTGCGCTCGAGCACGCGCACGGTCTGGCGTACGTTCAACGCGTTGCCAAAGCCGGTGTCCGCGTCGACGATCAGCGGTAGCGCAACCGCATCGCGAATTCGCGCGGTGTGCTCGGCGACCTCTGCAAGACCAATGAAGCCGAGGTCGGGCAAGCCGAGCGACATGTTGGTGACGCCCGCGCCGGTGATGTAGATCGCCTCGAAACCGGCGTCCTCGATAACGCGAGCGCTCATCGCGTTGAAGGCGCCCGGCACGAGCAGTCCCTGGCGTTCGTTGACCTTGGCGCGGAAGGCGGCGCGGCGCGCGGCGGAAGTTGTCATGACGGGTGTCTCCAGAGAAAAGCTGAGTAGGGTGGCTTCAAAAGGCAGAAAGTATGCCAATACCGCGACGGTGCGAACTAACTCTGAAAAATCAATTGCTTAGGGAAGCGAGGCTCGCAGTCGGCGTTTCGTGGCAGAATGGTTGACCGTTCCATAAAACGTTTCCTGAAACGATCGTGGAACGTTTCAACCGCCTCTTCTGGAGCGTTTCACATGTCGACCTTCGCGCCGTCTCTTGTCAACGCTGATTCGGGCCGCCCGGGGATTGCACTGGTAAGTATCAGCCGCCTCGAATCGCTTTGCGAGACGATTGCACCGCGCTACGCCGGCCGCGCGAGATTTTTCTCGATTCGCGAAGGCTATGGCTCCGCTGTCACCGCGCTGCAGGCATACGTCGACGCGGGCTCCGTCGACGTCGTCCTCGCGGCGGGCTCGAACGGCGCGTATTTGCGCGACCACCTGAGTGTGCCGGTCGTCATGGTGAAGGTGAACGGCTTCGACGTCCTGAGCGCGATCACCCGCGCCACTACCCTTTGGCCCAGCGAGCAAATCGGACTCGTGCTGCACGAAACGATCTCGCATGAACTGGCCGATCTCAGCGGCTGGCTGAGCGTCGGCCTGAAACAGCGCGCCTACCGCTCGGTCGATGAAGTCAGAACCGCAGTGAGGGATCTCGCCGCCGAAGGCTGCCGCGTGATCATCGGGCCGGGCATGGCTTGCGATCTCGCGCAGCAGGAGGGTCTGGAAAGCGTGTTCCTGTACTCGCTCGGCGCCGTCGAGGAAGCGTTCGAGCGCTCGGTCGAACTCGCGCGCGTGAGTCGCCAGAAGGAGTCAAAGCGCGTGCGCCTGAACACGATCGTCGCGCATCTGCGCGACGGCGTGGCCGCCTTCGACGACGCAGGCCAGCTCGAAGCGGTCAATCCCGCGATGCTCGAGCTACTGGGCCTCGACCGTGACCGGGACCTTTCGGCGCAACTCGCGCGGACGGTCGGCCCGTGGCTGCGCAAGGCGCTGCAAGGCGACGGCGCGCTCGACGAGCGCATCGAGCAGATCGGCGAGCGCTCGCTGATCGCCGACCGCGGCGCGATGACCTTCGAAGGGCATCCTTCCAACGTGCAGGCCTTGCGCCAGGCGGCCACGCTGCCGGCCGTGCAGCGGCTGAACTGGTTCAACCGCGGCTTCATGCGCGCGCAGGTGGTCGATGGCGAGCTGCGGCTGAGCGATCTGCGCATGGGCCTGGAGCCGGACTACACCTTCACCTTCGCGGTGGCCCGGGCCGAGGGCGGGGGCTGGGCCGCGATCACGCCGCGGCAGCTGCGCCCGGCGTATGAAGGGGAGCAGGGCAGGGCGATGGTGAAGCGCCGGTTCTCGGCGATGTGGCAACGCATCTGGCACGCGCCGGCGCATCCCGAGGGGATCGCACCGAAGGCAGGTTGGACGGAGGCACCGTGACCGAACGGTTCGAAATGGAGATCAATGGCACGCACTACAACCGGCTGGCCGATGTGCCGCCGGAGTACCGCGCGCTGTTGCTGGATGTGACCCCGGGCCGCTCCGCCGAGCAGCCGGCGGTGCCGTTGCGCGAGATCCTGCACAAGGCCAAGGCACAGCCGGACCGCGCGCGTCAGCAGCAGGTGCTGCTGGAGGAACTGCACAAGGTCGACCCCGAGCGGGCGCGGCGCATGCAGAACAAGCTCACCGAGCGTAACCAGCGGCCGGCCACCGGCACCCTGGAGGTGGGCAACACGCCCACCGCGCGTCCGCGCG
>Ga0256903_1000466_pt1 | contig 12839 bp, 9 predicted proteins | sample MC6MC0741MT_FD_190195 | JGI IMG/M metagenome (GOLD analysis project Ga0256903, IMG submission 190195) | Metatranscriptome of enriched soil aggregate microbial communities from Iowa State University, Ames, United States - MC6-MC0741-MT... | ecosystem: Environmental > Terrestrial > Soil >... | reverse complement strand
TACGAAGTTGCCGGCGCCGGCGGGTGCGGCGAAGGCGACGGGAATCGAAGCTGCCGCCGACCCGCGCGATTTGCGCTCGGGAGAAACTTACGTCGGTTATCGGCAGGCGGAAGGTTTTGCGTCGCCGGAAACGCTCGCACCAGACGTGCTTCGCACTTACACGTCGCCCGCACGACTGCCTTCCGGAAGCTGGAGCCTCGACGGCGAGTGGAATGTCGGCGGCGAGCGCGCGCAGTTGGCCAAAAGCGGTGGAAAGATCGCCTACCGGTTCCACGCGCGCGACCTGCATCTTGTGCTGGGGCCGATGGCGGACGGCAAGCCGGTGAGGTTCAAAGTCACGATCGACGGGAAACCGCCGGGCGCTTCGCATGGCGCGGACACGGACGCGAACGGCGTCGGCGTTGTCAATGAAGACCGGCTTTATCAGCTCGTGCGGCAAAGCGGGCCGGTTCAGGACCGAACGTTCGAGATCCAGTTTCTCGATTCGGGGGTGAGCGCGTACGCATTTACATTCGGCTAGCACACCGGAGTTCGCTTGCGGAGCCGGCCGGGACAGGCAAGTGCGGCACGCTGTCCCTGCCTGTCCGCCCGCGCGACGTAGGAGAGCGACGCGACGACCGTCCTGCAAGCGCGCCGTGGAATGCGACTTGCTGCGCTGCGATAGTTTTTTATTGCAAATCGTGACACATGTCCCAGACAACGAGTAGCTGCCAGAGATGGAGCGCCCGCCAGGTGCGGGTATTGCACGAGGTGCCGCGCGTCCTCGTGGTCGACGACAACGCGGGCGCCGCGGAAGCGCTTGCTACCTATCTTTCGTACGAGGGTGTAGAAGCGCGTGCGGCGATTGGTTGTAACGAGGCGCTGCGCTGCGTGAAAGATTGGGTGCCCGACGTGGTGGTGCTCGACATCATGATGCCGGAGCGCGACGGCTATGAAACGGCCAGCGCGCTGCGCACCTATCTGCCCACGCCGAGTCTTGGCATTGTCGCGTTTACCTCGCTCGACGAAGACCATGTGCGGGAAACCGGGCGTGGCCGTCACAATTTCGACGGCTACTGCCGGAAGGGCACCGCGCCGACCGCTTTGCTTGCGCTGATGCGAATTCTCTGGCGAGAGACAAACTGATTGTCTTTGGTGAAGGCGGCCGTGGCGGTTTTTGAGGGCGCGCGACCGGGGAAAACGAGAGCGCTGTCCATGCAGTTCGTGCGGCCCGGTTGACGCCCGAGCCGCACTGCCTTCGTCAGCCTTTGACGTGGCTGCTCGAGAGCCAGCCGCCGCTCACGCCGATCTGCGCGATCTGCTTCGCCACCGCATCGGCCAGCCGCGTTGCGTCGGCGGACACGCCAGCGCGCTTCGTTTCGGAGACCGCGTGCAAACCGCCGCCCACGGCCGCCGACGTCACGATACCTCCCGCCGCCGCGCCCACGCCGGCCGTCTCGGCCATGCCCGGCGTCTTGCCGCTGTCGGCGCTTGCGTCGAAGGTTTGCACGAGCCGCGGCGCGCCGCCTGCGGGCTTATAGAAGATCTGCACCGAGCTGCTCACCTCGCTCTTGCCGGCCCCGAGACCGATCAGTGTCCGACGGCGGCGGTTTCCCGCGTCGATCTTATCGAAGCTGCCTTGCACCATCAGCACGTTCTGATCGGCGGGCGCGGGTATGTCGGAGCGGATCGCGCGCAGGCCCATCGACTGCAACTGGTGCACGATTTCGTTGGCGACCTGCTCGCGAACTTCGGTTGCGTCGTTGGATTGCTCCTGCGCTGCCGATGAACCGCCAATATGCGTCTTCAATTTCTGCAGCATGCCGCCGTCGAGCTTCACCTGGTCGGCTTGCGTATCGAACGTGTAGACGTAGATGTTGTCCGGACGCACGGTCGGCTGCGCGGTCGCTGCGCTCGTATTGGTGACGCTGCCGCCCGCGCAGCCCGTCAGCAACGCGCTGACGCTGACAAGTGCGATGCAGGCAACACGGGCAGTGTTCTTCTTGATGAGCTTGATTGAATTGAGCATGGTTGTCTCGTTGTCGGCACGCGGTGCCGTAGTGTTCGAACCTATCTTCCGATGACCGGCAACCGGGGGATCGTGATCATCGGCGACAGGTATCGCACGTAAAGCACTCTTGATCGCTTGCGTTCTGTGTCGTACGCACCGGCAGCGAAACGAAGTATGGGGGAGGCGCTTGTCCAACTCCATCGAACAATTATTTCGCGCAATGTCACGCGCCAGGCGGGCGTTTTTGCGTGGGAGCAATGCGCCGCGGACAGCTGAGAAGCGTCGCGCGGACATGGTCGGCGCAACGTGCAGAAGGGTTCAGTTCAACGCAAGCGTCACGATGCAGCAGAGCACGAACACAAGCAAAGCGGCGGCAACGGCCACATCGACTGGATAACGCATGCTTCACTCGCACGGGCGTTTAGACAGCCTTTATCGTAATCACCTGACGGAAGACGAAAAAGCGGCCAGTGAGCGGCAATGTGCGAGAACTAACGCTGCGCGACGAACGTCGGCGAGGGCCTGTTCGCGGCAGCGCTTCCAGTGGGAGTCACGTTGCTGCGAGTGTTACTGCGGCTTCGTCTGCGGCGCGTTGTCAAACGGCATGCGCGGCGGCTTGCTGGCTGCGGCGAGGTCTTCCGACAGGCTTGTGCGCAACGTGGCGATCGCCTGGTCGGGATTGGCGGGCTTCAACTGTTCCCGGGCGAGCGAGTCGTACACGTAGTGACGCAGCATCGGGTCCTGCGTCCTGTTGAGCACGTCGTGATACACGGCGACGATGTCGCCCGGGCGTCCGCTCAGCGCGTACAGTCGGCGCAACTGTTCGAGGTCGTTGATCACGGCGAAACCGGGGCCGATGGGAGGCATCGGACCCGTCGGGCCCATCGGGCCCATCGGACCCATAGCGTCATGCGGTTCTCGCGCGCCCTCAGTATGTGGCGTTCCGCCATGATGAAAGGTAGGCGGCACCGGCAGGCTGTCTTCCGCATAGGCGGCCATTGCGGCCACGGTCAGCACGGCGACCACCGCCGCGCCAAAAATCTGTTTTTTCATGAGGTCGCTCCTATCGACAGAGCGCCGGCGCGACAGTGCGCCGACTCATCCTAACGATAGACCAGACGCGGTTGTGCCGGGTTACACACTGGCTTCTCCACGCTTACGAAGTCTTGCGCCCATGCCTTTCGCGAGGCGAGCGATTCGCGTCGCGCGGCGTGCGGGAATGGCGCATGCGCTGGCGCAATAGCGTGGGATGGCGCATGATTGACGCAATGTGCCGTCCGACCCCACAACCGCGCAACGCTGTGGCGGGGCGCGGCGCACCGGATACCGCGGGCGCCTGCATCGCGTGAACCTTGCGGCGAGGCGCCGGTGGCGATTGTTCAACCGTAAAGGAGGATTTCGCATGGACCGACCTGATACCGCCAATCCGTTTGGCGATTTCACCAAAATGCTGGAGCAGTTCAAGCTGCCCGGGTTCGACGTGCCCGCCATCATGGAAGCACGGCGCAAGGACGTCGAAGCACTGGTTCAGGCGAATCAGACAGCATTCCAGGGCATGCAGTCGCTCGCGCAGAAACAGGCCGAGATGCTGCGCACGACGCTCACCGAGTTGCAGTCGCTAACGGGGCAGCTGGCGGCGAGCGGTTCAACACCTTCGGCGAAGACGGCTGAGTTGATCCAGCAAAGCTTGCACAAGTCGCTCGCGGATATGCAGCAGCTCGCACAGGCGGCGTATCAGACGCAAGCCGAGTCGTATGCGGTGATCGCCAAGCGCGTGGAAGAAAACGTGCAGGAATTGCGCTCGCTTCTGCAACAGCAACAGCCGAAGAAGTAAGCGCGTAAGAGTGCTGAATCGCTTCTCTGCGACTGACGTTGCAGAGAGCCAATGCCGCGAATGGCCGTCGGATTCCGTCGAGCCGTTCGCGGCTTTTTCTTGTATTGAGGCCGCCCCGAATGCGGCGCAATGTGCGTCAGCGCACGCTTCTACGTTGCCTGCTTCGACGCCGCTTCCTTCGCCGGACTTTTCGAGCTTTGCGAAGTCGACGATTTATTCCCCGCGTCCGCAATCACGCGATGCACGAAGCGCAGTTTGTCCACTACGGGCACGGCCAAAGTGAACGGATAACCGTCCGCCATGCCGAGGCTGCGGTTCAGGCTGTTCAATGCGTAGGTGAGCGGATACCAGCGCTTCATCAGATTATCGAAGCTTGCGTCTTCAACCGGCGTGCGGTCGGTCAGCGTCGGTTCGCTGGGATCGTCAGGTAACAGCGCGACGCCGTACGAGGTCGATGTGTCCAGCACGTCGACGATCAACATGTAGTGCGCCCACGTTTCCGCCCAGTCTTCCCACGGATGCATCGTCGCATACGCGCTGATGTACGACGCCTGCCAGTCGGCCGGCGCGCCGTCGCGATAGTACGCGTCGAGTGCTTCGCCATAATCGGCGCGCTCGTCGCCAAAAAGCTTGCGGAACGGTTCGAGCCAACGCGGGTTGTTCTCCACCAGCTGACTGAAGTAGTAGTGGCCGATTTCGTGGCGGAAGTGGCCGAGCAGCGTGCGGTACGGCTCGCCCATCGCGGTGCGCACTTTTTCGCGGTGGGCGTCGTCGGCCTCGGCGATATTCAGCGTGATGAGTCCGTTGTCATGCCCGGTCATCACACGTGAACCGTCGCCGCCGTCCTCCAGAAATTCGAACGCGAGACCGTGCTCGGGATCTTCCTGGCGCGATTCGATATCGAGGCCAAATTCGGCCAGCGTGTACAGCAGCCGGCGTTTCGCCACTTCCAGCCGATACCAGTAGAGCCGGTTATCGGGCTCGCCGAGATTGGGAATGGTGTGTGTCAACTGGCATGACTGGCATAACGTGTCCTCCGAATCGGCGGGGATCATCCAGTTACAGACGTTTTCAACGGAGTAGTTATGGCATTGCCGGTAAAGCGCGCCGCCCGCTTCCGGGTGCAGGCTGCGCCAGCGCCCTTCGCCCGCGTCTTCGAAAGCGCTGATCTCACGCAGTTCCGGCACATAGCCGAGTAGCGCCTCGCAGCGCTCGCACAGGACGTTCTCGAAGAACACGAGGTGCGAGCAGCGATTGCAGTGGAACGTTTTCATGGACGAAGCCTGAGCGGTGAGTGACGGTAAGGAGCGTGGAGGTCGCGCAATGTTCATGCCGCATTTGCCAGACGTCACCGCTTTAACGCACAGTATGGGCATGATCGTGCATCGGCGCCGCCTCTATTTGGTGCACGGCGCTGCCAACAGCAGTACCGTGGCCGCATGCGGCTTTCAGACGAACGGCATAAAGCTTGCTTTTGGCGGGCTGCCAACCATAGACCAGGAGTCCGGTGTGTCCATACGCGTCGCGTTGAACCACGTCACACATTACCGTTACGACAGGCTGGTTGCGCTGTCGCCCCAGGTCGTGCGTCTGAAGCCTGCGCCGCATTGCCGGACTCCGATCCTTTCTTATTCGATGCGGGTCGAGCCGGCTCAGCACTTCATCAACTGGCAGCAGGACGCGTTCGCCAACTATCAGGCGCGGCTCGTTTTCCCGGAAAAGACGCGTGAGTTCAAGGTGACTGTCGATCTGGTCGCCGAAATGGCCGTCTACAATCCGTTCGATTTCTTTCTCGAGCCGTCGGCCGAAAAATTTCCGTTCGACTATTCGCCTGACCTCGCTCTCGAACTCGCGCCGTATCGCGTGAAGCGCCCCATGACGCCGCGCTTCGCTGAGTTCGTCGAAAGTATCGACCGCGCGCCGACCGCGACCGCGGACTTCCTCGTCGCGTTGAATCAACGGCTGCAACGCGAAATCCGCTACCTGATCCGGATGGAGCCCGGCGTCCAGACGCCCGAGGAAACGCTCGTGAGCGCCGCCGGATCGTGCCGCGATTCGGGCTGGCTGCTAGTCGAGACATTGCGCCAGTTGGGCCTTGCGGCGCGCTTCGTGTCGGGCTATCTGCTGCAGCTTGCGCCCGATATCAAATCGATCGACGGCCCGAGCGGCACTGAAGTCGACTTCACCGACCTGCACGCATGGTGCGAGGTCTATCTGCCAGGCGCCGGCTGGATCGGGCTCGACCCGACTTCGGGCCTGCTTGCGGGCGAAGGCCACATTCCGGTCGCCTGCACACCGGAACCCGGCAGCGCCGCGCCGATTTCGGGCGCGGTGGACGAATCCGAGGTCGAGTTCAGTCACACCATGTCGATCAGCCGCGTGCTCGAAACGCCGCGCGTGACAAAACCCTATAGCGACGAAGTCTGGAGCGACGTCCTCGCCATGGGCGCGCACGTCGACCGTCGACTCGTGGACATGGATGTGCGCCTCACGATGGGCGGCGAGCCGACGTTCGTGTCGGTGCGCGACCGCGACGCCGCCGAATGGAACACGGATGCGCTCGGCCCGACCAAACGCGGCTACGCCGTCGCGCTGATGGACAAGCTGCGCTCACGCTACGGCGCGAACGGCTTCCTGCATATCGGCCAGGGCAAATGGTATCCGGGCGAGCAGTTGCCGCGCTGGGCCATGTCGTTGTACTGGCGTGCCGACGGCGAGCCGTGCTGGCAGAACCCCGAGCTGTTCGCCGACGAACGCGAACCCGGCACCTACACGGCCGCCGACGCGCAACGCTTTCTCACGCACCTCGCCACGAAGCTGTCGCTGGACGAAGACTGCATCCTGCCCGGCTTCGAAGACGTCTGGTACTACCTGTGGCGCGAGCGGCGTCTGCCCGTCAACGTCGATCCACTCGATGCACGACTCGACGACGAACTCGAGCGCGTGCGTTTGCGCCGCGTGTTCGACGCGGGACTCGGCGGCGCGACCGGCTATGTGCTGCCGCTGACGCGCTAGCGCGATGTGCCGCACGAGGCGCCGAAGTGGGTCAGCGGCCGCTGGTTCTTTCGCGACGAACGCATGTATCTGATTCCGGGCGATTCGCCGATGGGTTATCGCCTGCCGCTCGATTCGCTGCCGTGGGTGTCGAAGACCGACTATCCGTATCAGCACGCACACGATCCGTTCGCGCCGGCGGTGCCGTTGCGTTCGGCCGCGCAGTTGCGCATGCAGTACGACGGCGAGCGGCACGAAATGACGGGTGCCGACGCGCGGCGCGCTGCGGCGTTGTCGTCGTCGGCGGGCGATCTGTTGAGCGGCATGCCCGGCAGTGCCGTCCTCGCGTATGCGCCTCAGCGTGGCGATACCGGTGCGTCTGTTGCCCCTGCGCGCGGCGAGTCGTCGAAGGAAACGCTTCGCACCGCGATTTGCGTCGAGGCGCGTGATCCGAAGCGCGCGGCCGGTCCCAAAGCGGAAGCCGCTGGGCTCGGCAGCGGCCGCTCGCTCCTGCACGTGTTCATGCCGCCGCTCACCGAACTGGACGACTACCTCGATCTGCTGGCCGCCGTCGAAGCAACGGCTTCCGAATTGCGCATGCAGGTCGTGCTCGAAGGCTATCCGCCACCGCGCGATGCTCGCCTGAAGATGTTGCAGGTCACGCCCGACCCCGGCGTGATCGAGGTGAACATTCATCCGGCAGCGGACTGGGATCAACTGGTCGATCACACCGAGTATCTCTATCAGTCGGCGGCGCAGAGCTATCTGAGCAGCGAGAAGTTCATGACCGACGGGCGCCACACCGGCACCGGCGGCGGCAATCACCTCGTGCTCGGCGGCGCGACGCCCGCCGACAGTCCGTTCCTGCGGCGTCCTGATCTGCTCGCGAGTCTGATCGCGTACTGGCATAACCATCCGTCGCTTTCGTACCTGTTTTCAGGGCTTTTTATTGGCCCGACGAGCCAGGCGCCGCGCATCGACGAAGCGCGCAACGATCAGGTCTATGAACTCGAAGTGGCGTTGCGCGAATTGCAGCGGCAGATCGATCTGCTCGGCGGACGCGACAGTGCGAATCTGCCCGCGTGGATGATCGACCGCTCGTTGCGCAACATTCTGATCGACGTTACGGGCAATACGCATCGCGCTGAATTTTGCATCGACAAGCTGTACTCGCCCGATGGACCCACGGGGCGCCTCGGCCTGCTCGAATTGCGCGGTTTCGAAATGCCGCCGCACGCGCGCATGAGCCTCGTGCAGCAGTTGCTGCTGCGCGCGCTCGTCGCCCGTTTCTGGCACACGCCGTACACGCAGCGGCTCACGCGCTGGGGCACGGAACTGCATGACCGGTTCCTGCTCGGCACCTTCGTGAAGATGGATTTCGACGACGTGCTGGACGAACTGAACCGCGCGGGTTTCGCGTTCGACAGCAGTTGGTTCGCACCGCATTTCGAGTTCCGCTTTCCGCTGGTCGGCGAGACCACGGTGAGCGGCGTGTCGCTGACCATTCGCAATGCGCTCGAACCATGGCATGTGATGGGCGAGGAGGGCTCGCCGGGCGGCACCGTGCGTTATGTGGATTCGTCGGTGGAGCGTCTCGAGGTGCGCGCGCTGGGGCTTAACGAGAACCGCCATGTGCTGACGGTCAACGGCGTGCCCGTGCCGTTGCAGCCGACCGGCCGCGTCAGCGAATATGTGGCGGGCGTGCGGTTTCGCGCGTGGTCGCAGCCTTCGGCGTTGCATCCGACCATCGGCGTGGACGCGCCGCTCACGTTCGATCTGGTCGATACATGGAATGGCCGCTCGGTGGGCGGATGCCAGTATCATGTCGCACATCCGGGCGGGCGCAACTACGAGACGTTCCCCGTGAACGCCTACGAAGCCGAAAGCCGGCGGCGCGCACGGTTCTTCGCGTCGGGCCATACGCCGGGGCCGCTTGCAGTCGATGCGCCGCAACGCAGCCTCGAATTTCCGTTCACGCTCGATCTGCGCTACTGGTAAGACAGCTCACCTTCAATAACGACACGACCTTGGCTTTTCAATCGACTTTTCCCTTCGAAACGTCCGCGACCCGCGCGGACGCTTCGTCCCTGTTGCGGCTTTTGCCCGCTCACGAGGGACACTGGGACGAGTTGCGCGACGCGTCCGGCGCGCTGCGCGCCCCGTGGCGGCAGTTCTTCGAGCGGCTCGGCGAAGACGGCATCGCGCGGCTCGAAGGTCACCGCGCTTCGGTTGCGCAGCAGATCCGCGACAACGACATCAGCTACAACGTCTACGCGGATAACGGCGAGCCGCGCGCGTGGGCGCTCGATCTGCTGCCGTTTCTGATCAGCGAAGCCGAGTGGGCGCATATCGGGCGAGGCGTCATACAGCGCGCGCATCTGCTCAATGCGATCGTCGCCGACATCTATGGGTCGCAAACCTTGCTCCAGCGCGGACAGTTGCCTCCCGCGCTGGTGTTCGGTCATCCCGGCTATCTGCGCCCCGTGAAGGGCTATGCGCCGCCTGGCGGGCAGTTCCTGCAAGTGGTCGCAGTGGACCTCGCGCGTGCGCCCAACGGCGAGTGGACGGTGATGGCGCATCGCACGGAGGCGCCCTCCGGCCTCGGCTATGCGCTGGAAAACCGGCTGATCGTTTCGGCGCTGTTTGCCGATCCGTTCCGTTCGATGCATGTAAGCCGCCTCGCGCCCACGTATTCGCAGCTGATGTCGACGCTGGTTCAGGCGGCGCAGGCGACCATGCGTCACGATTCGCCTCGCGCCGATGCTTCGCCTCATATTGCGTTGCTCACGCCGGGGCCCTTCAGCGAGACTTACTTCGAGCACGTGTTTCTCGCGCGCTATCTGGGCGTCACACTCGTGGAAGGCAAGGACCTCACGGTGCGCGGCAACATGCTTTATCTGAAGACGCTCGCCGGTCTGGAACGCGTGCATGTCGTGCTGCGCCGTCTGGACGATGCGTTTTGCGATCCCGTGGAATTGCGAGCCGACTCGACCATCGGCGTGCCGGGCCTGCTGCAGGTCATGCGTGCCGGCAACGTGATCGTTTCGAACGTGCCGGGCTCCGGCTTTGTCGAGTCGCCCGCCTTGCACGGATTTTTGCCCGGCATAGCCGAAACGCTGTTCGACGAAGACCTCGTTTTACCGAGTGTGGCGACCTGGTGGTGCGGCGAACAGGCGGCGCGCGAGCACGCGTTCGCGCACCTCGAAGAAGCCTTTATCGTGCCCACATGGCCGGTTGCAGCCCGCGATGCGCCGCCGGGCGTCGAGCAGGGCAGACAGCGGCTGTCGGCGTGGCGCGAGCGTATCGAGGCGACGCCCGGCAACTTTACGATCCAGCAGGCGCAGCGTCTTTCCTGCACACCGCGTTACGAGGACGGCACGATCGGCGGGCGTCCTTCCGTGTTGCGCGCGTATGCGATCGCCGATGCAAACGGCGGCTGGCACGTCATGCCCGGCGGCTTCACGCGCATGGGCGCTGAGCGGCAGGCCACGGTATCCATGCAGTACGGCGGCAGCAGCGTCGACACGTGGGTGCTGTCCAGCCAGCCCACGTCGACCTTTACGCTGCTGCCTTCGCCGATGCAGCCTGCGGACCTCGCGCGCAAGCATCGCACCGTGTCGAGCCGCGCTGCGGAGAACCTCTTCTGGGCCGGACGTTACGGCGAACGCGCGGAAAACAACGTGCGTTTGCTGCGCTTCATTCTGGGCTCGCTCGAAGGCAGCGATGCCGACACGATGCTCCCGACACTCGTCGAACTTGCGCTGCACTGCGGACTCCTGCAGGCAGGCGACATCACTGTGCCGCACACGCCGCAAGCATTCGAGCGCGCGCTGGTCGCCAACCTGAGCGAGAGCACGGGCGCCGCGAGCATCGGTCAGAACCTGAACTGTCAGGCTCGCTCGAACGGCGAAGTGCGCGGGCGGTTGTCGAACGATCATTGGCGCATCATTCTTGCCGCGCGCAACGACTTCCGCGACGCATTGCAGACGCTGATGCCGGCTGCCGGTATCAGCGACGCTTCTCCACCGGCAGCGCTGAACGGCCGTGCTACGAATGGCAGCAGCCGTTACGACCGCGTCACGCTGATGAACGCGCTCGAACGGCTGTCGGTGCAATTGTCGGCGATCAGCGGCGCGCAGGGCGACCGTATGACACGCGACGAGGCGTGGCGGCTCCTGTTCGTCGGGCGGCATATCGAACGCGTGTCGGCCATGAGCACGTTTGTGCGCGTAGCCGCCGACAAAGGCCAGCTTGCAACGCCGGCCGGTTTCGATCTGCTGCTGCAATTGTTCGACAGCACGCTCACCTACCGCTCGCTTTATCCGGGACGCTTCGAAGTGCCAGCTCTGCTCGATCTGCTTGTAATCGAGCCGACCAATCCGCGCGGAATTTATGGTGTGTACGAGCGGTTGCGCAAGAAGCTCGACGAAATCGCGGTGGCTGCGGGCAGCACGCGGCATCGTCCGTTTGCGGAATTGATGCCGCCTGCCGCATCGTTGCCTACGCTTGCGTCGCTGTGCGAGGTTGACGGGGAAGGCGGATATTGCAGTCTGACTGCGGTATGCGATCAGATCGGCGGGTTCGTCGGCGCGGCGGCGCATGAAATCAGTGCGCGCTATTTCAGCCACGCCAGCACGGTCGCTTCGCAGGTGTGGTCATGAAAAACGCGCCCGTCGTGCTGTCGGTTTCGCACCGCACCACGTACCACTACTCAACCTATGTCGAGACCGCGCAGCATCTTGCGACTATCCGGCCTATTGTCTGCGCCTGGCAGCGGGTCGTGTCGCACGACGAACGCATCGAACCGCGGCCCTCGTATCTGAATAGCCGTATCGATGCGTTCGGCAACGACGTTCTCTATTTCGCGCTCGACACGCCGCATGAGCGGCTGCAACTCGTCAGCGAAACGACCGTGGCGCTCACGCCGCGCTGGGCCGATCTCGATCCTCAGGCCACACCGGCGTGGGAAGAAGTGGCCGACGCGCTCGAATTTCGCGTGGGCGGAGAGTTTCGGGCCGAGGCGGAGTTCTGTTTCGCGTCGCCCAATATCGTGCCGCGGCCGTCGCTGCGCGATTATGCGTTGCCGAGCTTTGCGCCCGGCACGCCGGTTGCCGCTGGTGCGATCGATCTGATGCACCGCATTCACGAGGACTTCGCGTACAAGCCTTCGGCGACCATGTTCGATACGCCGGCCGAGCGTGCGTTCGAATTGAAGAGCGGCGTGTGCCAGGACTTCGCGCAGGTGATGATCGGCTGCTTGCGCTCGCTTGGTTTGCCCGCGCGCTACGTGAGCGGCTATCTGCGAAATGATCCGCCAGCGGGGCAGCCGCGGCTGATCGGCGCGGATGCGTCGCATGCCTGGGTGTCGGTGCATTGTCCCGGCAGCGGCTGGATCGACCTTGACCCAACCAACGACGTGCTCGCCGATACCGACCACGTCACGCTCGCTATTGGCCGCGATTACAGCGACGTGTCGTTATTGCGCGGCATGATCCTCGGTGGGGGCGCGCATCGCGTCGAAGTGGGCGTGACGGTTCTTGCGCTTTAACACCAAGCCTCTGCTGCGTAAAAGTACTTGACGAAGTGCATATGCACACCTAGACTGAGAAGCATGAACCGTCCTCTCTCTTACGACGAATGCAATTGCTTTGCGCTGCGCCAGGCGGCGCGGCACATCACGCAGCTGTACGAGCGCCATCTCAGCACGGTGGGGGTCACGGCAGCGCAATTCACCATTCTCGCGAAACTCGCGCGCACGCCGAACCTGCCGATCCTGGATCTGGCAGACGCAATGGTGATGGAGCGCACCACGCTCGTGCGCGCCATGAAACCGCTGCAACGAGACGGGCTGGTGGTTGCTGAATCGGCTGAACACGATGGCAGAACGTATCTGTTCAGCCTGACGGAGAAAGGCGAGAAGACTTTCGATCAGGCGGCTATCGCATGGCGTGCCGCGCAAAGTGAGTTCGAAGAGAAGTTCGGACGCGATCGCGCCAAGGCGTTACGCGCCGAGTTGTTCAC
>Ga0256903_1000458_pt1 | contig 12921 bp, 9 predicted proteins | sample MC6MC0741MT_FD_190195 | JGI IMG/M metagenome (GOLD analysis project Ga0256903, IMG submission 190195) | Metatranscriptome of enriched soil aggregate microbial communities from Iowa State University, Ames, United States - MC6-MC0741-MT... | ecosystem: Environmental > Terrestrial > Soil >... | reverse complement strand
TTTACTACGGAATATTATAATATATAGTATCTCTTATCAGTGATATGCATAGCTCTTTTTTTTACGGTAACACATAAGGTGTTATCTTTGCAGCCGAATTATGAAATACCAAAACGAAATTAATCGTCGCAAAACCTTTGCTATTATTTCCCACCCGGATGCCGGTAAGACCACATTGACCGAAAAACTGCTGTTATTTGGTGGTGCCATCCAGGTAGCCGGAGCGGTAAAAAGTAATAAGATCAAAAAGGGAGCCACATCGGATTTTATGGAGATCGAGCGCCAGAGAGGTATCTCTGTAGCCACCTCTGTAATGACCTTTGAGTACAAAGATCTCCTGATCAACCTGCTGGATACACCGGGTCACAAGGACTTTGCTGAAGATACTTATCGTACCCTCACTGCCGTGGATAGCGTTATCCTGGTGATTGACAGTGTGAATGGGGTGGAGGAGCAGACGCGCCGCCTGATGGAGGTATGTCGTATGCGCGATACACCGGTAATCGTGTTCGTTAATAAAATGGACCGTGACGGTAAGTTTCCTTTTGACCTGATTGATGAGATTGAAAAAGAACTGAATATTTCCTTGCATCCTCTGACCTGGCCTATTAATATGGGTCGTGAGTTCAAAGGGGTATATAATTTATACGAAAAAAGCCTGAACCTGTTTACACCTAGCCAAAAGGCAACAGAAGAGAACAGTGTGGCCATCAATGATATTAATGATGCATTACTGGATCAGAAAGTAGGGGCAAAAGATGCAGCACAGCTGCGCGAAGATGTAGAACTGCTGGATGGTGTATATGGTGCGCTGGATAGCGAAGCCTATATGAAAGGACAAATAGCCCCGGTATTCTTCGGTTCGGCCGTAAATAACTTCGGTATCCGCGAGATGCTGGACACGTTTGTGCGTATTGCGCCAAATCCTTTGTGCCGTGCCACAGATGTAAGAGAGGTATGTCCCGGCGAGCCTAAGTTCAGCGGGTTTATCTTTAAGATTCACGCCAACCTGGACCCCAGACACCGTGACCGTATCGCCTTCCTGCGTGTATGTTCCGGCCGCCTGGAGCGCAACAAAAGCTATAAGCATGTGCGACTGGATAAGGATATGAAGTTTAGCAACCCGTATACCTTCCTGGCCCGCAGCAAAGAAGTGGTGGACGATGCCTATCCTGGCGATGTAGTAGGTCTGTTCGATACCGGTAACTTTAAGATCGGTGATACACTGACCGAAGGGGAGAAAATGATGTTTACCGGTATGCCAAGTTTCTCTCCGGAGCTGTTCCGTGAAGTGGTGAATAAAGATCCGATGAAGACCAAGCAACTGGAAAAAGGTTTACGCCAGCTGACGGATGAAGGGGTAGCACAGTTGTTTACCCAGCATGGTGGTAACCGTAAAATAATCGGCTGTGTGGGAGACCTGCAGTTCGAGGTAATTCAATATCGTTTATTACAGGAGTATGGTGCTTCGGTAGATTTCGTGCCTTTGTCTTTCTATAAAGCATGCTGGATTACCGGAGAAAAGAAAAAGATCGATGAGTTTACCCGCTTCAAGCAGGCAAATATCATGGAAGATAAGGACGGTAACCTGGTTTACCTGGCACAGAGCGAGTGGTTCCTGAACACAGAGCGCCAGAATAACCCGGATATTGAATTCCATTTCACCAGCGATTATAAATACTAATAATCGTATCTTGCTTTTTCATTGCATATTAAACCGAAACTCTTTTGACGTACTCTGAAGCAATCATAAAAGGTATATTCCTTGGGCTGTTCATGGCAATATCAGTGGGGCCTACGCTATTTGCAATTATCCGCTACAGTATGCACCATAGTTACAGGGCCGGCCTGGCCTTTGTACTGGGAGTAAGTGTGAGCGATATCCTGTATGTGACCCTGGCCAATATCGCTACACAGTGGATGACCTTCCTGGAAGATCATCAGAAAACGGTAGGATATGTGGGTAGTGGTCTTTTCCTGATCATGGGTTTGTACGGCTTACTGAAGAAGTTTAAGCCCAAAAAACCAAATCGTGATCAGAAGACGATGAAGATCAGCCGTAGCGCTTATTTCCAGATATGGCTCAGTGGCTTCCTGATGAATACACTGAATCCGGGAGTAGTACTTACCTGGGTAGGTGCAGTAGCCCTCATTGCCGGTCCTTCGGTAGAGGCTTCTCATAAAGTAGTCCTGTTCAGTACCTGTCTGGGGCTGGTATTGGGTATCGACTTTCTGAAAGTATTCCTGGCCGATAAGATCCGCCATAAACTAAACCTGCGTACAATTATGTACATTAATAAGATCAGTGCTATATGCATTTTTGCACTGGGTCTTATCCTGCTGATTAAAACCCATTTCAACCTGGGCGTATCACACTAATCGAGATTATTTAATGATAAACATGTATATACATCCTTTGTAGCTGAATTCGCTTATAAAGGATGTATATACTTATATAGATGTTTTTTACATTCTCGTGACGATTTTGTCGAAGGGTTTTTTTTAGTTATGATTATTGATTAAATTTGCAAGCCTTGGAGCACATGCTCAAACACAGTTTAACAAAGTAAATGGCAGCATCTGAATCTGCCGACTATATTTTCAATTTTATATGAACATCTACCAGGATTACCTTAAAGAGATCGAAGAAAGAAAAGCCGAGGGGCTTCATCCAAAACCCATTGATACTGCTGAGCTGTTATGGGAAATTATTGCACAGATCAAAGATACGGCCAGTCCGTATCGTGAAGATTCTCTTCAGTTTTTTATCTATAACACATTACCGGGTACCACAAGCGCAGCCAGTGCTAAAGCCAGGTTCTTAAAAGAGATCATTCTGGGTGAATCCGTGGTAGAAGAAATTACACCTGCTTTTGCTTTAGAACTGTTGTCTCATATGAAAGGTGGTCCTTCTATTGAAGTATTGCTGGATCTGGCGCTGGGAGCAGATGTTGCTATTGCACAAGCTGCTGCTGAAGTATTGAAAACACAGGTTTTCCTTTATGATGCGGATACAGATCGTTTAAAAGAAGCTTTTAAAAACGAAAACGCAGTTGCTAAAGATATCCTGGAAAGCTACGCGAAAGCGGAGTTTTTCACCAAGCTGCCGGAAGTTCCTGAAGAAATCCAGGTAGTTACATTTATTGCCGGTGAAGGTGATATTTCTACAGATTTACTGTCTCCGGGTAACCAGGCGCACTCCCGTTCTGACCGTGAACTGCATGGTTTATGCATGATCACTCCTCAGGCACAATCTGAGATCAGAGGGCTTCAGGTACAGCATCCGGACAAGAGCGTGATGCTGATTGCTGAAAAAGGTACCATGGGCGTGGGTTCATCAAGAATGTCCGGTGTAAACAACGTGGCGCTGTGGACCGGTAGAAAAGCCAGTCCTTATATTCCGTTCGTAAATATCGCCCCTATTGTAGGTGGTACTAACGGTATTTCTCCGATCTTCTTAACCACAGTTGACGTAACCGGTGGTATCGGTATCGATCTGAAAAACTGGGTGAAGAAAGTTGATGCAGACGGCAATGTAGTACGTAATGAAAACGGAGATCCGATCCTGGAAGAAGTATACTCAGTGGCTACAGGTACGGTATTGACCATTAATACAAAGAAGAAAAAATTATACAACGGCGATCAGGAACTGATTGATCTTTCAAAATCATTTACGCCTCAGAAAATGGAATTCATCAAGGCGGGTGGTTCTTATGCGATCGTATTTGGTAAAAAAATCCAGACGATTGCCGCAAATATCTTAGGTATTGAGCCTACTCCTGTCTTTGCTCCTTCTAAAGAAATTTCTATCGAAGGACAAGGTCTGACCGCTGTAGAAAAAATATTCAACAAAAATGCGGTAGGCATTACTCAGGGCAAAGTATTACATGCTGGTTCTGATGTACGTGTAGAAGTAAATATCGTAGGTTCTCAGGATACTACCGGTCTGATGACCGCACAGGAGCTGGAATCTATGGCGGCTACCGTTATTTCTCCGATCGTAGACGGTGCTTACCAATCAGGTTGTCACACCGCTTCTGTATGGGATAAAAAAGCACAGGCCAACATTCCTAAGCTGATGAAGTTTATGAATGATTTCGGTGTAATCACGGCCCGTGACCCTAAAGGCGAGTATCATTCTATGACCGATGTAATTCATAAAGTATTAAATGATATTACGATCGATGAATGGGCGATCATTATTGGTGGTGACTCACACACCCGTATGTCTAAGGGCGTAGCTTTTGGTGCAGACTCCGGTACCGTTGCCTTAGCTTTAGCTACCGGTGAGGCTTCTATGCCGATTCCTGAATCTGTAAAAGTAACCTTCAAAGGCAGCATGAAAGAGCACATGGATTTCCGTGATGTGGTACATGCTACACAATTACAGATGTTACAGCAGTTTGATGGTGAAAACGTATTCCAGGGTCGTATCATCGAGGTACATATTGGTACATTGCTTGCAGACCAGGCATTTACCTTTACGGACTGGACTGCAGAAATGAAAGCAAAAGCATCTATCTGTATCTCTCAGGATGATACCTTAATCGAATCTTTAGAGATCGCGAAAAGCCGTATCCAGATCATGATTGAAAAAGATATGGATAATAGCAGACAAGTACTGCAAGGCCTGATCAACAAAGCTGATAAACGTATTGCTGAAATCAAATCTGGGGAGAAACCAGCGCTGATGCCGGACGCAAATGCAAAATACTATGCAGAAGTTGTAGTGGATCTGGATGTGATTGATGAGCCGATGATTGCCGATCCTGATGTAAATAATGCTGATGTATCTAAGAGATATACGCACGATACCATTCGTGAACTGTCTTTCTATGGCAACGATAAAAAAGTAGATCTTGGTTTCGTAGGTTCTTGTATGGTGCATAAAGGCGATTTGAAAATCGTTTCTCAAATGCTGAAAAATTTAGAAGAACAGCAAGGCGAGGTTAAATTCAATGCACCGTTAGTGGTAGCAGCACCTACGTATAATATCATTGATGAATTGAAAGCAGAAGGCGACTGGGATATGCTGCAGAAATATTCCGGCTTTGAGTTCAGCGATTTATTACCAAAGAACACCGCACGTACAGAGTATGAAAATATCATGTACTTAGAGCGTCCGGGTTGTAATCTGTGTATGGGTAACCAGGAGAAAGCGGCTAAAGGAGATACCGTACTGGCTACCTCTACCCGTCTGTTCCAGGGCAGGGTGGTAGAAGATGCCGAAGGTAAAAAAGGAGAGTCTTTACTGGCTTCTACTCCGGTAGTAGTACTTTCGGCTATTCTGGGTCGCATTCCTAGCATTGAAGAATATAAAACAGCTGTACAGGGCATCAACTTAACTAAGTTTGCTCCGGTAGCAGTGAACTAATAGTTTTTAAAATAATAGTTCAGGACCTCTTAGCCTTTAAAAGCTTAGAGGTCCTTTTTTATGTGTGGCCTCCTTGACTTTGAAGACATGAAAAACTGATGAAAACACAGGTTACTTATGCGGCTGTTGGCTACAATTATTAATGACAAGCTATTTAACAATAAGTAAATTCAACATCACAATTTTTTTTCGTAAATTGTCATTACTTTCTGACAATAGATAAATTAATAAAATTAGATATGGCCTTCGATTTAGATTTAATCAAAAAAGTGTACGCTGAAATGCCTGCAAAGATAGAGGCTGCACGTAAACTGCTTAATCGCCCTTTAACCCTTACAGAAAAAATCCTTTATACACATTTAGACAAAGCAGCTGACAGAGCATTTGTACGTGGAGAGGATTATGTAGACTTCCGACCGGACAGAGTAGCGATGCAGGATGCAACAGCGCAGATGGCATTATTACAATTCATGACCTGTGGAAGGGATAAAGTAGCGGTACCGTCTACGGTGCACTGCGATCACTTGATTCAAGCTAAGGTAGAAGCGGGTACCGACCTCCAGGTTGCGGTAGACAGTAATAAAGAAGTATACGATTTCCTTTCTACCGTATCAGATCGTTATGGTCTGGGCTTCTGGAAAGCCGGTGCAGGTATCATTCACCAGGTAGTATTGGAAAACTATGCATTTCCGGGCGGTATGATGATCGGTACGGATTCGCATACGCCTAATGCCGGTGGTCTGGGTATGATTGCGATCGGTGTCGGTGGTGCTGATGCCTGTGATGTAATGGCGGGTCTGGCCTGGGAATTGAAAATGCCAAAACTGATCGGGGTAAAACTGACCGGAAAATTAAACGGTTGGGCTACGCCTAAAGACATCATTTTGTGGGTTGCCGGTAAACTGACCGTAAAAGGTGGCACCGGTGCGGTGGTAGAATATTTTGGAGAAGGAGCAACCAACATCAGCTGTACCGGTAAAGGTACCATTGGTAATATGGGTGCAGAGATTGGTGCGACTACTTCTACATTTGGTTACGACGAGTCTATGGAGCGCTACCTGAGAGCGACCAGCCGTGCCGCAATCGCAGATGCAGCTAATACCGTAAAAGAACACCTGACCGGTGATCCGGAGGTATATGCCAATCCTGAAATGTACTTCGACCAGGTGATCGAATTAGACCTGTCTACTTTAGAGCCATATATCAACGGACCATTCTCTCCCGATCTTGCTACGCCGATTTCAAAAATGAAAGAAGCTGCTGCAGCCAATGGATGGCCAACCAACCTGGAAGTGGGGCTGATCGGTTCCTGCACCAACTCTTCTTATGAAGATATCAGTCGTGCCGCTAACCTTGCGGAACAAGCGATTGCCAAAAACCTGAAAACTAAAGCTAAATATACCATTACTCCGGGTTCTGAACTGGTACGGTTTACCATCGAAAGAGACGGATTCATCAATACCTTCGAGAAAATCGGCGGTACGGTATTTGCCAATGCCTGCGGACCATGTATCGGTATGTGGGCCCGTGAAGGTGCAGAGAAAAAAGAGAAAAATACCATTATTCACTCGTTCAACAGGAACTTCGCAGCACGTCAGGATGGTAACCCCAATACCTATGCATTTGTAGGTAGTCCTGAGATTGTTACGGCATTGGCTATTGCCGGTGATCTGACCTTCAATCCTTTGACAGATACTCTGACGAATGAAAACGGAGAGCAGGTGAAACTGGATCCGCCTACCGGCTGGGAATTGCCGGTTAAAGGGTTTGCCGTAGAAGATGCCGGTTACCAGGCTCCTGCCGAAGATGGCAGTCATGTAACGGTTGCCGTATCTCCTACATCAGCACGGCTGCAATTGTTAGCGCCATTCACGCCATGGGAAGGAACAGATCTGAAAGGACTGAAACTGCTGATCAAAGCAAAAGGAAAATGTACCACTGACCATATCTCTATGGCGGGTCCATGGTTGAAGTTCCGTGGTCACCTGGATAATATTTCCAACAACATGCTGATCGGTGCAACCAACTTCTTTAATGAGAAAACCAATACCGTTAAAAATCAGCTGACTGGTGAATACGGTGAAGTGCCGGCGGTACAACGTGCCTACAAAGCAGCCGGTATCGGTTCTATTGTCGTAGGTGATGAAAACTATGGTGAGGGCTCCAGCCGTGAGCATGCCGCTATGGAACCACGTCATCTGGGTGTGCGTGTCGTACTGGTCAAATCATTTGCCCGTATTCACGAAACCAATCTGAAAAAACAAGGTATGCTGGGACTTACATTTGCCGATAAAGCAGATTATGATAAGATCCAGGAAGATGATGTGATCGACGTATTAGGCCTGACCACATTCACTCCTGATACCCCGCTGACGATCGTATTGCATCATGCAGACGGTACCAGCGAAGAAATTAAAGCAAACCATACCTACAATGCTCAGCAGATCGAATGGTTCAAAGCGGGTAGCGCATTGAACATCATCCGCAAAGAGTTTGGGGTAGCATAATATAAATACGATCTGTAACAAATCGGGTAAACAAACAGGAACCATAATCATATTATGGTTCCTGTTTGTTTTTGGTTTAATTGAGTGCCCGCTTTCAAGAAAGAAGTATGATTTTTATTCAGCGATAGATATTTTGATTGGTACTTCCAGCACCTCCGCAACCGGAAGCCTTGTGCCTTTAGGGGCTCGAATCGTAGACTATTACATCCTATATTTTGCAGAGAATATTTTGTGCATAATACTTTCACTTGCGTCTTAAATTGAAATACCATTTCTAACCAGGGGAACAGAATGCAGATTCCTTTCCCTTCAAAAAAATGAATTATGGCTGCAATGGAAATTAAAGGAGGGAAAGGCGCTCCCCGCGTAGACCTCACACCTATGGTAGACTTAGGCTTCCTGTTGATTACGTTCTTTATGTTTACGACTACTATGTCTAAGCCAACAGCGATGCAAATTCAGATGCCTTATAAGGAGCCTGATATGGATCCGTCAAAGAGTAGTCTGGTCAAAGAGAGTACGGCAATGACGATACTTTTAAGTAAAGATCATCGTATCTATTATTACTATGGGATGGGCTCTGATCCTAAAAAGCCGCCGGAATTAAAGGCGACAAATTTTAAAAATATTGATGGTATCAGAGATGCTATTATAGCAAAGAAGAAAGAGATCCAGGCCATGATTGATCAGGGTGGTAGTGCACTTGATGCAACGGATAAATTGACCGTCATGATAAAACCGATGGACAATTCAAGTACAGAAGACCTGATTAATATACTGGATGAAATGAGCATCAATGCAGTTCCCGTATATGCGGTTGTCGATATTACCCCTGTGGATAAAGCATTGCTTGCCGCAACAGAAAAAAGAATGGGATTTGAGCAATAGATGCCGTTATGATTACTGAAGCAGCACCTGTTTCCTATACTCCTGAAATAGTGTAAATTTGTCCTTCAAATAATTACAATGAAATACTGTTTAGTATTGTTATACTGTTGTGCAAGTTTATCTGCTTTTTCGATCAGGAAAACGGAATTGAAAGCCGGAGACCTTATTTTTCAGGACCTGGATTGTGGCGGGATGTGCGATGCTATTGAAGCCGTAACAGAGGGATATCATAACAGGGATTTCTCCCATATGGGTATGGTGAGTGTGATGCCCAACGGTACCTATTATGTACTGGAGAGTATTGGTAAGGGCGTGCAGGAGACGGAGCTGGATGAATTCCTGAAACGCAGTACGCATGCGCACCTGGTGGCCCGTGTAAAGAAATCGTATCGCAGCCTGATACCTGCAGCAGTGGCTTTTTGCCAGTCAAAGGTAGGCGGTGCTTATGATGAGGAGTTCCTGTATAATAATGGTAAATATTACTGTTCAGAACTGATCTATGATGCCTTTAAATCGGCTAATGAGGGGCAGCCGTTTTTTCAACTGTATCCGATGACTTATAAAGATCCTTCAACAGGCTCGTTTTATCCGGTATGGGAAAGCTATTTCCGTAACCTGAAGGTCAGCATTCCGGAAGGCTTGCCGGGATGTAATCCGGGAGGAATGTCCACTTCCGATAAGATAAAAGTGCTGGGAGACCTGGAAGGGTAAATTTAAACCAAAATAAAAACTAAAGAAAAAGGAAAGTGTTCATCACACTTTCCTTTTTGTATTTAAAACCGATAACCGATCTGGAAATTGGTCTGGAGCATCAACTTTTCAGCATCCCTTTTATAAACCTCACCTGTGGGTTCTTGTTTTCCTTTGTTTACTATATTCATACCTACTCCGACCTCTATTCCTACATAGAAGTGTTTATTAATATTGAAGCTGGCATAATTATTCAGCATTGGGCCGGCCTGCCATATAGTATATTTCCATGATTCAGATTGAGTCTGACCAGGATAATAGCCAAAACCATAATATTCGGTTTTGCCTCTGATGTAATAATAAGAAAGGCCTACACCATATAGCATATTGTTTGTTTGTACCATATAGTAGCGAATTCCTGGGTTTAATTGAAATCGGTTACTATTTCTCTGCCCGGCGTCTACACTAAATACATCATTTATAAATGCCAGGGAAAACGGTACAATCACCCCGAATCGACCTTCTTTTCCTATCAGCCGTTCATAGGCAATACCCACGCCCCAGTTATAGTTTCTGAAAGTTGAAATAGGTATGATGCTAATATTGTTTTGCTGTGCAGTTGCATGTTGGCTTAAAAACATAAAACTGCACATAAAAGTGAGACAAAAATTAACTATTTTTTTCATAAGCTTAAAAACGGTATCCCACACTGAAATGAGCATGGCGCATGGTTAAAATGTTAGGTGTATAATGGTTATTTTGATCTTTGATATCTTTAAATTGATTCCAGATGCTTGGGCCATAACCGATTTCCAGGTTCAGACTAAGGCGTTTTGAAATATTGCAGGATAGGGAATTATGCAGCATTAAACCCAATTGAGTCATACGGGAAATCTCAGAATAGGATGGCATTGATATTTCTCTTCGACCTCTTAAATAGAATAAAGAAAGACCAATGCCATAAGTAAATGTCTTTTGTCCAAAAGGGTAAAACTTTATGCCTGGGTTTACTTTAAGCATATTCTTGTGATCTTCTTTACCAACAAAGCCATCGTTTTCCTGCTTTTTTGCCCCGAAAAAAACAGGAAGTACCCATGAAAATCTATTGTCTTTTGTGAAAGCCCTTTCGTATGCGATACCTACACTGTAGTCATAAACACTGTGATAGAGTTCGAAGGTTGCTACCGGAATCAGTTTGAGGTTACTATAAAAGTATGTCTTTTCTTGTGCTTTCAATTGGTATGTGGAACACACCAATAAGAGCATAATGAGAAAATATTTCATAAGAACGCATTTTTATAAGCAGTAATGGATTTAAGGTTACGGTTTTACAATGATCGTTTGCTGATGCTGATATACGCCAGCCTTTATGCTAATATAATACATTCCCGAGGTAAGCTTGCCTTTTTGTGCTATAGTTATATTGTTAATGCCTTTGTGCAAGTTGCCATTGTGTAAAGTGAATATGTGCTGTCCTATACTGTTGTATAGCATAATTTGTGCTTCCGATACCGCTTCAGGAATTGTTATCTGGAGTGTAAAATTGCCGTCTGATGGATTGGGTAGTGCAGAACAGTACATATTTGTTGTTTGTAAATGGGTACTAATTGTCTGCTGGCCGCTGTTAAAAACGGGACAATAGTACTGGGCAGTGGCAAAAGCCCAGTCGGTCTCTCCATTGGCATCGGTAACGATGACGGCATAGTGTCGAGTATTGAAGGTTCCCAGAGTAGTGCTGTAATATGGTGTAGGTACAAATGTATTGAGGCTGCTGGTATTACCCGCACCCGGCACTGGTATAAAATAAATCCCATTATCACTGTAGCGCCATTGGTAAGTATATGGCGGGGTGCCGCAACGTACTGATGCTGTAGCAGTACCGCTTTGCTCACATAGGGCAGGACCCTCCAGGCTTAAGCTTGCCTGCATCGGCGTACCATCATTGTAGAATCCGGCTATGGTTTGGATGAACTCCCTTACCCGCCGTGCATTGTTGTTGTAGCTGCTGGTGCCGGTACGTTTATTAAGATATTTTACATCTGGATTGGAAATATGTTCTATATTCTTCTCTGGCGGTGCTACAGAACGTAGTGTTGTATAACGTATTGTCCCACCCATGCCCAGGAATGCTCCGGTCTGGAAAGAATAGGCATGCGCATACTCCGGACCAGGTTCAGTATCTACATGGTGTCGTCCGCCATACAGGTGGTTTACCTCGTGGGTGAATATATGATTTTGGGATGCAGCCCAGTCTACTGCTACCAGGGCAAAGGCTTGATTAATAGTTGCACCCACTTTTATAACTACGCCCTGTGGGCTGCCTGTCTGATATGGCCTGGTTAAAATAACTATGATATCAGCTTTTGAACTGGCACGTAAAATTTGTATCATGGTATTGTTAGCAAAAAGATCCCTGTCTGAAAAAATATCATTTGTTTCGACTAAACCATCTACCTTCTCTATGCCAGCCAGTTCAGCCTGGTTGTCAATCTCACTATTGGTCCAGGTACGGTTCAGATCGCTTATACAGGAGTGTGCTTTACCGGTAGGATCGGGTTCCATAGTCCAGGCTGCAGGAGTATACACAATGAGGATGCGGGTACGATTTGTGCCGCAACCGCTTTGGGTCACCGGTGCTGATCCGGTGTCTTCATCCAATACGCCACAGTGATAACTACTGAATCTATTTCCGTCATATTCAGCCAGTACCTGTAGCCCTTCGCCAAGATCATAAAGTTGAAAACTACGCTGCTCTGACTGCAGGTATCCCATAACCCTGTCATTGTGCATAGATAGAGACAGTAAGCCTTCGCTATATTGTGCTGTATCTGTTGGGGCAAAGTATTTACCATACCATTCAAAATTTGCAGGATCGGTATAACTTACTTTAAACGATTTAAATGCGAGCTGATCAGGAAAGCCGCCAATATTGGTATGCACAACACCTTGTGGGCTCGTAAGCGCTTCGGCATCCAGGCTTACAAAACGCAGCGAAGAAAAGACATTGAGTGCTATAACCTTATCGTAAATTAGTTTCTGCGCTGGTGATAAAGTATTTACCGTTGCAGATGAGTTTTGCAAGACTATTGCTTGCGCGAAAATGCTATTGGTCCAAAAGGAACTAGCGAGTAATAGACATACGGTCCGCAAAATTTTTAGTAACGCCGATACTTTGAAGGTTTTAATTAGTTTCATGTTATTTTTTTAAATATGAAGCTAATTTAAACCGCCAGTTTATTGGTATTGTTGCGTAATTGTTATTGCATATAATGCGTTTGGGTAAAACTACCTATGCTTAAAGTTTGTATACTATGTATAAAATATTTCTCATTAATTATTCTTTATTTTTAATAGGATTTATTTTCACAAATGTATATAGATGTATGACTTTGATATATTTACAATTGAAAGAATAATTGAGAAATATTTTTATGTGCAAATAATGTAAGCAATATTGGCGAG
>Ga0256903_1000455_pt1 | contig 12935 bp, 9 predicted proteins | sample MC6MC0741MT_FD_190195 | JGI IMG/M metagenome (GOLD analysis project Ga0256903, IMG submission 190195) | Metatranscriptome of enriched soil aggregate microbial communities from Iowa State University, Ames, United States - MC6-MC0741-MT... | ecosystem: Environmental > Terrestrial > Soil >... | reverse complement strand
CAAGGATGTTGCAAAAAACACTCTTGAAAATAAACATGTTTTATTCTGGTTACTTGAGTAATGATCTTTCCTTGACTACAAGCAATATCAACTGAACATTCTTGCCCGGCTAAATAAGGCATAATCAGATATTCAACTGGCTCTTCCTGTTGACTATATGCCTCTATAAATTGCTGAGTATTACATTTGGTCGGTGAACTAAAGTTTTTAAAGTACGATACATGATTCTGTAACCGCACAAAACCCGCACCATAAACCCCATAAACAGGCTTAGCACAGATTTCACTATGTTGCTGCTGCAATGTTTCAATGGATGCTTTCAGTGTTTCTGTGGAATTGGCTAATAATGCAGGAATGACAGATAAATTTTGCGCTTCACAATGTAAGGTAAATTGGTATTTATTGTTCATCAACTCATGTTGTTCTGAGCTGAGTGTACCAGTAATCAACTGAATACCATATTGTTCAAATTGAGTTCTAAACGGTTCAATATGTTGACTGTGTTTACCACAAAAGAGCAGTTGGATATTATGTTCAATACATTGTTCTAATAGCCATTCAGCACTCTTAGAAATAGCAGGTTGCTGTAGATAAACATCAGCACTCAATGCAAGTTCGGGACGGTTACGGCTGTGAGAACAAAATATAGTCAGTTGTTTTGATATACTAGAACTTTTCAGTAATTGAATCATATCATTTTGACAGGAATAACACTCGGCGATCCAAATTTTATATTGCTGTAGCACGGGTAATTTAATCTCAAATTTTTATAAAGAATAACGAAGATTTTAAAGCGACTATCTGATGCGCTGGAAAATATAACAATTCCCCACAGTGATACAATATTTAATTTTAATATTTTGTAAAAGTAATGAAACACAAAGAAAAAAACACTGAAACACTTGAGATTCGGAATTTTTATGGTAAAACATAACATATCTATTTTTTATTTGTTTTTTATAAAGAAAGTTAATTTAAAAACTTTATTTCAATAACGCATGATTTTAAATTCATTTTATCAAAAAGCGATAATATACCTATAAAGTGGAGGGTTTATGCAGCTGGTTGCTGGTGGAAATATTCAAATACCTGCTCAGGATATTGAAATTTGTATAAAAACAGGGTTTTCATCTGACATTGAATTAGATGTTACAGCATATTTACTGGCCCAAGGCACGCTTAAAGTGCGTGGTGATCAGGACATGATTTTTTATGGGCAACGTCAAACCTCCAATCAAAGTGTGGTTTTGCTAGAATCATCATCTAAGAACCCAAATCTCACCAAATTAAAAATCAATACTGCACGTCTAGATGCACAAATTCAAAAAATCGCTATTTGTGTCACGATCAATGAACCAAATACCATTGGCAATATTATTCCGATTGATATTGAGCTTTATGCAGCGCAACAGCGTATTGCGACTGCACATTTGGATACTCGGAATAGAACTGAAAAAGCCTTAATCCTTGCAGAGATTTATTTACATAACAGCCAATGGAAGTTTCGCTTTGTCGGTCAAGGATTTAATGGTGGATTAAAACCATTGGCTGAAAACTTTGGTGTTGTGATTGCTGATGAAGTGAAAAATACTACACCTACACCTACACCTACACCTACACCTACACCTACACCTACACCTACACCTACACCTACACCTACAAACTCAAATATTAATTTATCTAAAATCCGACTGGATAAAAACAATTCAACCATCAACTTAACCAAGAAAGGTAATGGTTTTGGAAAAATATCAGTCAATTTAAACTGGAATAAAAGCCAGCCTAAATCCCAATCATTTTTTCAGAAACTATCGGGATCAAGTGCAATAGATCTAGACCTTGGTGCGATGGTGCAACTTAAAAATGGTGAAATTGATTTAGTACAACCGCTGGGTAATCGTTTTGGGCGTTTTGAAATCAAACCGTTTATTCAGCTTGATGGTGATGATCGTACAGGTTCATCTGTACAAGGTGAAAATCTTCATATTAATGGGAATCAATGGGATCAAATTGAACGCATTGTGATTTATGCTTATATTTATCAGGGTGCTGCACAATGGGCAGCAACGGATGGTGTTGTCACCATTAAGATCCCAGACCAACCTGAAATTGAAGTTCATTTGACGGATGGTAATCAATTGACAACATGTTCTATTGTAGAATTAAAGAATAACAATGGCACTATACAAGCCAACCGAGAAGTTCGTTATTTTAAAGATCAAAAATATTTAGATGAACATTATGGTTTTGGGTTCCGATGGACACATGGTTCTAAAAATTAATTGACTGCATGTATTTAAACAATGAATGCACACTGCAATAAAGTAGAGGAAATATAAATGGCAATTTCATTAAACAAAGGTGGCAACTTATCTTTAAGCAAAACTGACCCAAGTTTAAACCAAGTTTTGGTCGGCTTAGGTTGGGATGCGCGTGCAACTGACGGAACAGATTTTGACTTAGATGCTTCAGCATTTTTATTAAGTGAAAACGGTAAAGTTCGTGGTGAACACGATTTCATTTTCTATAACCAAACACGTTCACCTGAAGGTTCTGTTGAACATACAGGTGATAACCGTACCGGTGCGGGCGATGGTGATGATGAAGCAGTCCGCATTAATCTGGCACAAGTACCTGCAGATGTTCAAAAGATTGCAATTACAGTCACCATTCATGAAGGTGAAAGTCGTGGTCAAAATTTTGGTCAAGTTCAAAATGCGTTTATTCGTGTAGTCAATGATCAAAGCAATACTGAAATTGTTCGTTTCGATTTGAATGAAGATTATTCAACAGAAACTGCCATGATTTTTGGTGAATTATATCGCCACAATGGTGAATGGAAGTTTAGAGCTGTAGGACAAGGTTATGCTGGCGGTTTAAGCGCAATGTGCCAACAGTTCGGTATAAGCATCTAATATAAGAGTTCAATGGATGAAACATTTTCGCTTTTCGATTCTTTTTACCATCATTTGTCTAGCAATTTCTGCGTATTGGGGTTTTACACATGGTCCCCAAGCCGGTCTAATGACCATGTTCAAGGCATTGGCAATTACTGCCATTCTTGCAGTGATGGAAGTTTCTTTATCGTTTGATAATGCTGTAGTAAATGCTTCAGTACTCAAACACTGGAATCATTTCTGGCGAACCTTATTTTTAACAGTCGGTATTGTTATCGCTGTATTTGGTATGCGTTTAATCTTTCCATTACTCATTGTTGGCGTCACTGCAGACATGGGCATGATAGAGGTTGCAAAACTTGCGCTGAACGATCCAAAAACCTACTCTGAAAAGCTCATGGCACACCATGCTGAAATTGCAGCGTTCGGTGGTATGTTCTTGCTCTTAGTTTTTCTTAACTTTTTATTTGATGATGAAAAAGATGAGCATTGGTTCCATTGGTTGGAGTCAAAACTCGCTGATCTAGGCAATATTCAAGCGATTTCAGTGTTTATTTCATTATGTGCATTATTGGTTATGGCTAATTTTGTACCTGAAACTTCTCGTCTGGTTGTAACGATGGCAGGGATTTGGGGAATTGTGGTTTATGTTGGTGTTCAGGTGATTGGACACTTACTTGAAGGCGGTTCACATGATGATGAGGAAGAAGCATCAGAACAAACGACTTCAAATAATGGTGCACCTGTAACGGGCACAATCATTAAAGGCGGTATCGGTGGCTTCTTGTATCTTGAAGTACTTGATGCGTCTTTTAGTTTCGATGGTGTAATCGGCGCTTTTGCAATTACCAGTGATGTGGTAATTATTATGCTTGGCCTTGCTATAGGTGCGATCTTCGTGCGTTCTATGACCGTTTATCTTGTAGAAAAAGGTACGCTCGATGCTTATGTTTATTTAGAACATGGCGCGCATTATGCGATTGGTGCACTTGCATTCATCATGCTTGCAAGTGGGACTGGCTTACATGTACCTGAAGTCGTGACTGGTTTGATTGGTGTCGCATTTATTGTTTGGGCAGTAATTTCATCAATTTCATATAGTAAAAAACAATCTCTTGAAACAACTGAAAAAGGAAATTAAAAATGGCTATTAATTTATCAAAAGGCGGTAACATCAACCTGTCTAAAACAGCGCCTACAATGAATAAAGTAGACTTAGGTTTAGGCTGGAATCCTCGTGTTACAGATGGTAAAGCTTTTGATTTGGATGCTGTTGCTTTTCTAACTGGTGAAAATGGCAAAGTCCGTTTAGATGGCGACTTCATCTTCTTTAACCAAAAAACTTCTCCTTGTGGTTCTGTGAACCATAACGGTGATAACCGTACAGGTGACGGTGATGGTGATGACGAAACAATTTCAGTTGATTTATCTAAAGTTCCAGCAGATGTGGCTAAAATTGTATTTGCTGTAACCATTCATGAAGGCCAACAGAATGGTCAAAACTTCGGTATGGTAGATAAAGCATATATCCGTGTAATTAATCAGGATAACAATGCTGAAGAACTTGCACGTTTTGACTTGTCTGAAGACGGCAGTACAGAAGTTGCCATGATTTTTGGTGAGTTATACCGTCATAGTGGCGAGTGGAAATTCAAAGCAGTTGGCCAAGGCTTTAACGGTGGCTTAGGCGCTTTAGCTGCAAGTTATGGTGTTGCAGTTTAATTTTTAAAATCAGTACTAAAAGATTTATCTTTTAGTACTTGAAAGTGATTCGGTTTAAATTGGTTTATTTATGAACACAGTAAAAATTATTTTCAAGTACTAAATAGAGAACAACAATGCAATTCATCACTGGACAAAAACTGGCTCTGCACCAATTGTTGCAGACTAATACACAGTTTAAAGTACGTGTACAGGTTCAAGCACCTTTTGAAATCGATATTTCTAGCTTTGGTATTGCGCCAAACGATAAACTTTTCCATGATGATTATATGACCTTCTATAATCAACCACAAACACCGAAAGGCGAAGTTCAATATCTGCTTCGTGGCAACATCCATAGTTTTACCTTTGATTTAAAAAAGATAGATACAACACGAACGCCACGTTTTGTGATCTGTGCAACCTTAGCCAATGAGCAGTCTCAAATCCACAATATACAATCGATTCAGGTCGAGTTATGTAATCAAGACGAACAGATTCTTGCGACTTATCGTTTAAATGGTTCTAATTTTAGCCAAGAAAAAGCTGTGATGCTGACTGAGATTTACTTTAAAAGTGATACTTGGCGTATCGCTGCAATTGGTCAAGGTTTTAATGGTGGTTTACAGGCTTTGGTTGAACACTTTGGGGGAGAGGTTGAAGAAAGTGTTACAGTTGCACCCCCAACAGCAAACCCATCGATCAGTAATGCAGCGGTTACAATTGATCTAAAAAAGAAAGTGGTACTAGATAAAATTCAAGACGCCGCTCCACATTTAGTGGATATTACGAAAAAGTCTTTAATCAGCTTAGAAAAAAATAATTTGCTTGATGTAAAAGCCCGAGTAGCTTTAGTCCTTGATTATTCAGGTTCAATGCACCAACAATATATTAAAGGTGATGTTCAAAAAGTCCTCGATCGAATTATGCCTTTGGCAGTCAATTTTGATGATGATGGTAGTTTTGAATGTTGGGCTTTTGCAGAAAAATCATTGCGTTTAAGTGATGTAACCTTGAACAACTTACAAAATTTTGTCAATACAGATCAAGGCGGTCATCCAAAGTGGAAAGCTGGTGCACGTTATAATAATGAACCTGTTGTACTTGAAGCTGTGATTAAATATTTTACCCAAGAAAATCCATCTCATTTACCTGTTTACGTGGTATTTGTTTCAGATGGTGGGGTCAATGAAAGTAAAAAGATTAAAAATATCCTTAAAAGCGTATCTAGTTTCCCTATTTTTTGGCAATTCGTGGGTATTGGCGGTCGTAACTACGGTGTGTTGGAACAACTCGATACGATGGAAGGGCGAGTGGTGGATAATTGCAATTTTTTTGAAATGAGTAATATTCAAAGTATGCCTGAAGCACAACTGTATGATGCACTGCTTCAAGAATTTCCACTGTGGTTAAAAGAAGCGAAAAATAAAAACATTATTCGATAAAGAGAGGGCAATCGATGGCTAAATTTGAACTTGTAGGCAGTCCAGAACCATTTCTGTTGGTTGATTTGGTACAGGGAGAAAAAATATTTTGTGAATCTGATGCAATGGTCATGATTGAGCAGAATCTAGAATTAGCTGGGAACTTACGCGGCGGTTTATTTCAGTCATTTATGCGTAGATTTACTACAGGTGAATCGCTGTTTCAGCAAGAAATCAAAGCATCATTGGGTCATGGACAGTGTTTACTTTCTCCAAACATAGATGGTGATATGCAAATTCTTAACATAGGTCCTCAGCAATACACTTTATCTGATGGTGCTTTTGTTGCAGCAACAGAACATGTCAATGTCAAAGCCAAGATTCAAGCAAATTTAGGTGGGGGATTCTTTGGTGATACAGGGGGCTTTGTGGTGATGGAATCATCAGGACAAGGTCAATTGTGTATTTCTGGTTGTGGTACTTTGATGGAAGTCGATGTAAGCACTCAGAACGGCGAAACCACCATTGATAATGGTCATGTTGTGGCATGGGATTCATCTTTAAGTTACAACATTGGTATGCCGAGTTCACAAAACCGCGGAATTGTTGGAAATCTTTTAAACAGTTTTACCAGTGGTGAAGGTATGGTGCTTAAGTTTAGGGGTAATGGCAAAGTCATTATTTGTTCACGAAATCGCAAGAGCTACCTCACCTGGTTATCTTCAGCTTTAAATTTAAATAGAAACAATTAAATCTATGAGGGAAACACATGAGTATTAGTTTAGTAAAAGGTCAAAAAATCTCTTTAGAAAAAGGTGATGGCTCATCTTTGACCAAAATTTATCTTGGTGCAGGTTGGGATGTGGCTAAGAGTGGCGGATTTTTAGGTGGTCTTTTTGGGGGCGGCGGTGGTGATTCAATCGACCTTGATGCATCTGTCATTATTTTTGATGAAAACAACCAACCGCTCGATGCAGTATGGTTTGGACAATTAAAAAGTAAGGATGGCAGTATTTGGCATTCAGGTGATAACCGTACGGGTGCTGGTGATGGCGATGATGAAGTGATCCATGTTGATCTAACTAAAATCCCTCCTCAAGTTAAAGCACTGGTTTTTACAATCAGTAGTTTCCGTGGTCAAACTTTTGAAAAAGTTGAAAATGCTTTTTGTCGTTTAGTTGACTCGAATACCAATACTGAAATCGCAAAATACAACCTTTCAGCAAAAGGCAATTATACTGCCTTGATTATCGCTAAAGTCTATCGCCACAATGGCGCATGGAAAATGTCTGCGATTGGCGATACCTGTAATGGTAAGACCATTCATGACATGCTTCCTTCGATCATTCCAGTGCTATAAGGGTAGCCATAAAAAAATTTTAATCAACAAAGCCATTCTTAGGAATGGCTTTTACTTAAAGTATTTTCAATCTTTCCATTCTAAAGTTATCAATTCTGTAAAATAATTCTATAATAGCAACCATTATTACTGACCTCAGTTGGGGTTGGTTCGTTTTTAAGTCAATTTCTTCTCCGTGATTCGGCTTATTTTTCAATATTTAAATTTTATGTGTTTATGTTTACACGTAAGAATATTTAGGTGCCCACATGGAAATCAAAGTCAATTATCTCGATAATCTTCGACAAGAAGCCAAGTTCGATGACTTTACAGTAATTGCTGATCAACCCATTCGCTATAAAGGTGATGGTTCTGCGCCGGGTCCTTTCGATTATTTCCTTGCCTCATCTGCTTTGTGTGCCGCTTACTTTGTGAAAGTGTATTGTGCAGCTCGTGATATCCCGACCGATAATATTCGGCTATCTCAAAACAATATTGTAGATCCTGAAAATCGTTATAAACAAATTTTTAAAATTCAGGTTGAACTTCCTGCAGATATTTCAGATAAAGATCGTCAAGGTATTTTACGTTCGATTGACCGTTGTACCGTTAAAAAAGTCATCCAAACTGGTCCTGAGTTTGTTATCGAAGAAGTTGAGAGTATTGATGCAGATGCACAAGCGTTGCTCATGCCTAACTTGGCACAAGAAAGCTTAACTTTTATTGAAGGTAAAGATCTGCCTTTAGAGGAAACCATTGCCAATATGTCTGAGATCTTGGCAGGATTGGGAATGAAAATTGAAATTGCATCATGGCGAAATATTGTCCCAAATGTGTGGTCATTACATATTCGTGATGCTCAATCTCCAATGTGTTTTACCAATGGTAAAGGCTCGACCAAAGAAAGCGCTTTGGCTTCTGCATTGGGAGAATTTATTGAGCGTTTAAACTGTAATTTCTTCTATAACGACCAGTTTTGGGGTGAAGAAATTGCTAATGCTGAATTTGTACATTATCCAGATGAAAGATGGTTTAAACCTGGACCAAATGGAGAACTACCTAAACAAATATTGGATGAATATACATTAGAGGTATATAACCCAGACAATGAATTGTTAGGTACACATTTATATGATACCAACTCAGGCAATACTGAGCGTGGTATTTGTTCATTACCTTTTGTACGCCAATCTGATCAAGAAATTGTATATTTTCCATCAAATTTGATTGAAAATTTATACCTAAGTAATGGTATGAGTGCAGGAAATACTTTAGCTGAAGCTCAAGTACAATGTTTATCTGAAATTTTTGAACGTGCGGTTAAACGTGAGATTTTAGAGGGAGAAATTGCACTTCCAGATGTGCCTGAGGAAGTTTTAGCAAAATACCCCCGTATCGTTGAAGGCATTAAAGGCTTAGAAGAACAGGGCTTCCCAGTATTGGTTAAAGATGCATCATTGGGTGGTGAGTTTCCTGTGATGTGCGTTACGCTGATGAACCCACGTACAGGTGGTGTATTTGCATCATTTGGCGCACACCCTAAGCTTGAAGTTGCTTTAGAACGCAGTTTGACCGAGTTGTTACAAGGCCGTAGTTTTGAAGGTTTAAATGATTTACCAAAACCGACCTTTAGCAGTAATGCTGTGACAGAACCAAACAATTTTGTTGAGCATTTTATCGATTCCAGTGGTGTTGTGTCTTGGCGTTTCTTTAGTGCAAAATCAGACCATGACTTTGTTGAGTGGGATTTTAGCAGTGCGGGTGAAAATGCCAATGCTGAAGAAGTAAAGACCATGCTGAATATTCTTGAGGAAATGGGCAAAGAAGTCTATATGGCAGTCTATGAGCACTTAGGCGCGACAGCTTGCCGTATCATTGTGCCTGATTATTCTGAAATTTATTTGGTTGAAGATTTAATTTGGGACAATACCAACAAAGCATTGTTATTCCGTGAAGATATCTTAAATCTTCATCGTTTAGATGATGAGCAACTAGAAGCTTTAGTTGAACGTCTTGAAGACGTTGAAGTGGATGATTACACCGATATCGTGACTTTAATTGGGATTGAATTTGATGATAATACTGTGTGGGGACAACTGACCATCCTTGAGTTAAAGCTGTTGATTTATCTTGCTTTACAACAGTTTGAAGAAGCCAAAGATTTAGTTGAACAGTTCCTTCAATACAACACCAATACCGTAGAACGTGGTCTGTTCTATCAGTGTATGAATGTGATGCTTGAAGTTGAACTAGACGACGACATGGATTTAGATGATTATGAAGCGAATTTCCGTCGTATGTTTGGTGATGAAAGAATGGATGCAGTCATTGGCTCTTTAGATGGTAGTATGCGTTTTTATGGCTTGACTGAAACAAGTATGAAGCTTGAAGGGCTTGATCGTCATTTAAGACTTATTGACAGTTATAAGAAGTTACATAAAGCACGAGCAAAAGCTGTTGGCTTAGCAAGTTAAAAATTTTTTACAACAAAAGCTAAAACCCAAGATTCTTCTTGGGTTTTTATTTTAAAAATAAATTAATAATTCAAATTAAATTGCCATATAAATACTTCGTTCTAAAACGACAACAATCCAGTAAGTTTGAGACATACTAAAATTTATGTTAAGTTTTTCTTATTAGTAAAGGGGCATAATAATAAATGTTGAACAATATTTTTACACGCTTAGATAAGTTTGGCTTGGGAACTGAAAACCGTTCAATTCATGTCCAGCTTTTAAATTTTCAACTCAATTCCCACATCATGTTGCAGCGTATTGATGGCTATCATGGTGTCAACGATGGCTTATCAGCAGAACTCATTTGCCTGTCATCAAACCCATTCATAGAATTAAAACAATTCATTGGTTGTCAAGTGGCAGTGGATCAAGTTATAGATTCAGGCAATTTATTCAGAACCACTGGCATCATTACGGGCGCTAGCCAAGGACAGTCAGATGGCGCTTTGAGTCTTTATCGTCTAACCATGCAAGATGCTACCAGTCTATGGCATAAAAGACTGAATAGCCGTGTGTTTATGGATAAAAGCGTTGTAGAAATTTGTGAAATAATTTTCAAGGAATGGCAGCTTAAGAGTAGTTTATTTGCTTCAAGCTTAAAACTGGATACAAGTGGTTTAACCAAAGATTATGATGTACGTCCATTTTCAATGCAATCAAATGAAAGTGATTACTCCTATTTAACTCGATTAATGCGTGAGGAATCAATTAATTGGCTGGTTGATGAATCAAATTATTTGGTTTCTAACAGTAGCCAAAACGTTGAACCACAAAAGTTACGCTTGGTCGATAGTAATTTTCAATTTAAAGCCAGTGAACGTAGGACTATTCGTTATCATCGTTCAAATGCAACGGAACAGTCCGACAGTATCACCAGCTTTATCGCAAATAGACAATTACAATCGACAGCGATCCATGTACAACGTTGGCAAGCGGACAGTTTAACTCAGCAAGATGCTAGCGGTTCAGTCCTCAGTTCACATAAGCATAGTGCTCAACGTGATAATGAAAGCTTAAGCCTAGAACAAGCTTGGAGTATATCTCCTGCATGGATTCGTGATCTTAAGGGCGAAGACCAAGCGACAATGTCTGGAAATAGCCAACTTGATAAACTGAATAATCAACTGAATCTGCATCAAGCTTTGCAAGCAAAATACTTTACAGCACATAGTAGTGTCCGAGATACCCAGGTTGGCTATTGGTTTCAGTTGGCGGATCATCCAGAACTAGAGAAAAATCATAGTGGCAGTGATAAGGAGTTCTTAATAATTAGTAAACATTTTTATAATCAAAATAATTTTCCCAAAGATATTCAAAACCAAATTGAAAAACTCTTAATTTTGAGTCATTGGCAAAGTAGTAAAGATAGTGAACAAGAGCGTCAAGCCAATTTACTCACTTTAGTTCGTCGTAATATTGAGCTTGTTCCAAAATACGATCCGTTGCAGCATCGCCCGATTGCCCATGTACAACGCGCTAAAGTGGTCAGTGATGGCGAAGAAATTTATGTTGATGAATGGGGAAGGATTAAAGTTCGCTTCCTATTTACGCGAACTGAAGATCATACCCATGATGGTGGTGCAGGATCGAATGATACAGATACTGATTCAGCATGGGTGGATGTGCTTACATCTTGGGCTGGTGCAGGCTACGGTGTAAGATTCTTGCCTCGTAAAGATGAGATTGTCGCGGTTGATTTTTTTGATGGTAATCTTGATCGTCCATTTGTTACAGGACGAATTCATGAAGGACATCGAAGTCCAACCATGTTTGATAATAAAGGTAAACTGCCTGAGACCAAAAAGCTGAGTGGTATCCGATCAAAAGAAGTGGCAGGTGAAGGCTTTGGCCAGCTTAGATTTGATGATACTACCGCGCAAATCAGTACGCAGTTACAGTCGAGTCATGGTGCGAGCCAATTGAATTTGGGAAATTTAAGTCATCCTAAAGAAACCTCAGTAAGTGAAGGTCGTGGTGAAGGGTTTGAGTTAAGGACGGATGATTGGGGGGCAATACGTGCGCCTAAAGGGATATTGATTACAACTGAAATCGCAGGTCATGCCTCAGGAAACCAACTTGAGCGTAGTAAGCTTCAACAGAATATCGAAAAATTCTTAGGAACTAATAAGGCTATTCAAGATGCAGCTAAAGGCCACCAAACCATTGAGCCTGAACTTGAATTACAAGAAGCCGTAAAAACAGATCTTCCAAATTGGAATGAATCAGATTCAACCCCTTTCATTGCAATCGATGCCAAGGATTCACTTATTTTTGATGCAGATAAAGGAATTATTGCTCAAGCCAAGCAAAATATTGATATAAGCTCAGAACGAAATATTCAAGTTTTTTCAGGGCGTGGTTTTCTAGCCAATGTTTTAGACAAAATTTCACTCTTCGCCAAAGCAGCCGGTATCAAGATCAAAGCTGGACAAGGTCCAGTCGAAATTGAGTCGCAAGCAAGCACCATGAAAATCGCCTCACAAGAACTGATGCACGTTTATGCAGTTAACGATTTTGTTAAAGTCGAAAGTGGTAAAGGCATAATGATCTCATCTGGTGGTGGTTTTATCAAAATTGAAGATGGCAATATCGATATCGTTTGCCCTGGGTTGCTTTCTTTAAAAGCAGGGCAAATTAAAACCATGTCAGGCGCTACGATAAGCTCTGATTTAGCCGCGATGCCAAAACTTCAAATGGATTATGGTGAACACTTTGTATTGCGTAATAAAGCGGATAAAGCCATATCGAATATGAAATATAAAATAAAAACAGAAGATGGAAAAACCATTGAGGGTGTTACAGATACTGAAGGTAGAACCGAGAAAATAACCTCACTGGCTATGACAAAAGCCGTTATTTCATTATTAGGATATGTTGATGAATAAACTATTTTCTTCTTTATTACTCACCGCTTGCATGATCACGACAAGTTGTACATTTGCACAATCAGCAATAAAAAATACTGGAAATAATATGATCAATTTAGAAAAAACTAAAACTTATTGTATTGGGCGTTATGTGGTTGATATTCCTGCTGAGGCTAATCCATTAGAACGTT
>Ga0256903_1000443_pt1 | contig 13119 bp, 10 predicted proteins | sample MC6MC0741MT_FD_190195 | JGI IMG/M metagenome (GOLD analysis project Ga0256903, IMG submission 190195) | Metatranscriptome of enriched soil aggregate microbial communities from Iowa State University, Ames, United States - MC6-MC0741-MT... | ecosystem: Environmental > Terrestrial > Soil >... | reverse complement strand
GTCTCGGTGGCGTGCTGCGCACTGGTGGACCGCATGCTCGCCGGGCTCGAACCGCGCGTGCCGGCTGCGCGGCCGCTCGAAGGCGTGCGCCTCGGCGTGCTGACGAACTACGTTACCGACGGCGTCGAGCCCGAGGTCGCGACCGCTGTCGACACCGCGCTCAAGCACCTCGAAGCGGCCGGAGCGATTGTCAGCGAAGTGCGCTTTGCACCGCTCGACCGTCTGCCGGACATCAACCGCTTCGGCTTTTCGCCGATCGAAGCGTATGCGTGGCATCGTCCTTTGCTGGAGAAACACCGCGAACAATACGATCCGCGCGTGCTGGTGCGCATTCTCAAGGGCCAGCCGGCGAGCGCCGCCGACTATCTGGACCTGCTCGCCGAACGCGACGCGATGCTCGCCGAAGCGGCCCGCACGCTGTGGCAGCGCTTCGACGCGGTAGTGGCGCCGACCGTGCCGATGCTGCCGCCGCGCGTCGCCGAACTCGTTTCCGACGACGACCTTTTCGGCCGCACCAACGCACTGATGCTGCGCAACCCCGGCGTGTTCAACTTCCTCGACGCCTGCGCGCTGTCGCTGCCCTGCCACCTGCGAGGCGACGCCCCGGTCGGCCTGATGCTGGCAGGCGCGCCGCACGCCGACGACGCGCTTCTCGCCATTGGCCGGGGCGCCGAAGCGGTGCTCAACGCGATTCGCTGAGCGGCGTCACGGTTTGCGTGCGGGTGTGGCGTCGTGTGGGCGGGGGTTCGCGCTAAAATCGCGGGCACTCGCCGTTTCCGCTGATTAGCGGCCACACAACAGCTACACAACCGCCACACGATCCATGAACAACGACAATGCAATGCTGCGCCGCGAGCGCTCCCTGCTGGTCCTGCTTGGCCTGATCTGCGTCGGCCTCGTTGCCGGCGCGCTGTATCTGCAATACGTCAAGCACGAGGACCCGTGCCCGCTGTGCATCATCCAGCGCTACTTCTTCCTGCTGATCGCAATCTTCGCGTTCCTCGGCGCGCGGTTCAACAGCTGGCGCGGCGTGCGTCTGCTCGAAACGATGGCGGCACTGTCGGCGCTGGCGGGTATCGTGACCGCGGCCCGGCACGTGTATGTGCAGGCGAATCCGGGCTTTAGCTGTGGCTTCGACGCGCTGCAGCCGATCGTCGACAGTCTGCCGCCTGCGCATTGGCTGCCGGGCGTGTTCAAGGTGGCCGGGCTATGCGAAACCGCCTATCCGCCGATCCTGGGGCTGACGCTGCCGATGTGGGCACTGGTCGGCTTCGTGCTGGCTTTTGTTCCGCTGGCAATTAGCCTCGTGCGCAATCGCAGACGGATTGCTTGAGGGAATTTGCCGGTTTCATAAGGCGCGGGCATCTATCCCACGCCTAGCGGCGCGGCCACATGGCGGACACCGGCGCAGTGATACCGCCTATGTGGATCGGGCCGCCTCTGCGCTGTGTCGGTTTTTTGCCGCTTTCCTTTCTGCTGATTCTCTTGCTTCCGCCGCCGCGCCCCGGTTTCCGGCGGTTTTGAACCGCAGGCACGGCGCTTCGCCTGGTCCGCAGTCCAACTCCTGCCCATTCGCCTGTTTCGCGCCAGCTTCCGCCGGTGCGCCTCCTTCCCGCCCGACGCAACTTCCCGGCACGAAGCGAATCCGACTCAAATCGGACTGATCTCATTGCATCTTCCGAATAAGCTTCATGCGACATCGGAAATATTTTTGGGGCGCCGTAATGCTATCTTCGGATATGGATGGCGATCTACGTGCGCGAGGCCGGCTTTGGCGCGACCCCATGCGTAACGCGCGCCCGGTCCGCACTGTCTTCTGGATTCGCCATGACAACGCAAACCATCCGCTTTTATCGCCAGGGGTCCGTCCACGAGATCTCCGGCGTACCCGCATCGCGCACCGTGCTCCAGCATCTGCGCGAAGACCTGCATTGCACCGGCACCAAGGAAGGCTGCGCTGAAGGCGACTGCGGCGCCTGCACGGTCGTCATCGGCGAACTCGACGCGCAAGGCGCGCTCGCGCTGAAAGCGGTCAACGCCTGCATCCAGTTCCTGCCCACGCTCGACGGCAAAGCCCTGTTCACGGTCGAAGACCTGCGCGCCGCGGACGGCACGCTGCATCCCGTGCAACAGGCAATGGTCGACTGTCACGGCTCGCAGTGCGGTTTCTGCACGCCAGGCTTCGTGATGTCGATGTGGGCACTCTACGAAAACCAGCCGGCGGCTGCCGGCCTGCCGACGCGCGACGAAATCAACACCGCGCTGTCCGGCAACCTGTGCCGCTGCACCGGCTACCGGCCGATCGTGGACGCTTCGCAAAAAATGTTCGACTACGCGCAATATCCGCGCGTGACGCTCGATCGCAAGGCTGTCGAAGAAACGCTGCGCGCACTGCAACGCAACGACACCTTCGAGTACCGCGCGCCCGACACGCGCGGCGCCGCCTTCGGTGCGCCAGCGTTTTACGCGCCGCTCACGCTCGACGCTTTCGCGCGGCTTCGCGCCGAACATCCGCAAGCCCGGCTCGTGGCCGGCAGCACTGACGTCGGCCTGTGGGTCACCAAGCAGTTCCGCGATCTCGGCGACGTTCTCTACATCGGCAATGTACGCGAATTGAAGACGATCGAGCGCGATGCGCAGACGCTCACTATCGGCGCGGCCGTCACGCTCGAAGACGCGTATGCGGCTCTAGCCGCCGACTACCCCGAACTCGCCGAACTTTGGACGCGCTTTGCGTCGCTGCCGATCCGCAATGCCGGCACGCTCGGCGGCAATGTCGCGAACGGCTCGCCGATCGGCGATTCGATGCCCGCGCTGCTTGCGCTCGGTGCCGAAGTGGTGCTGCGCCACGGCACGAAAACGCGCACGCTGCCGCTCGACGGGTTCTATCTCGGCTACCAGAAAACCGCGCTCGCGGCGGGCGAATTCGTCGCCGCGCTGCGCGTGCCGCGGCCGGCGGGCAATCTGCGCTTTCGCACCTACAAAGTGTCCAAGCGCTACGATCAGGACATCTCCGCGGTCTGCGCGGCATTCGCTCTGCATATCGACGAAGGCAGCACGATCGTCGATGCTCGCGTCGCATTTGGCGGCATGGCTGCAACGCCGAAGCGGGCCACGCAAACCGAAGCTGTGCTGAGCGGCGCGACGTGGAACGAAAGCACCGCGCGACAGGCCATGAACGCACTTGCCGCCGACTACCAGCCGCTCACCGACATGCGCGCATCGAGCGCCTATCGGCTGAAGGTGGCGCGCAACCTGCTGTGGCGCTTCCATCTGGAAACGCGCGAGGACGCGCCGCTCGCGCTCTTCGACGTGAATGCATTCGCGTTCGAAGCCGGCACGCCGGACGCGATCGTGAAGGAGCCGTCGTGATGAATCGCACCGATGCTTTTGTCGAACGCGCTGCAAAACAGGCGGAAGGCCCTGCTGGAAACCCCGCCGATCTGCATCGGCCCGAAGCCGCGATCGGCGTCGCGCTGCCGCATGAATCGGCCGCGCTGCACGTGAGCGGCGAGGCGACCTACACCGACGACATCGCCGAACTGCAAGGCACGCTGCACGCGGCGCTTGGCTTGTCGCGGCATGCACACGCGCGCATCGTGTCGATGGATCTCGACGCGGTGAGGAAAGCGCCCGGCGTCATCGCGGTGCTGACCGCCGAAGACATCCCAGGTGAAAACAATTGCGGCCCCGTGCTGCACGACGACCCGATTCTCGCCGTCAACGAAGTGCTGTACCTCGGTCAGCCTGTGTTCGCCGTGATTGCGCAGAGCCACGAGCTCGCGCGCCGCGCCGCGGCGCTTGCGAAAAGCGACGACGTGATCCGCTATGAGCCGCTCGACGCGATTCTCACGCCGGCGGACGCGAAGGCCGCCAAACAGTTCGTGCTGCCGCCGCTGCATCTGAAGCGCGGCGATCCGGACGCGAAGATCGCGGCCGCGCCGAACAAAATTCGCGGCACGTTCGAAGTCGGCGGCCAGGAGCAGTTCTATCTGGAAGGCCAGGTTGCATATGCGGTGCCGAAAGAGATGGATGGCATGCTCGTCTACAGCTCGACGCAGCATCCGAGCGAAATGCAGCAGGTCGTCGCGCATATGCTCGACTGGCCCGCGCATAACGTGGTGTGCGAGTGCCGCCGGATGGGCGGCGGCTTCGGCGGCAAGGAATCGCAATCGGCGCTGTTTGCCTGCGTGGCGTCGCTCGCGGCGAAGCTGCTGCGTCGTCCGGTCAAACTGCGCGCCGATCGCGACGACGACTTCATGATCACCGGCAAGCGGCACGACGCGATCTACGAATACGAAGCGGGCTTCGACGACAATGGCCGCATTCTCGGCGCGCGCGTGGAGATTGCGTTGCGCGCAGGCTATTCTGCCGACCTCTCCGGCGCCGTCGCCACGCGCGCCGTGTGTCATTTCGATAACGCGTACTACCTGTCCGACGTCGACATCGTCGCGCTGTGCTGCAAAACGAATACGCAGTCGAACACCGCGTTCCGCGGCTTCGGCGGCCCGCAAGGCGCACTCGTGATGGAAGTGATGCTCGACAGCATTGCGCGTCAACTGAACCACGATCCGCTAGACGTACGCCTCGCCAACTACTACGGCGTAGGCGAGCGCAATACGACTCCATATGGACAGCTGGTCGAAGACAACATCATCGCGCCGTTGACCGACGATCTGCTCGACTCCAGCGACTACCGCGCGCGCCGCGCAGCGATCGCCGCGTTCAACGCCAGAAGCCCGGTACTCAAGCGCGGCCTCGCGTTTTCGCCGGTCAAGTTCGGCATCTCGTTCAACGTGCCCTTTCTGAATCAGGCCGGCGCACTGGTGCATGTGTATAAGGACGGCTCGGTGCTCGTTAATCACGGCGGCACCGAAATGGGCCAGGGCCTCAACACGAAGGTCGCGCAAGTCGTCGCGAACGAGTTCGGCTTGCCGCTCTCGCGCGTGCGTGTGAGCGCAACCGATACCTCGAAGATCGCCAACACGTCGGCGACCGCGGCTTCCACCGGCAGCGATCTGAACGGCAAGGCCGCGCAAGACGCCGCGCGAACCATTCGTGCGCGGCTTGCCGAACTCGTGGCGAAACAACTCGGCGGCAACGCAGACGACGTGCTGTTCGCGAACGGCGAGGTAGCGGTGAACGGCGGTGCGATGCCCTTCGATCAACTGGTCGGCGCCGCTTACCTCGCGCGCGTGCAGTTGTGGTCGGACGGTTTCTACGCAACGCCGAAAGTGCATTGGGATGCGAAAACGCTGACCGGTCATCCGTTTTATTACTTCGCGTATGGCGCGGCCGTGTCCGAAGTAGTGATCGACACACTGACCGGCGAATGGAAACTGCTGCGTGCCGACGTACTGCACGACGCTGGTCAGTCGATCAATCCGGCGATCGATCTGGGTCAGGTCGAAGGCGGCTTCATTCAGGGCATGGGCTGGCTCACGACCGAAGAGTTATGGTGGAACCGCGACGGCCGTCTGATGACGCATGCACCGTCCACGTACAAGATTCCGGCTGTGAACGATACGCCCGCCGCTTTCCACGTGCGGCTTTACCCAAACCCGAACGCAGAGCCGACTGTGTTCCGCTCGAAGGCTGTCGGCGAGCCGCCTTTGCTGTTGCCGTTCTCCGTGTTCCTCGCGATTCGCGACGCGATCGCGGCCGCGGTACCGTGTGCACAGCATGCGCCGATGTTGCGCGCGCCCGCGACGCCCGAAGCGATCCTCGATGCACTGGATGCGCTGCACGCACAAAGCGCGAGCGAGCCGGCATCCGGGCAAGGAACGAGCATAGAGGCGTCGACCAGCGACACGACTGCCTGACATGCGCGAAACAGACAACTCAAGCTCAGATCCGGGCGCAGCGCAGCGAACGCAAGTGACTTGCAGATACGCCCGGCGCGACACGATCGCCTCGCACCAGGTTCAACCGGCCGCACGGAAACCCCGAGCGGCACTGTACGGAGATTCGTCGGATGCAAGCATGGCTACCTGACCTGCAACAACTGCTCGCGCACGGCGACGCCGCCGTGCTGGTGACGGTCGCGCGCGTCGAAGGTTCGGCGCCCCGCGAGGCCGGGACCAAGATGATCGTGACGCGCGATTCGGCGAAACATACGATCGGCGGCGGACACCTCGAATGGAAAGCGATCGAGACCGCGCGCCAGGTGCTGCGCGACGGCATGCGCTCGCCGCATATGCGCCGGCTCGAGCGTTTCGCGCTTGGCCCGAGCCTCGGGCAATGCTGCGGCGGCGCCGTGATACTCGCGTTCGAACGGCTCGACATCGGCGATCTCGGCTGGATCACGTCGCTTGCGAAGCGCGTGGCCGCAGGTCAATCGACGGTGCGTAGCGTATCATTCGGCCCCGCACCGGATGCGGTGATGCTGTCCGACCCCGAGCCGGGCGTCGATGCCGCCGACTGCCTGCTGTGGGACGGCGCCGGTTTCGACGACAGCGGCGCGCTGCTCACCGAGACGATTGCGCCAGGCGACTTCCCGGTCGTGCTGTTTGGCGCGGGGCACGTGGGCGCCGCTTTGGTTCGCGTGCTCGCCACGCTGCCTTGCACGGTACGCTGGGTGGACGAACGCGATGCCCAGTTTCCGCCCGTTGAATCGCTGCACGCGCATAACGTAAAGATCGACGCGAACGACGCGCCTGACGAAGCCGTCGACACGGCTGCGCCCAACACGTACTTCATCGTCATGACGCACAACCATACGCGCGACCTGGAACTGGCCGAGCGCATTTTGCGGCGTGGCGATTTTGCGTTCTTCGGCATGATCGGCTCGCACAGCAAGCGCAAACAGTTCGAACACCGGCTTGCCGCGCGCGGCATCGATCCTTCGCGGATTGCGCGGATGAAGTGCCCGCTCGGCGTGGATGGCATCGCCGACAAGTCGCCGGAGATCATTGCGATTTCCGCGGCCGCGCAAGTGCTGCAAGCTGTCGAAGCGAATGCGAGCGTGCATCGCGCCGCGCAGACGGTTTGACGACGCGAGTCGACATCACGCTTACGCATCCGGCGCACAACGACACCAACGAACTTCTGACCGACCATGAACACAACAACCGCTGCGTCCCTCATCGAAAAGGCCATGCTCGCACCGAAGGCCGAGTTGCATATTCACATTGAAGGCTCGCTCGAACCCGAACTGATTTTCGCGCTGTCCGAGCGCAACGGCGTGAAGCTCGCTTACGACTCGATCGAAGCACTGCGCGCAGCCTATGCATTCACCGATCTGCAATCGTTTCTCGACATCTATTACGCCGGCGCGAGCGTGCTGCTGCACGAGCAGGACTTCTATGACATGACGATGGCGTATGTCGAGCGCTGCCTCGCCGACAACGTGATTCATAGCGAGATTTTCTTCGATCCGCAGACGCACACCGAGCGCGGCGTGCCCATCGCGACGGTGGTGGCCGGCATTGAGCGCGCGCTCGCCGACGCGGAGAAACGCGGCATGTCGAGCAAGCTGATTCTGTGTTTCCTGCGTCACCTGTCCGAAGAAGACGCACTTGCAACGTTCGAAGAAGCACGGCCGCTGTTCGACCAGTACAAGCATCGCCTGATCGGCGTGGGGCTCGATTCGTCGGAGCGCGGCCATCCGCCGTCGAAGTTCGAACGTGTCTTCGCGAAAGCGCGTGCGCTCGGTTTGAAGCTCGTCGCGCACGCGGGCGAGGAAGGACCGCCGTCGTATATCTATGAAGCGCTCGATCTGCTCAAGGTGGACCGCGTCGATCACGGCGTGCGAAGCATCGAAGATCCAGCGCTCGTCGCGCGTCTCGCCGACACGCGTGTCGCGTTGACGGTGTGTCCGCTGTCGAACCTCAAGCTTTGCGTGTTCGACGACATGACAAAACACACGCTGAAGGACCTACTCGATCGCGGCGTCGCCGTCACGGTGAATTCCGACGATCCGGCGTATTTCGGCGGCTATGTGAACGCCAACTATGCGGCGACCATCGACGCATTGAAGCTCGACGATGCGGAGGTCTACACGATCATCCGCAACGGTTTCGAAGCGTCGTTCGTTACGCCGCAAGAGCGCGCGGAACTGATCGCGAAGCTCGATGCGCACTGGAATCAAAGCGGCCCACATTAACGGGCCGACGTATTGCAGCGCGGGCATCGCAACACGGCCCTCCACGCTGCTCAGCTTTTCACATTCGGAGACCGTTTTCTCATGACTCACCCGGCTACAACGGCCAACCCGGCCCAATCGGCATTCCGCGCGCAGTTGCTGACTTTCAACGGCGATCCCTCGCGCTCGCCCGACGCGGCGATCTTCAATGAAGACGGCCTTCTGATCGTCGAAGACGGCCATGTCGTCGCGGCGGGCGCGTACGCGGCGCTCGCGTCTCGACTCGCGCCGGGCACGCCGGTTCAGGACATGCGCGACAAGCTGATTGTGCCGGGCTTCATCGACACGCACATTCATTACCCGCAAACGGACATGATCGCGTCGCCTGCGGCTGGCCTGTTGCCGTGGCTCGACACATACACGTTTCCGACCGAGCGCCGTTTCACCGATCAGGCCTATGCCCGCGATACAGCAAGCTTCTTCCTCGAAGAACTGCTGTCTTGCGGCACGACCACCGCGCTTGTCTATTGCACGGTGCACAAGGAGTCGGCCGACGCGCTCTTTGCCGAAAGCGAGGCGCGCAATCTGCGCATGGTGGCCGGCAAAGTGCTGATGGATCGCAACTGTCCGGAGTTCCTGCGCGACACCGCGCAATCCGGTTATGACGACAGTGCCGAGCTGATCGGCCGCTGGCACAACCGCGGCCGTCAGATGTACGCGCTCACGCCGCGTTTCGCGCCGACTTCGACCGAAGCGCAACTGGAAGCTTGCGGCGTGCTGGCGGGCAAGCATGCGGATGTGTTCATCCAGAGTCACGTCGCCGAGAACACCGACGAAGTGAAATGGGTCAACAGTCTCTTCCCCGGTCACCGCAGCTATCTGGACATCTACGACCACTACGGCCTGCTACGCCGCCGCGCGGTGTACGGGCATTGCATTCATCTCGACGCGCAAGACCGGCAACGCATGGCTCAAACCGGCGCTGTCGCGTCGCATTGCCCGACGTCGAACCTGTTCCTCGGCAGCGGTCTGTTCGATTTCGACAAGGCCGACGAAGCTAACATGCCCATCGCGCTCGCCACGGACGTCGGCGGCGGCACGTCGTTCTCGATGCTGCAGACAATGAATGAAGCGCACAAGGTCGCGCGATTGACGGGTCACCATTTGACGGCCACGCGCATGTTCTATCTCGCGACAGCGGGCGCGGCCGAAGCGCTCGATCTCGCAGACAAGGTGGGCACGCTCAGGCCGAAGTCGGAAGCGGACTTTGTCGTGCTCGATCCTCAAGCAACGCCGCTGCTCGCGCGCCGCACGGCGCGCACGGAGTCGCTCGAAGAATTGCTGTTCGCCTTCGCGCTGCTCGGCGACGATCGCGCGGTCTATGAAACGTACGCGGCAGGCAAGCGCGTGCATCGCCGCGACGACGTGCGGCAGCACGCGCCGCGCGTCGCTCGATTCGCGGCCTGATTGCCGCTCGAATGCGGCTTGGTGGTTTCGCTGCTTCTAAATAAAAACGGCGCTTCCTTGCATGACGAGGAAACGCCGTTTCAATTTCTACGCTCAGTGCATGCCCCGCGTGCGGGACTCAGCGCTGCGTGCAAACCTCATGCAAGGCATTGAGCCTGCGCGCCGGGTCGGCGACATACGGGTTGGATTCGTCCCACGCATAGCCCGCCAGCACCGCGCTGATCATGCGGCGGATCGACGGTGTCTGGTCGGGATAGAAAATGATGTCCTGCAATTCGCCCGTGTACCAGCGCTCGACAAACGCGCGGAATGTGTCGATGCCCTTGCGCAACGGCACGTCGTAATTCGCGGACCAGTCAACCTGCTCGCCATCCAGTTGGCGGTTCAAGGTCTGCACCGACAGATGCGCCGAGCGCAGTGCGATCGTCACGCCCGACGAGAACACGGGGTCGAGAAACTCGCCCGCGTTGCCAAGGAGCGCATAACCCGGTCCGTGCAGACGCTCGACATTCGCCGAGTAGCCGCCGATATGCCGCACAGGCAACAGGAAAGGCGCGTCGCCGATCAACCGGTTAAACGTCGGCTCCTTCTGGATCAGCGCACGCAACTTCGGCTCGCGCTCCGTTGGCGGCACGTCGAGAAAACTCGACTCGGCGACGCATCCTACCGACGACCGTCCGCCCGCAAGCGGAATCATCCAGAACCACACGTCGCGGCGCTCGGGATGCGTTGCCACGCAGATCTTGTTGCGGTCGTGGGCGCCCGCGGGGAGGCCGTCGTAGACATGCGAAAAGAGCGCGGCGCGCGTGGGCATGCGCGTGGGCGCCTCCAGGTTGAGCAGACGCGGCAGCACACGGCCAAAGCCGCTTGCATCGAATATGAAACGCGCTTCGACCTGATACGCATGACCGGCCTCGTCGATCACGTCGACGCGCGGCGCGGCACCCGTGCCCTCGCCGGTATGCACGGCCTGTACCGTGTGCCCGAAGCGCACATCCGCACCTTGCTCCGCTGCGCAGCGAATCAGGATCTCGTCGAACACCGCGCGTTCCACCTGATACGTCGTGCCCCATCCCGCCGTGTGCTTGTCGCGGAAATCGAACGATGACGATTGGCCGCGATACACGAACTGCGCGCCGTTCTTGTACTGGAATCCGGCCTCGATCACCGCTTGCAGCATGCCGGCTTCTTCCAGATAAGCCATGCTTTGCGGCAGCAGGCTTTCGCCAATCGAAAAACGCGGAAAGTGCTGGCGCTCCAGCACGAGCACCGAGCGGCCCGCTTTGCGCAGCAACGCGGCCGCCACTGCACCGGCCGGGCCGGCGCCGATGATCGCGACGTCGACCGTCGTGTGTTCCGCCGTGTGCTTCATGTCATGTGTACTCAAGTTCGCCTCAATCGTTTGCTTGCCCGACGCAGCAATACGCTGCATCCTTACGTCCTGTTACATTGCATCTCTAGCAGCAATAAATATTTCACCGGGGAGTCCAGCGTGCCGCCGTCTCAAACATCCAGTGTGCCGTTCGTGCCGGAAACGGCATTTGGAATCTGGTTCCTGCGTACTCACACATGGGAACATCATGTGTTGCGCGTCGCGATCAACGACCTCAAGCGCCTGATCGATACGCCGTTGCCCGCAGCGCCCGTCATCGTCGACGTTGGCTGCGGACAAGGCATTTCGTTTCGCCTGCTTGCCGATGCGTTCCAGCCGGGCCGCATCGTCGGCATCGACTATCACGAACCGTCGCTTGCGCTCGCGGCCAATGCGGCCAACTCCTGCCGCGACAAGGTCGCCGACATCGAACTGCTGCACGGCGACTGCGCGGCGCTGCCGTTGCCCGATGCGAGCGCAGACATCGTGTTCTGCCATCAGACTTTCCATCATCTCGTCGAGCAGGACCGCGCGCTCGCCGAGTTCCGCCGCGTGTTGAAGCCCGGCGGCGTACTGCTGTTCGCCGAATCGACCGACGCGTACATCAGGTCGTGGGTGATCCGGCTGCTGTTTCGTCATCCAATGCACGTGCAAAAAAAGCGCGGACGGCTATCTCGACATGATTCGTCGCGGCGGTTTCAGCTTTACCGAACGCAACGTGTCCCTGCCGTACCTCTGGTGGAGCCGCGCGAAAGACTTCGGTCTGCTCGAACGGCTCGGCCTTTACCGTCCGCAACCCGGCAAGCGTCGTGAGACGCTCGTCAATGTCGCGGCGGTGAAGACCGCCTGAGCCGGTCCAGGTTGCGTTACTTGCGCAGCGTGACGACGTCGCCCTTCAGCGCCACGCCCGCAATCACTGCACCCGCGCCGCAGGTGAACTCAGTCGCGCTTTCGCGCACTTCGTTCTTGTAGTTGCTCTTGATGTTGATCACCGCGTTGCCGCCTTCCTTGCGCGCGCGATCCTGCAACTCGATCACCGCCGACAGGAACACGTGCTGGCATGCGGCCTCATCGCTCTTGCCGAACGCGTTGGTCTTCTTGTTCGTCGCAAATTCGCCGATCGTTTTCGCAACGGCCGGATGCCGCTGGCCCGCGAAATACAACTGGATGTCGTCGCCGACCTTGCCAGGCTCGCTATGCAACGCTTCGTTGATCGGATAGGTGCCCACCGAGTCCCGCGCAAAAACCGGTGCGGCGCTCAGCATCGAAAAAGAAGCGGCGAGTGTGACGAACATCAGATGACGTTTCATTGATACTCCTTCCTGGTTGTTATGGGTTTTACGATTCCCGCATTCACTGCCCTGCAAATCAGTTCGCCTCGAGCACAGCGAGCCGCCCGCTGATCGCGATCGCGGCGGCACTCGGGCTCACGCCGCAAGTGAACTCGCTGGACGAATTGCTTTCGCTGCTGTGAAAGCGCGTCGTCACGTCGATCACCGCATTCGCATTGCGCTCGCGCGCCGCTGCGCGAAGCTTGCCGATTGCTTCGGCGAGCGCCTCGCGGCATGCGTCGTCGGGGCCCGCGACCTTGCGCGCGATGCGCACCGAGTATGAGACGTCGCCCAACCCGCGCTTCACGGCCGGATGGCTTTGCTCACCGAAATACACGGGCACGCCGCCGCGCGATTCACCGCCCGCGGCCGCGAGCGGCAGCGACTTCACCTGTGTCGCACAACCCGTCAGCGTCGCGGCTGCAATCGTCAATGCACCCAGCATCAATGTTCTTTTCATTCTTATCACCCTCGTTTTTTAGAATCGCGACCGTTTCAGCCGCCCTGCCATGCCTCGAACATCAGGCTCGCGCAACTTCCCCCGAAGCCGAACGACACCGACATCGCCGTGCCAATACGCGCGTCGCGCGTCTCACGCACGAGCGGCATGCCGTCGATTTCCGGCTCCACCGAATCGATCACCGTGGTGCCCGCAATAAACCCGTCGCGCATCATCAGCAACGTATAGATCGCCTCGTGTGCGCCGCATGCGCCAAGCGGATGCCCGGTCATGCCCTTGGTCGACGAAAACGCGGGCACACCGCGCTCGGATGCGGCACGGAACACCTGCCTCAACGCATGCAGTTCCTCGACGTCGCCAAGCGGCGTGGAAGGCGCATGCGTGTTGATGTAGTCCGGACGCTTGC
>Ga0256903_1000442_pt1 | contig 13156 bp, 10 predicted proteins | sample MC6MC0741MT_FD_190195 | JGI IMG/M metagenome (GOLD analysis project Ga0256903, IMG submission 190195) | Metatranscriptome of enriched soil aggregate microbial communities from Iowa State University, Ames, United States - MC6-MC0741-MT... | ecosystem: Environmental > Terrestrial > Soil >... | reverse complement strand
TGCCGAACGCGAGCGGCGATATGTATAAGCAATGGATCGTCCCAAAAATAGCAAAACCAAAATGACGGCCGTGGGGAGAGCACTCATATTGTCGAGGGCTACTCTTCTCCGCGAGTCCGCGCCCAACGACATGTTCCACGTTGCCACCGCATACTGGGCAATTCGCTTCTTGCGCTCCAAACTGAAATTGCCATTCAGCAAATATGAGAACTGCTTGGCCGACGGGTACTGGTCAGGTTCGGCAACAACGTGAACCCAAGCTCGCGGTATCACCAAGCCCATCGCGTGCTCCCGGGTTAAGTCCCACAGATACTTCAGCTCTGCATACTCCCCCATGCCCGCGTCAAAAACATCAAGCAACTGCCGTCCACTATGGGTACGCATCACGCTGCGTGTAAACGGACTACGCCCAGATGTCGGTGCAACGTCCAACATAAGAGGGAGCGCATACGCCGTCGGTCCGCCCCCCTGCTCCATCCAACTGCTGACGTAGGCGATGTTTCGACGGCTGGCCAGCACTGCCGCAGCTGCGCTCAAGAAACGTGGATCTACGCGGTCCGAACTTCGTAGCACCAATACTGCCTGCCGGGTCCGCACGGCATGCACGTCCACGTCCTTGCCGGTCGGGTCCACACAGCGCACATTGCTGCCGAACAGCACGACAGTGGGCTCGGTGGCGTCAGACGCCGCACGTAGCAACAAGAGCGTCTCACAGCCGGCGCGCGTCGTCACCTCACTGACGGGCTGGGCATCATGCACACTGTCCGTCAGGATCAGCACCAATACCCCGGCCTCCGGGTTCGCTGGCGCGATGGTCTTTGCCGCAGAGTTCTCGCCGTAGATCTGCGCAACCTCATCCAAAACAACGGGATAAGGGTACGACAAGCGCTGCCTCAACTCTGCGTCATCCCAAAGTCGAGCCATGCAAGACACCAGAGCGTCGGAGGAGCCGGACTCGAACTGCAGGCAATTGCGCTCGTGTACGAAGAAATCCTTGAACCCCGGAATATCGGACACGATCATCGGCACGCCAGCGGCGTATATTTCGTGCGCCGCGTAGCAAAAAGACTCATACCGGTTGGGAAATACCGCAAATCGAACGTCGCGAAGCAAGGCTTCGGTTTGTTCGTGCGTGACGTGCCCAATGAAATGAAAGCGCCCGCGCAAGTCCTGGGGAATACGCCGGATCAGGTATTCAGCATAGGGATACGCGCCATCCGGAGGCTGATTGGAGTCGCCTCCAAGGAAATAAAGTTCGGCCTGGGATTCAGGATATTGCCGCATCCAGGATATGGCTGAATCAACAAGCAGGTCCACGCCCTTGATCGCAAACAGTCGGCCGTAAAACAAGACGCCATTGGCTGACGGAGAAACCTGCTCCCTTCGCAATACTTTGCGCAATGGGGGTACCGCAATCGACTCTTTTCCCGGCAGCCACGGATACAGCGGTAGCAGAGATTCCTCGTAAAAGCCTGCCGAAGGCACGATTACCGTGTCCGCCAGCGCCAAGGAGGCCCGCTCCAAGGAGTACAAGGTGTAGAGATCCCGATGCAACGCATTGGTCAGGTCAACGGTATCCATCGCCTCGATCGTGGCATGGAATCGGACAGCGATCCTCGTTCCCTCGTAAGCCCCGAGTGCAAGCTTCTCGCTCAATGCGTAAAAAGCGGTACCGTAGAAATCGAAGAACTCGATCAAGTCGGGGCGCTGTAGCGCATGCACACGCAAGGCCGCCTGGTGCAACACATAGGCGCGCCAGTCATACCAGCAAATGAACTGCGCGGCGTCAACGATGTCGGCGCCAAGCACAGATTCCACCCGATAGGCGACGCAGTTGTGCGCATTGGGAAGCTTCGCCCGCTCAACCTGCTCGAAGCGGTCGAATACTTCCTCTGTGACATCAAGCAGGAACACGACGCGATCGCCGGCCGCCAGCAATTGGCTCGCCAGGTTGTGCAGCAGCGCACCGCAACCGCCTCGCGTCACAGGATATAACTCGTAGGTAACAAAGCAGGTGGTGCGCATCAGTCCAGGAACTGTCTGACTGTGGCGGCCGAAAGAGCGTTGTATCGCATGGCGTACGCCTTGTACGCCGAGACGATTTGGTCGCGTTCACGCAAAACGTCGCCAATGCGGGCCGCAATCTCGCTCGCATCATCCGGCACATTCACAACCAGCCTGCTGCGCAGGTAGGGATCGTCCTCGAAATAGGGCGTATTCGGACCCACGATGCAAGGTGCGCCGACCGCAAAACTCTCAAGCGGCAACATCGGCGCGCACTCGTTCAATGTGACGTAGAGGTTCACATGGCAAGCCGCCAGATGCTCCGGCATCTCGGACTGTGGAACCATGCTTCCAACGAAATCATGGGACACGCCGAATTCCTCGCAGAACTCGCGCATCCGTTGTGAAGCCACGGACCCGACCACGATGGCGTTATCAATCATCGACGCGGCTGCCAGCATTTCGTAGGGCGGCTTGTGCCGGAGCTCAGAAATGCTCCAGATGCCCAGGCGGCTTGCGCCATCGGCGACCTGCGAGGCGTGCTGCGGCACGTGGGTGTAACGGTTCAACAGGAAGCTGGCGTCCACGCCATTTCGGCGCAGGATTTCGTCCTGTCCTCGCTTCACACATCCGATCCGCCGAATCTTCCCCTGCCGCTGAAGCGAGCAGACCAGACGAAAGCTCCTCCAAGCGTAATCTTCGCTGGCTTGCATGAACGTCCCGTGCCAGACGGCGTAGAGGGGGATGTGTTGCGCCGAGCGATGCAAGGATTCGACCAAATGCTGATAGGTATACGGAAAGCCTTGGAAAACAATAGCAGAAGGTCTGCAATCTGCCAGACGACGCGCAAGCTCTTGAGCGATCGCTGGCGACAGATCGTCGCGCAGAAACAGCAAATGCTCAAACATCTGTGACGCAGAACTGCGTATACCCAGCCATTCCGGGTGGGCAATCGCAATGGGCTCGCCTTGAGGCAGCGCCTGCAGCCGCGCCAGAAATTCGCCGGATGAGTAACTCGTATGATCCGCATGGACTTCAGCCGCTGAAGGCGATCCAGCCACGGGGCTGCCGGCCACTTGCCGGTGCCTGCGCAATCGAGAGACAGCGCGGTACAGCGTGCCAAGAGGGCTGCGGGAAATCGCCGACCCGATCCGGTATGCCGGCGACTGAATCACTTCCTCGTACCGGGCGGACAGTTCCGCCAGCTGTACGCGTGACTGCGCCAACTCAGCCCCCAAAGCCGGGCCTTTGACACGCTCGGCCGCGGCGTCGGGAGGATTACCTCCCGGAATGTGCTCGCCAGCGGCAGGCGTTGAACGAATCATCATATGCTTTTATATGTCAAGAATCGGGGCGGCCGCTTCAGCGCACGCGGCAGCGCTGCACCAACGATTGCCGCTTGAAGCACCGCTTCGGCATGGATCAGGGCATGGCCGCCCTTCTTGGCCAACCGCGTATGTCGCAGAATTTTAGTTCAAAAAGAAGGCGGCGCTCGGCAGCGCAGGAAAGCCGGTCCGTCTTTCGAAGGGTGTCAAAGCCAAGTATTGCGACCTACTACTTGCGGTGACGATGTATCTCCACTCATGCACCTCGTCTTGCAACCATAATCTCGATACCCACGCGTCGATGGAATCGTCGAAATCAGATTTCAGAACGGCCGACTTCGGCCAACCATTTCATAAAGAGATAATTGGCCAAAAAGGTAAAGGGCGTGACTACTATCTTCGCAACGATTGAATGCATGCCAACGGTGGCAAGGAAATTCACAGCCAGGGACGCTAACGTGACGGCGACAATTTGATATAGCCAATAGGCCATCAACTTTCGCATCATGTAATGCCCCTCATACTTAAATATGGGCCGCAAGGACGAGAAGTAGACGAAGGTCACCGCGACAGTGGCGGCTATCCCATTAGCGACGCCCGGTATAAATCCTGCAGCACCGAGTGCGACAAAAATCGAAAAATCTATCAGCCAGCCCAGGCCGGAAATCAAACCAAACTTAAGAAGCATCTACACAACCCCGGACGCGCTGGCGCCACTCTATCCATGCCAGCAATGGCAATAACGTACCAAGTATCTGCAGTTCACTTAGATAAAGAAAAACCGATGCTGGCTGCATCAACCAGAACAGCCCCGCGCGTGCGATCAAGGCAACGGCAAGCAGCGAAGCCGCGGGATGACGCCGGAAGCCAAACATCAGAGCAACGGCGCACAGTAGCTGCAAAGCGCCAAACGCGATACCTTCGTACCATGCGTACATCTTCGCAGCCAGTTCCGGAAACAGGTGCGCCGCCGGCCGGTAGCCTGCAAGGGCCACCATGCTGCGCCAATAGGTATCCTGTCCACCCAGATGGTCGAAGTAAGGGGGCAGAGAAAATGCCCGATCGATATGCCCTTTCGCGAGCCAGGCCGCAGCCTGGTTCATCCCTAACGATTTCACGAAGGTCGCTGTTCTCAACGTGAAAAATTCCAGGGGATGATGCAACGCATTGAAGATGAAAGAGCGCTGCAATTCGGCTAACGTTTCTGGTGAAGGGGAACCCTTGTCAGACTGATGCCAATAGATCACATCCGAAGGTGTCCAGTGTTCAACGGAATAATCCACCTTCAACACCTTGTCCAATGTTGTGCTCAAGGCCAGGCGCTCATCCCGGGTCAGCGCCTCACCCCGAAGCATGCCGACCAGCGGATTCACAAAAGCCGAGACCTTATATAGCCGCATCTCTGCCTTGCCATGGTCGCCCCTTTCCATCACATAGCGCGTGGACAAGGGCGTCGCAGCCAACCACAAGGCAACGATGGACAAGCATGCCAAAACGTTGCGCCAGCGTGGTCGCACAAATGCGAACCCGCACAGCAAAACTCCCACGTAGACAATATTGTCCGTCCGCAACAGCACAAGCAACGTGCCCAGCAGCGCAATCATGGCGTAGTGCCAGGGAGAAAACGACGCAGATTGTCGTCTGACCCCTGTGAACAGCACGTAGCAAAGCAAGCCGAATCCGCTCAAGACAACGCCATTGACCGCATCACGCAATTCAGTCGCAGCCACCATTGTCGTTCCCGAGAGCAGGAACATACCGGCGGCAAAAACATTGATGACCCAGCCGCTGGCGCCTTCTTCGAGTGCGCGTAGCGCCACCCACAACACCACCAGACACGCAATCAACGTTTTTAATAGCAGAGAAAGCTCAAGGCCACCAAGGTTGATTAAGGCGGAGACAAGAAGAGGGTAACCAACCCCGTACCATAATGAGACCGCGCCGGCGCCATGCTGGATGACGGGGCTGATAGCGTCCCAACCGATGATGCCGGGCCAGCCGACAACGATAGTAGCCACCATCCAGACACCAGCAATTGCCAGTACGCATGCCGTTGACACCCGCCTGCCATCCCTGGCCCTGGCCTTGACCATATTGCAGATCGCAGCAATAGGGATGATCAGCAAGACGCATAAGCCGGCGATCAGCGCGGTAGCCAACCTACGAGCGAGCTCTGCGTGATTCCATGGAAAGGTCAGCTTCGGATATGCATACTCGCCAGGACCGATCGATTCCATTGGCGTATACCGCCCAGTCGGCGACGACAGGCGCAACATCAACGCTGGCTGTTCCGGCGTGTCCAAATACACGCGATTGACGGCGTGCACGGGGCCCTTCCACGCGTTGTAGCGGAAATAGGCCGATGTCCAAGTCACCATCAATCCGTCGCCGTAAGGCCAGCAAACGGCGAAGAGCCGCTTGGCATCCGCAGGCCCCGTCGAATCGGCGGCGGCCGGAGCCGCGATGGTCGTCAGTTTTTCACCCATGCGGGCGTACAGCTCGCCGGCACGACGCGGATCGAATTCAACAACAAGCGGGCTGTCCCGAGTGCACGACAATTTTGAAGATGCATCAGCGCCAGCCTGTGTCCAGACATTGAGCGGCACGCTATCCGTCTGCAATCGCAGCGACGATATGCCGGCAAAAGACGCAGGCGCACTTGCCTGATAATTCGCATACGGCAGCGGCAGGCCTTCGACCTTGCCTTGCGCCGTCCCCAGAAACACCGTGGCGGGGTGGCCATTGGCGTTGCCGTTCGCGGGAGCGGGAGCGGGAGCGGGAGCGGGAGCGCCGACGGCCAGGAATTCCACATCGCCCGCTATGGAATGCGTCATGGCCAGCCACACACATGTTGCCGTTAGTATTGCAATCACTACGACACCGACTCTGAATGCGGTGTGCCCAAATATATAGGCGGCGCATATGTAAAAGACGGCCCACGCAAACAGCAAAGCCGTCAATATGCGGAACGGCGCTGAAAGGATCGAGCTCTTGGGCGGCGGCAACGGTATGTCCGTCGCGGATGACTCTGCGGAATAGAGATCTATGCGGGATTTGCGATCATCGACCGCGACTTCCACGATGCCCGAGTAGGGACTCCTGCCCAGCCGCACTACAGCGCCGTCCTGCCACGTTTTGGGCACCTGGACAGTCTTGGCCGTGACACCGTAGCCGACCACGACGCCATCTCGCTTCGCCCAACCCTCGAAGCCGCTAACGCTGAATTGACCCGAGGCCCGCCCCACTCCTGTGAGCCATACCTCGGCGCCCTTCGCGTCCGGATGCTTATCACCGGTTACGCTAAGCGTGACCGTCGGGTACAACCCTATCGATGGCGCGGCGTGCCAAAATACCGCGCCAGCCACTACGCCCGCTGCAATGGCCAACAGTGAAACCGGCTTCGCAATTGCGCGCCGTGCCACGACCACCGCGATTGCTGTGGCCGTACCCAAGACCGCCAATGAGCCGTAACTCGGGATGACGAACCCATACGAAATCAAGCCTACAACTACCAGCAAAGTTGCAAGAACCGTGCCGTAAAAGGCATTTCGCATACGTATCACGCGCGCGTCCAAAAACAAGTCACAAGGAAGGGGGCTGCGCGTTAAGGAATTGTTCCAACTCAACGGGCGTACCGAGCGGGATTACCGCCGAAGCGGGCAAGGGTTGAACATATATGGGCATCCCCTTACCAAGCAGATGGTTGTACATAGGCGCAATGTAGCGTTCGCCCTTGGCCAGGCCCTTGCCGCCGCTGAAGAACTTACGATACAACTCACGGTACAGGCCCACGGATCGGAAGCCATACAGGCCAACCGTCGCCCAGTCCGAAATGCGCTCCTTCTCGCGAATATCCGTGACGCGAAAATCTGCATCCACCTTGGCAAAGCTCCAACCATCACCCAGGCCATTGAAGCAAGGTATCCAGCCATCGCCCCGGACGTCGACGGGATCGAGGCTGTCCGGGTGCACAAATGTGTCGATGTTATAGACAAACATAGGCGATGCTTCGTCCTGCACACTGTCAGCTCCCAGCATGGCAGTCGTGGCTTGCCCATCAGTCAGCTCATCGATTTCCACAATTGACACCCCAGCCAGGCCGAGCAACGTGCATTCCTGCTCAATAAATGCTCTTGCCTGGTCCTGCCGCTGCACGACGAATATCGCTTCAGCGCCCGCCGCCCAAAACTGGCGTAAGCTCAGCATCGACCATGCGAACAGGGATCGGCCATGGGCCTCAATTTGATATTTGGGAACGTTCCAACCGGCGTCGCGAAAACGCTTTCCCATTCCTGCCATGGTGATAATGACGATCATTCCTTTCCTTTCTCCACACCCAACAGGGCAAGAATCTCTTGATAATTCAACCGACAGAATTCGTCGGGCCTTATCGTTCTATCGTCAACGTAAAAACCGTTGGTCCCCGGCCAAGGCTTGCCAAGGTGCAGCTCGTCGTAGGGAATATCATGCTTTTTCAACCAATCAATCAGCACGGGCAGCGTATTTGCGTTCAGCAATCCCGTGTTGCCTTGATAGGTCCGCATATTTCTTGCGGAATTGAGAACTATGTAAAACCCTTCGCGCTTGTAGTCACGAAGTTTTTCAACTACTGGCCAAAGTGGTTCAACGTCAGCATACGACTGCCCGTCGCGTCGGATCTCACATAGAGTTCCGTCCACATCAAAAACCAGAACCTTATCACTACGAATCATTGACTCAGCTCCAATTCGATTTATCTTCTACCTGATCCAGAATCCGATCAGCATTGAGCAGAAACGCTAACACCTTCACCGGAGCATCAATATGAAGCGGAGTCATACTGATAAACAGCGAGGCCTCGAACAATCTCACAAGCCGGGGCACAAACCCCGCTTGCAAGCAATGGCGCCTGAACATTTGCGCGTAGCTGCTTTCGTCATGACCATAAATAATCAGTTTAGGCCGATTAACGTCGTCCAGCTCAACCCGGAATAACCCCGCGTTGATAAAGTCATAAGACCCTTCAATCGAATGCGACAGTTTTGCCACATCGTAGTACGCAGGCATAAACAGATCTTCTAGCTTGGATCCGCCGCGCGCATCGATGAACTTCATCGTACCCTCTGCTCTTCCATAGAGAATATTGGAGAAACAAAGATCACCGTGGCTAAGTACCGGTAACGGAAACTTTACGTCTGTTGTGAGCGTAGCGTAAAGACGATGGTATCTATCCAAAAGCGCTCTTACACCACCGAAAGCCAGTTTGCACTGCACTTCGAGCCCAGGGTAAATATCGCTCTTTTGCAGCGCAGCGATGCGGTCTTCCACCTTCGCAAGAAACAATCCCCCATTACCAGGGTCGCTCAATGCCCCGGTGCGCGCAGTTCGGCTATTTACAAAATGGAATATGCGCCGCAGCAACTGTGCAAATTGATGGGGGGTGAACGCGCGGTGCGTCCACTGCAACGCCACATCGGGCACAAAGAGGCGCTCCATCCTGTAGCTGGCTGTCTGCGCCTCTTCCGCAAATCCGTAAGGCTGCACAAAGTACCGTTGCATTTCCGGCGGTAGCAATGCGTAGAAGTCATACTCCCGCCGAAGTTTCGCTGTGTCGCTGGAGCGCTTGAGCACTGTGAAGCGATCCGTCGCAGCCACCGAATTGAAATGGCGGACATCAAAAGACGAGGTCGCGACGGACAAAAACTGAGCGGGGTCTCGCAAGTCCGCCATGCCGATGTCATCAGGCACTGCCTCCATCAAAGACAGGAGATCGGCCATTGCCGCCTGGTGCTCCCCTTGCAGCATCGCCTCGACGAACATGGCCGCGTCGTCCTCGATCACCACAGCGACGGGTAAACCGGTAAACACTTCGCCTTCAAACGACGGCGGGAGGACCCTTACAGAGCATTCGGCCAGCGTCAGTTTCTCCAGGAACAAAGACACCGTCTCTTCGTCATTCAGCATCGCTAGGTAGGACGGCACATAAACCACCCTCGCACGCTCATGCAGTGCGCGGCGCAGTACATAATCCTGATTCGGGGCTTCGCTTTCCAAGACCAGGAACTGCACGCCCTTCGGCAAACGGCCAACAGCCGCGCCAACCCGATCCTTCAGCGTTCGACGCTGCACACGCAGGTCGGAGAACCTGACAAGACTTAGGTGATGGCTGACATCTTCCGGAACGTCGAACGAATTATCGTATACCACTAGCGTTTTCATCACTGATTCCAATGTCGCGAGTGTCTTCCAAACGCTTACGAATATAGCGAACAAGCACAAGGCATCCAAGCACCTGCACGAGCAGCGCCTGCGCAAATACACTCAAGATCCAGGGCGATACGCCTGTACCGCCCTGTGAATCTGACGTAGACAGCCCAGGAATAAATTTTGCCAGCAACTCTGTGAACCCCGTTATCACTGGAAAATCGGGCACAACAATACTAGCAATCGCAAACAGTTCAAATGTCCAGATGAGCAGCGTGAGTATTGCAAAAGTTAATATCCGGCCTTGTAATATTTTGCGTGCGTCACTAGAAAAAGTTTTCAAGTAGCCCACTCCGCGCAGCAACTGAACTGCGCGGCGTCCCGAGTAAACCCTCATGATGTGCAGATTAATTCGAGACAGGTTTTCAGGCACAGCCCACAGAAAAATCAGCGACAACGCGAGAAACAGCAGCATCACGCCGATAAATGGCAGGAGAAACGGCCGGGCATCTTGCGCTGAATACGCCAAGCCGATAGCCACAACAGCAAGCAGCGCAGCATCGAACGCACGCTCGACCCAGACCACCACCAGGCCAAAACGGACGCCCTTGGTGCTCCAGCCAATTTCCAGGATACGAATCAACTCCCCCGACTTGAATGGCATGACGAGGGAAACGGCTGTGGTATACCAATACAGCCGAAGCAGCTCGCGCAACCGCCCGCCGCCGATCAACAGCCATAAGCGGACCATACGCACTGCATGCGAGGCGAGATACAGAACGCTACTGATCACAAGCACGGCCAACCCTGTCGTGGGTTGCTCGAATACCCCGGCAAAGCCCGCGATATTGACGCCCAGCCCCCAGAGCAGGAAGCATGCCCCTAACCCAAGCACTAGGCGCTGGCACAGCCTAGAGTAACGTAGCATCGTCGGAGCTCGACTCAGGTCGATTTGAATGAACGATCGAAAATGGGTAATCCCCACTTTCCCTGCCCGAGTGATTTGAAGATAAAAAAGATTTTCTGGCGATGGCGAAGTTCATGAGCAAGCCAAAGGTGCGCTTGGCTTGACGAAACAGCCTGACGTTGGACAACTGGTCGTCTTCGCGCCACGATATTGGGAAAAATCGCAACTTCCAATTCCACGCCGCGGAGGCGAGAATCATGTAGTAATTAAAAGTCAGATCATTTCCGAAAAAACGCCAATTGAACTTTTTCAGTGATTCGACTTTATATAAATTCAGGCCGGCGCCCAAATCATATAACCGTTGCCCTGCAACGGCTGAAAACAAAAGATTGAATACTCGATTTCCGAAGGTGCGGAAACCCGAATACCCCTGCAGCCGGGCACCCGCCATAAATCTCGCTCCCAACAGGCTATCGACGTCCCGATGCTTGCCAGCCTCGATCATGGGAAGCAGGTCTGCGATATTTCCCTGATCATCACCATGCAGCACGATCAAATAATCGAAGCCTTGCTTGATCGCGTAATCGAAAGCCGCTTTATGCGACCCTCCCAGGCCGTAGTTCTCATCGTTCCTGGCAACGATTACCGGAACGCCTTTTAGGCTGTCTGCCGCTTTAATGGCTGCCTCCAACGTGCCGTCCGGACTTCTATTATCCAGGACTAGAACCTCACAATCCAATGAGGCTGCTCCTGCCAATTGAGCCACAGTGCGCGGAATCTGCTTCTCACATCGATAGCATGGGATGAAAACCAGAAAACGCTCGCTTTTTGCCATTCAAAACACCTTCTAATAAAAATCAAAACCGGCGACACACGCAAGCTCAGCTTCGGAGTTGCGTAGCAATTTTATCAACGCCTTCTTCTGGATGCCTTCTTTTTAGCTGCCAAGGCGTCAATCTTGTGTTTACGGCTGATCACCATCCATTTAGGCATTCTGAAAAGCACCAGCCTTCGATAAAGCACTACATACAGGATCGAAAACAACGCAACAAAGAGCATTAACAAATATTCATTCTGCCAAAAAAGAACGGCCGGAAGTACGGCGAATGATGACAACAACCACAGATATGGCGAAGTCATCGCATTACGTTGTGTTCTATGCCTGATGTCGGTAGAACCCACGGCCCAGCGCACAAGACGCTTATAGATGAGCATATGAAGATGCACACCATCCGGAACTCCTGGGGATTGTCCGCGCAGCAATTTTTTCCGATACATCGAAAACAGAGTTTCAAACACCGGATAGATACACAGCAGCAGCGGAAACCAGGCGGAGACATTGGGATGGCGCGCAAGCATCAAAACTGACAAAACACCAATCATGAATCCGATGAAATACGCTCCGCCATCACCTAGAAAAATAAGCCCACGGGGATAATTCCACACCAGAAATCCCACTATGGAACCCATCATTCCTACAGAAACCGTCAGGATGAGACGATCACCAACATAATAAGAAACGTACGCAAATCCGGCAAAGATCATTACCGAGACAACTGCGGCCAGGCCATTATAGCCATCAATGATATTGATCGCATTGGCGGCCCCTGCGATCGCAAAAGCTGTGACAATAAATGAAATTGGACCGAACTGCAGCAGCCAGTCGATCCCGATGATATTCAACCTATCCAGCGTTGCGCCCAGAAAATAATAGGCGGCCATGCCCGAAATCATTGCAAATGCCAATCGGGACAGAACCCTGACTTTCTTGGTCAGATCTTCGGCCAGGCCGCCCAGAAATGCAGGCATAGCGACAGCAAGCAAAACCAGGGGTTCATAACCAACGGCTGGCTCGCGGAAAATCGCCAGTATCATGACGGCCAGCATCGCAATAACGATCGAAACACCGCCAATGCGCGGCACCGGCCGGTCGTGATATTTCTGCGCGCCAGTTGTTTGATGATCGAAACTAAATCGACCATGCAGTGCGTTGAATCGCACCAGCAGCATGGTAATAACCAAAGAAACCAGAAAGGCGACAAGCAAATAGACCATATTTCGTTGAACCCGTTAAAGCAGGCATTTTAATACTTAAACTTGGTTAAGCTATTTCTGATTTAATCTACAACGTGTACCAACGTAACGCCCAACGGACACCACCACGCTTTGGATTCAAACCGCACGACACCTGGGCCGTATTCGACAAAAAATTTCACCAATAAAAATCAGTTAATTCATGCCCACTGCTATTCTCAAAATCAGATATACAGGTGGAAATTGATAACTTTTTGAAGTTTAACCAAACCTTTGCGATTCCTCGATTGGCCAGCGTCATCCATTTGACTGAGATACTTTAATTTCATATGCCGGAAACACTCAGTCGCCAGCCAGTATCGCGATGACGCGCGATCGTAAGCTAGATTACAACTGTGCGACAGCCATCCGCCGCTGGTGTCGGAACCGCGCAACATCTCCGATTGAATTCATGGCGGATATGAGTGCGAAACACCGATATCCGGGCCGTGAAATGGAACTCATTCTACTTTTTTGGGCGCTCTCGGTAGGCAACGCGCATGCTCGCATGGCTGGATTACTGGCGAAAATCCTGCTTTAGAGCAAGAATGACCACATAACTCTTCTAAGGAGACAGCCATGCGCATTGCCGATGCCCAATGGATTCCTTCGACGCAGCACCAGACCTGGGATGCGTTGACCGACCCGAGAGTCTTGCAGAAAT
>Ga0256903_1000438_pt1 | contig 13259 bp, 13 predicted proteins | sample MC6MC0741MT_FD_190195 | JGI IMG/M metagenome (GOLD analysis project Ga0256903, IMG submission 190195) | Metatranscriptome of enriched soil aggregate microbial communities from Iowa State University, Ames, United States - MC6-MC0741-MT... | ecosystem: Environmental > Terrestrial > Soil >... | reverse complement strand
GTTTTTCCAAATATCTCGCAAAGTAGGTAAATAGAATTTTTCACCTAACTCAACCAATTCAGCGTCAATCAATGCATGTGTTTCATGAGAAATTAGCATTCAGCACTTTGGCGGGTACAGTGTTTTTCCAAATATCTCGCAAAGTAGGTAAATAGAATTTTTCACCTAACTCAACCAATTCAGCGTCAATCAATGCATGTGTTTCATGCATAAATAAGTAGTCCAGTTCAACCGTAGACAATTGTTGCTGCTTTTTTGCAAATTCTTTACGTTTGGCTTGAGCTTGTTTAAGCAATTGATCTGCAAAATTTTTATTTTTATATTGGCTAATCGCTTGTAAACGTAACTCAATCACGCCCCAACCTGTAAGGAGTTTCTTAAAAATCTCAAAATCTTCAGTTGTGGATTCCCAAGTCATTTTATCCAAGTCTTCATCATCAGGAAGTACTGGGAGTAAAATTTCCATTACACTTGGAAAAATCTTTTTGAAATTTAAAATAAATTTAACAGGGTGCTCACCAGGGTAATCTTTAAACTGCACATTTTCCTGAACATCTGTTAAATAAATTGATAACATTAAAAAATCCTTAATTAAAATACTGTTTATTATAACGTTATTGATCATCTTGCAGCCTAAATACAAAATAAAAACAACATGAAAACAGCGAAAGAAATGCATTTTAACAATTATGACAGTTTATTCAATGCCAATTGCAGTATTCACCTGTTGTCGATCAAAGATTCTGGTGGGCGAATAAAGCTGATTCTTGTAAAGAACTAAACCTGGTCAAACTCAGTGACCAAAAACTCGATTAAAGCTTTTACCGATGGTAATAGACCTCTTCTAGAAGTATAGGCCAAATGAATAAGCTCTGGCATCGGTTCCCACTCAGGAATCACTTTAACTAGCCTGCCCGCTTTTAAGTCTTCAGCAATAATTAATTCCGGTAGTTTTGCAATTCCCAAGCCATCTAAGGTCGCTAAATGCAATGCACTTAAATCAGTAGTGGTTAGCCTCGGCTCATCCTTAACCACATATAATTCATTGTTAGAATTATAAAGATCCCAATGATATTCAAATGACAATGACTCCATCATTAAAATGGGTAATCTTTTTAATTCTTCTGGTGCTTTAATCGAATAATGCTGATTCAACAAATGAGGACTAGCAACAATAAATTGTTTTGAAACTGATAGGTTACGGACAATCAAATCACTGCTTTTTAAAGGTAATGGTCTGATGCGAATTGCAACGTCATAACGTTCATTAAACAAATCTACCTTCTATTTGTCGCTTCCACATGCAATTTTACTTTAGGATAAAGTACTAAAAACTTATTCAGCATTTTACTGACATTAATATGCAATAAATTTGTAGGGCAAGAAATTTTTACACTTCCAGTTGGCTCTGAACGTAATATTGCAATCGCTTCCTCAGCTGACTCTGCTTCCACAAGCATGGCTTTACAATGTTGTAAATAAATTTTCCCAACTTCTGTAATAGAAATTCTTTTCGTGGTTCTATTGAGAATCTTTACTCCTAAACGATTTTCTAATTCAGCAACCCTTCGACTTAATAATGATTTAGTTACACCCAATTTATTACTAGCGGCTGAAAATCCGCCATATTCAATAACTTTTGTAAAATAATACAGGTCATTTAAGTCTTTCATATTTTGCCCTTACACATCACAAATGTTCTCTCCACAGGACAAAGTGTCATATAAATAGAATAATACAACATCTGTCCTACTGATAGCATTAAACACAGCAAATCATTGCTCACTTAAGAGGATATAAGAATGTCTACTCCAGCAAATTTTAATGGTCTAGCACCAGTGATTGACGTAAATGATTCCGTTATGCTATTGATTGATCATCAAAGTGGTTTATTTCAAACCGTTGGCGATATGCCCATGCCTGAGCTACGCCAACGCGCAGCAGCTTTAGCTAAAATAGCGTCCTTATCAAACATTCCTGTCATTACTACAGCCTCAGTTCCTCAAGGACCCAATGGCCCTCTCATTCCTGAAATTCATGCTAATGCCCCTCATGCGCAATATGTCGCACGTAAAGGTGAAATTAATGCTTGGCATAATCAAGAGTTCGTTGACGCTGTTAAAGCAACGGGTAAGAAGACCTTGATTATTGCGGGTACGATTACCAGTGTATGTATGGCATTTCCTGCAATCAGTGCAATTGCTGATGGCTATAAAGTTTTTGTTGTGGTTGATGCATCAGGTACGTATAGCAAAATGGCACAAGAAATTACCTTAGCGCGTGTTGTTCAAGCAGGTGCGGTACCGATGGATACAGCGGCGGTTGCTTCAGAAATTCAACAAACTTGGAACCGCGAAGATGCTGCTGAATGGGCTCAAGTGTACACTCAAATCTTCCCTGCTTATCAATTACTGATTGAAAGTTATTCAAAAGCACAAGAAGTTGTAACAAACAAAGAAGTACTTGATTCGGTACGTAAATAATTTTAAATAAATGATGATTTTAGACACCTTTCGAGGTGTCTAAATCTGCGCTATGACGCAATAATTGCTACTTTCATTTTGTTACTACTTCAAGTTTAGAGAATAAATCATATCTTTAGATTAAAAATTAATGTACATGATCCATCTCCTTTTCCGCTGCCTCAAGCGCAGCAGATTCATTGGCAACGTCATTGACCCATCCATAGCCATTTTTCATCAAAATGGCATAGGTTTTATCATCTGCTGTAATCGTACCCATGGTAAAATTATCTTTAATCGTTTGAGTAATATGAAACTTCTCACTATTTTGATCTCCTCCTTCTAGTGAGCCTGACCAACTGATAATATCTTCATCTGGATCAACCTCTATACGTTCTATAACGGCCTGTCTGTTTAAACCATAGCCCGGCACATTAAACACGATTTGATCGCCGACATTCTTCGCCTCTAAGGTATATAGATCATTCCTTAGAAATATTCGCCCATCTTTTTTTTGTGCATCTGTCAAAGGAATAGGATTATACATAGACACCGTATCCACAGTACTCAAATAGAACATTTGTTGATTGAAAATTCCTGCACGTAATTTGTCCTCATCTAGCGATACAAGTTTACGGCGAGCATGGCTGTCTTTTATACGTTGCAATACTTGTGTTTCACTTAGATTTGCATTTAGCTTCGGTGAATTCACTTGATCAATTTGATCAGATTTGTTAGACGTCATCGTTTCAGCGGTATCAGTTGTATCCTCTTGACTTGAGATGAACCAAGCCAACAAAGAAACCACCAGAACAGTTAAAACAACGAAAATAATGAGATACATCCGTTTATTCATTATGGATTAACTGCCACTAAAAATTTTGAAATAGCTTCAACATTCTCATTAATTTTTCTCAAGCCATCAAATTTGTCAGTTTCACCTAAACGCACACCATATTCAGGGCTATAGATATCGGGGCTTGAATATAAGCCAATTTGATTTCCCCCCATAATAGTGCTGCCTAAAGGATGACCAAATCCCCAGTTATAACCTGTGGTTCGATCAAAACTATGTCCTAGCCCCATGTTATGCCCTAACTCATGCCGCATTGCGGTGATACCACAACCATAGTTATGTGATCCGATCATGTTGTACTTGCTCGGTGTGCTATTTATATAAGCTAAACCGCAACCTGAATGATCTGTAATGGTATATATCGCATCAGCACCTGTTCTGGTTCTTTCCGCTTGTACGGTGGCATCTGAACGTCCTAAATTAATCGCATCACCGAGTGTCGTTCCAGGGATTCGATAATCCAAGTATCCGACTTCTTTGTAGTAGGCTTTTGCTTGCGAGTTTTCAAGCGCTTCATTGGTTAATCTAAGTGCTTCACGGGCTTGAATTTTTGCAGCAGTTGCACCGAGTTTGTCATTGACTACCGGGCTATTCACAAGCAATAGATCAATCTGATAGCTATCGGTGTTCCAAACCCCATTGTTGAATATCAAACGGATTTTATCGCCTTTTTTCAAACTTGCACTAATGTTGCTACCTGAAACTGTAAACGCTGTATCCGCAGAATTCGATAAGATGACCTTGTCACCCGACTGAGCCGCTGGCAAATTTACAACAGGTGCCCATTGTGCATTATCAGCGGTTATTTCAACAACAGGGGTTTTAAATGTAAAACCTTGTGCAGCGGTGTTTGCAGTGAATACAGTTTTAGGAGACGAAGCCAACACCCAATACGATTTATCTGCAATATAAATGAACTCATAACGATTGCCCTTGTTGATTTTTAGGGTTGCGGTGGTATTGGTATTTTCATTTTCAATCACTGATTGCCAGCTTGCAGTTGAGCTAACAATGATACGATCTCGGTCGTTTGCTGTTTGCGGTAATTTTAATGAAGACACCCACGCCCCATCAGCAAAACGAATTTCTGTTTTAGGTGCAGTTAAATTTTGCAAAGCGGTATTTAATGCCGCAGTATTACCATTGATCACGTTGATAATACGTGTCGGAACAGACAGTGGAACCCATTTACTCAGTTCTTGATTATATTGAAAGATATATGCATCATTTTTATTGACAACCAATGTACTCGGAAATAAAGCATTTTGTGAATTAATTTTTGAGGATTTAAGCGCATTGGACTTAACCACAAGAATCTGGCCATTCTGACCTGTTTGCGGTAAATGAATTATATCAGTCCAAGCAGCATCACTTACAACATATTGAGCCTGTGATTGTTGAAATACTGGAATAGTATTGCCATTTTTTTCAGGCGTAAAATTGGCAGTTTCAGGCGCATAAAACTCCCATTTTCCATTACTAAATTTAAAACGATAACTGTTTCCAGACTTTAGCGTGAGAACGCCTTTTTTTTCAATATTTACATTACTTAAATCAATATCACTGTCATAACCCGCAGTTGATTGAATTGTAATTAAGGCACCTTCTTTTGCTACATTCGGTAAGGAAATATTCTTCACCCAATTGCCATTAGATACACTAAATATCAGATCATCATAGCCTGTTGGGATGATTCCACTCTGGTTATTCTGGTTTGGTGATAGTGTGGTTGCGGCTATGGCAAAAGTGACCATGCCACTTGTAATGAAGACTGTAATAACTTTTCTTTTATTCATGTTATACCTGAGTCAATATTATAAAGTTGAGCTGACACTATAAATTAATTTTTATTGAAAAATAAAATTAAAAATTGTTAATAAAATCTATAAAACCAATAAAACCAATAACAACCCCAAGCGCTATAAAATTTCAAATATTTGATATATAAAAAAATTAAAAATAACATCCAAAAAAATGCAGTGATTTAAAAATAAAATTTAGTAAAATCATCAATATAAATCAATCAATAATTCGTGAACTATCATTCTTTTTATTGAATAATCAATGTGTTTAAATCTCAGTGTTAAAAGATAGAAATTTGATATTTTTATAGCTGATTCACCCCATTAAAATTATTTTATATCATTTCATCCACATTAATTATCACATCTTAACTTTCTAGATTTACAATTTAAAAAATAATAATATCAATGATTTAAAATATAAAATTAAACCCTTAAATTAATATTTCCTACTCAAAAGAATAAAAATCATAAAAAAAGTGTCCCTAAAGGATATGGTCGCAAATTATTCTAAATGGTAAAAACTTTTAATCGTTTAACAGTTTCATGTTGGATAACCACAATGATCACGGAAAGTCATCAAATTAAAGCAAGAAAAGTATATTTCGATTTTTCTGAGTCTTCTGTATGTTGGATGCCAGATGATCCATTATGTTCACATATCGCCAATGGTATTAATATGCTTTTGCCTGCCGGTGAATTTTGGTTCTGTAGAGTATTTAATAAAACCCTTCCACATATTACAGATAAAAAATTAAAACAAGAGGTTATTGGCTTTGTCCGTCAAGAAGCTGCACATGCACGCGCACATGAAAAAGTACAAGATTTTTTAAGAGAAAATGGCTATGACATACAAGAACCATTAAATCGTGCCCATCTTGTTTTCAACATTTTATTAGGTGACAAACCATTAGGAATTCCATTTTTAAAAGTAAAGAAATTTGACGAATATTGGTTAATCTTTCGTGTAGGTGTCATTGCAGCGATCGAGCATTTTACAGGTACGATTGGGCAATGGACGCTGGATAGCAAATCTTGGGATAAAGCAGATCCAGCCATGGCTGATTTATTCCGCTGGCATCTCGCTGAAGAAGTAGAACATCGTTGTGTCGCTTATGATTTGTTTGAGCATTTATTACAACAAAAATTAGGTTTTTATGTTTCCAGACAACTCATCATGATGGGAATTTTTCCACTCTTTATTTATTTCCTTGTTGATTTTGCTCGCAGTCTTGGACAACAAGATACTGAACATCAACACATTCAAAAATTAATGCGCCGTGGATTCTTTTCTTTTATTCGAGAGTTTGAAAAAACCGCAACGAAAACAGATCACCTACCAACCATTAAATATTTATGGAAAGCCACTCTACGTTGGACATCTCCAAAGTTTAACCCAATTCATGAAGGTGATACTGAGCAGGCTTTAGCTTATATGTCACGTTCACCTGCTGTTCAATATTTTGAGAAAACGGCGCTCAATTAGAGGCTCATAACAAAATAGAGCGACCATAAAGTTAGCGAGAAACATGGTTAATGTAAGTCTTATACCCCCTCCAAAGTCTAAAAAAGCACCTTAATGTGCTTTTTTAGACGACTGATGCTTTCTAAATGAATCATCAAAAGTATAGTCGTTTACAGCTCCTTATTTCGTGTTTGGACGTACCATTTTTTCAGGTTGTACCACTTCATCAAACTGTTCAGCTGTAACAAAACCAAGTTCTATCGCAACTTCTTTTAAAGTCTTATCTTCTTTATAAGCAGTTTTAGCAACTTTAGCCGCATTTTCATAACCAATCACAGGATTCAATGCTGTTACCAACATTAATGAATTATGTAAGAAATAATCAATTTTTTCACGATTTGGTTCAATACCTACGGCGCAGTGTTCATCAAAACTATTACACGCATCACCAAGCAATTGAATCGACTGAACAAGATTATATGCAATCACAGGCATATAAACATTCAGTTCAAAATTCCCCGCTGCACCAGCAAAATTAATCGTTGTATCATTCCCCATGACTTGCGCAACCACCATTGTCATTGCTTCACATTGGGTTGGGTTGACTTTACCAGGCATGATGCTTGAACCTGGTTCATTCTCAGGAATACGTAACTCACCCAAACCACAACGTGGTCCACTTGCTAACCAGCGTATATCATTGGCAATCTTATTTAAACTTGCAGCTAAGGTTTTCAATGAGCCAGAAGCAAATACAGCAGCATCACGACCAGCAAGAGCTTCAAACTTATTGGGATTACTAATAAATGGTAACCCCGTAAGTTTGGCTAATTCTTCTGCAGCTTTGTCTGCATATTCAGGATGCGCATTTAAACCTGTACCAACAGCTGTGCCACCAAGTGGTAACTCATAGAGCCACACCAAAGCCTGTTGTAAACGTTTTAGTCCATGATCCAGTTGTGATACATAACCACTGAATTCCTGTCCTAATGTAAGTGGTGTTGCATCCTGTAAATGAGTACGACCAATCTTAACAATATCGTCAAACTCTTCTGATTTGCGATTTAAAGTATCTCGTAAGCGTTTTACTGCTGGAATAAGCAACTCATTGATTTGAACTGCAGCAGCCACATGAATCGCTGTTGGAAATGAATCATTCGTAGATTGTGCGCGATTGACATGATCATTCGGATGCACAGGCTTTTGTGAACCTAATGGATTACCCAACTTTTGATTGGCAATATTGGCAATGACTTCATTACAGTTCATGTTACTTTGCGTACCGGAACCTGTTTGCCAAACCACCAACGGAAATTGTGAATCCCATTTCCCTAAAATCACCTCATCTGCAGCATCGACAATATACTGTGACAGATCATGCGGAATTTGATTTAAGCTGGCATTGGTTATTGCTGCTGCCTTTTTGACCAGACCCATCGCTCGAATCATCGGCCGTGGCATATGTTCTGTACCAATTTTAAAGTTTTCTACGCTTCGCTGAGTTTGTGCACCCCACATTGCTTCGCTTGGGACTTCAACATCGCCCATTGTGTCATGTTCAATACGTGTTTGCATTTTCAACCTCTTCTTCGTCCATATCTTATTTTCAAGTTAAAGCTTGTTTTGACAACATCTGCGTAAAAACACCAGCTTCAGCGAAGCGATTATGCTAAACAAATCAATTAAACATGTAAATGATAATTATTTACAAAAATAATCTATTCTGGATTTTTACCGATTATTTAAAGTATTTTGATAAAAACGCCATTCATCTTCGATCATTTGTTTAAGTGAGCGCTGAGCTTTCCATTTTAAAACCTCGAATGCTTTTTTGCTGGTAGATGCAACCTGATCCAGTTCATCTAATTTATAAACTGCATCAATTTGATGAATTTGACTTGACGTAACCTCTTCGATCAAGTGAATCAAGTTCTGTATCGAACTGACAGGACCTGAAATATCAAAACTTTGGTAAACATTGCCCTGCTCATGTAGCCAAAGAATAGTGGATCTAATTGCTTCACATAGGTCAAGAACATGTACAAAGCTACGCTCAGTCGTTTTATCCTGAGTATCTGAATTACGTTGTACTTCAATCAGATCACGTTGCTGAGCCGCAACTTGTAGAGCCAAAGGGACAACATTTTTAGGAAGTGGTACAACAAACTCCCCCAAGACACCATGCTCAAATGCACCGACAACATTTGAAACCCTTAAAATGGCAATTTTCCATTCTTCGTCAGTTTTAAATGTGTCTTTAATGATTTCTTCAATCATTTGCTGAGATTTTATATAAGGATTCGGATAACCATAATTAAATACGGTTTGTTCATTCAGTTCTAAACTCGATTGAGCATAAACCATAAGGCTAGAAAGATGTACTAAATTTCTGACACCGGTACGCTGCATCGCGCGTAATAAACTCATAATACAACTGAGATTGTCATTATAATATTCAAGTGGTTTTAAATTTGACTCTTCAATGGATTTAAATCCGGCACAATGGACAACGGTATCTATTGAATATTGTTCAAATACTTTATTTAAAGCGGGAGTATTACGAATATCAATTTTGACAAAGGGAATATACATTCCTGTAATAAATTCTAAGCGCTCTAAGCATTGCAGATTGGCATTGGCTAGATTATCCACAATGACGACCGCTTGCCCTTGAGCTAGCAAACTTAAAACCACATGCGAGCCTATAAAGCCTAAACCACCAGTCACTAAAATCATTGTATAGATACTCCTTTTAAAAATCAATTACTTGCACCATATCGGTGTTTATTTGGTGCGTTCATCAACTTATCTACAAGCCAGAAAAACTAAAACCAACTGAATTATCCTTGGCTTATTAACCTACAAGATCATTAATTTAATCTTACCGCCTTACAAATATAGTGTGTGTTGCAGTTCAGTTATGGTTAGAAATAGAAAATTCACATTTCATTCACTTTTACAATTCATCCTTATCTATTGAAATATGACCCTAATCCAATGGTTTTATTTTTGTAATATTTTGCCACTTAAGTTTAATCACAAATATTCATAAAAACAATTGCTTATTTAAATTAAAAAGTTTGGTCATTCTTGGGGCTAAGCTTGGCCACAGTAATATTTTGCACATAGCGTCATGTGTAAAGACACGCATTAACCAATCTTTCTGCATCAGCAGCGTGTCCATATGCTAGTTAAGAATAATTAGTAGACTATTTTTGTTTATTATGGGTCTACTTTTTTATAAGTCACTAAAATTAAAAAGGGACTGTCACTTAAACAGCCTCTTAGTGATATTACTCTCTTGCTTAAATTTTGTAGTATGGAGATATCAGACTTGATACGTACACTGTACATATCCTTTAGAAATGATGACTTCTAAGATGTAATCACTCCAGGCTATGAAATCAAAAAGACACTATAGCACCAAAGCGTTCAGTCGAAGTTTTTAGTCTCTAAACACGATAAATGCACTAATTCTAGAAAAATTAAATTGCTTTTTGATTTACACGTTTTGATAATTCCTCTGCACTTTCAACACGCTCTGAATATCGATCAGTTAAATAGGCTGATTGCCCTCTAGTTAAAAGTGTAAATTTATAAAGCTCTTCCATGACATCTACAATCCGAGTGTAATAAGAGGATTGTTTCATTCGATCATTTTCATCAAACTCTAGGAATGCCTTAGGTATAGAAGATTGATTAGGAATGGTGATCATACGCATCCAACGCCCTAAAATACGCATTTGATTCAAGCTATTAAAGGACTGGGATCCACCACTTACCTGCATCAAAGCTAAAGTTTTTCCTTGAGTAGCTCGAATTGCTCCAGCTGCTAAAGGTATCCAGTCAATCTGAGCTTTAAAAATTGAACTCATAGAACCATGGCGTTCAGGTGAACACCAAACCATACCTTCAGACCAAGATAACAATTCATAAAGTTCTTTAACTTTTGGATGATCTGTATCTGCGTCTTCAGGTAGCGGTAATCCTTTTGGATGGAAAACTTTTACCTCAGCACCTAAATACTCCAATATTCGACCAGCTTCTAAAATTGCTAGTCGACTAAATGACCTTTCACGATTTGAACCATATAACAGTAAAATTCGTGGAGCATGATTTACTTCTTTTGCTTGAACCATTTGTAAAGTTGGTTGTTCAAGAAGATTTAAATCTAGATTTAGGAGAGCCATAGAAATTACACCTCGTCTTTAAAAAACTTTTTCCTGAGCCACAAGGACACACTAACTAAACCAATCAATACAGGCACTTCAACAAGTGGACCAATAACAGTCGTAAACGCAACAGGGGAAGCTAAACCAAAAGTCGCAATAGCAACAGCCAGTGCCAATTCAAAGTTATTCCCTGCTGCAGTAAATGAAATTGCTGTGGTTTTAGGATAATCATTCCCCATCCATTTGCTCATAAAGAAACTAATGAAGAACATTAAAACAAAGTAGATTGTTAAAGGTATTGCAATGCGGATTACATCTAATGGTAGGCTTACTACTTCTCCACCTTTAAGGCTAAACATGGCCACAATTGTAAATAATAGCGCAATTAGACTTATAGGGCTGATCTTAGGTATAAACATAGTTTGGTACCATTCCAAACCTTTTTGTTTAACTAAAATCAATCGAGTTAAAAAACCAAGTAAAAAAGGGATACCTAAATAAACGAGTACAGCATGTGTAATTGTCCAGAAATTCACATCAATGACTTGTGATTCCACGCCAAAAAACGGTGGTAAAAATGTTAGGAATAGCCAAGCATAGGTGCTGAAAAATAGTATTTGAAAAATACTATTAAATGCGACTAAAGCTGCAACATATTGATTATCGCCACATGCTAAACCATTCCAAACCAGTACCATTGCTATACATCTTGCCAAACCAATCAAAATCAGCCCAGTCATATATTCAGGATAGGAATGCAGAAAAATAATAGCCAATACAAACATTAAGCATGGTGCAATAAGCCAGTTTTGAACCAAAGAAAGTGTTAGAGTTCGTTTATCTTTGAAAACTTGCGGCAAAATTGCATAGTCTACTTTTGCAAGTGGTGGATACATCATCAGAATCAGACCTAGCGCAATAGGAATATTTACTGAATCAATACTTAACTTGTCCAAAGCAATTGAAGCTTTGGGAAAAAACACACCAATCCCAACCCCTAGCGCCATTGCAATGAATATCCATAGCGTTAAATTGCGATCTAAAAAAGACAGTTTTGATGTGGTCATGATCTTACTCAATATTTGAAATTTTATTTATTTCAGAAATAAGTTCAGGACGTGTAAGTTTATTTACATGTAAGGCAAATAAAGCATCCAAACGCTTATTGATGTGATTCACAGTAACTAAAAAAGCTTTAAGCTTTTCTTCTTCTGGTAGATCTAAATGCGATGGATCGGCAAGCCCCCAATGTGCTTTGATTGCTCCACCTAGATAAAGTGGACATGCTTCTTGTGCTGCTTGATCACAAACAGTAATCACAACATCAGGTTGATATTGTTCACAATCATCAACTGTTTTACTTGATAAACCGTCAATGGATAGTCCTAAGTTTTCTAGTGTTTTAATTGTTAAAGGATGAACTGTACCCGTTGGTTTACTGCCAGCACTATAAGCTTTCCAACCTGAAGGTGCACGGCTATTAAATAACACTTCTGAAAGAATGCTTCTGCAACTGTTACCAGTACATAAAAATAAGAATTTCATAAGGGATTACTCGCAATGAATTGAAATAGTCGAATTAACTTTATTGGCGTTAATCTTTTCGTCATTTTGACTTGAGATGATGTTTAAAATTGAATTAGCCCATTCAGGAAGATTAGGATTCAAACGGTAATAAACCCATTGACCTTGTCTTTGATCAAGCAAAATTGAAAGATTTCTAAGCAATGCTAAATGTCGAGAAATCTTAGGTTGGCTAAGTTCAAGTTGTTCTGTAAATTCACAGACACATACGTTTTGTTTTGCAATAACAAGTTTTAATATGTCTAAACGAGTTGGGTCAGAAAGACACTTAAAGAAATCTGTTTGATCCATTTTTTAATACCCTCTATATTTACTATTGCGAATATACGCATATCCATATATAAATGCAATATTCTTTCCTATTGAGATATCTCATGTCACAAAAAATTAAGATTTACCATAATCCTGCATGCGGAACTTCAAGAAATACTTTGGCATTAATTCAAAATTCAGGACAAGAGCCTGAAGTTATTGAGTACCTTAAAAATCCACCGAACAAATTAGAGTTAATGGAATTAATCGAAAAATCAGGATTGACAGTTCGTGAAGCTATTCGAAAGAATGTTGAGCCTTATGAAAAATTGGAATTAGAAAAAGTGCATTGGAGTAGTGATCAATTAATTGAATTTATGATTAAATTTCCTATTTTAATTAATCGCCCATTTGTTGTAACTGAGATGGGTGTACGACTTTGTAGGCCATCTGAAATAGTTTTAGATATTTTGCCAAACCCACAAATGGGAGCCTTTAAAAAAGAGAACGGTGAAGTAATAATTGATGAAAATGGAAATAGAGTTAAGTAAATTTAAATAATTGATTGTGATCAGCTATTTGAATTGTCAAATCATATTTCGATGCTTACACGCCAGCCTATCAAGAGAATAAACATGAAACAAGAACTTATTATTCAATCAGAAC
>Ga0256903_1000425_pt1 | contig 13529 bp, 2 predicted proteins | sample MC6MC0741MT_FD_190195 | JGI IMG/M metagenome (GOLD analysis project Ga0256903, IMG submission 190195) | Metatranscriptome of enriched soil aggregate microbial communities from Iowa State University, Ames, United States - MC6-MC0741-MT... | ecosystem: Environmental > Terrestrial > Soil >... | reverse complement strand
TTTGATTATAGATATTTTGAAGAATGTGTTGGATCTAATTGTAAGAATTTCAAATTTAATCCACGTATATAGATTTTACTACAATAGTAAATCATTCACCAGAAACCAATAGTAATATGGAAGGACAACTTGACGACGTTTTAAGTCGGATCCATAACAGAAACTATGCTGAGGCTAAGGAAATCTCAGAGGAGCTGAACCGTGTGCTTCTTGAGAAAAACCTGAGTGAGCCACAAATCGCTTATTTCTCTTCGAAGCTATTCAATTCCCCACAGAATCCCTTCATTTTTATCGATCATAACTCTGAGGATAGAGATAGAGATTGTGTGAGTCTTCGAAAATATCTTTTTGAAAGCATTGCGAGCTATATTAAACTGCGCAAGGACAAAGTGTCAGATTACCTCAAATTCATCAAGGATAACTGTTTCAGGCTATTCAAGAAAGATGCTTCAAATACAGTCAAGGAAGCTTCCTTGCTGCCTGTTATAAAAATCCTAAAATATTTTGAAGCTCCAAAAATTCGAGACATCTTTGACTGTGATCAAGCTGCGAACCTGTTTTTGGACGAAATCAAGCTTTTCAAGCCTACCGCAGGAATGAGATCGAAAATTTGGTATGTGTTGGCACTTTTGACTCAACAATTTCCTAATCAAATGAACCAATACCAAGAAGAAATACAAGATGTTATGTGGAAGAACTTGAACGAACAAGCCACTTCTAGCAAGCCAGAACAAACTGCAATGTCTGGAATGCTCAAGGCTTTTAGACTTTGTTTGTCAAAATCTTATTTGCAGGCAAAGCAGGTGGAGATGTTGTATCTGATCCTGAAAGTGACCATGAAACCAATTGAAAGCGTTGTGAGATATAATGTTTTAACAAACTCATTAAAGCTGTTTGAAGCTCATCACAGCTTGTTCAGAAAATATGTAGTCAGGGATGTGGAAGAGCTCTATGACAACTTTATCAGGGTTGTAAGCCATAGAAATAGTGGTGTTAGAGAAGCTGGTGCTGAAGCTTTTGAGGCTTTTATTTGTGAATTGGCGGACGGATTAGATGATGAGACAATTCAGAAAGACAAGTTTTCGTATCTGATGAAGAAATTTGGAGCAATCCTTGACAATAATTCCTCGGATACTATCTCCATTACACTTGTCATTAGATCAGTGGGTATCTTTTCAAAAGCCATGAAAGTTTTCCTGGGTGAAGCTCAACTAAAAAAGTTTTTCAGTAAATTGATTGACCTCAGTGAACAAAAAGTCATCAAGATCTTCAAGCAAGTTCAACAAGAAGAGAAACAAGAGGGAGGAGGCGAAAACTTTAATTATACTGGGCCAACCCTCAAGCAGATTCTGTACAAGCAAAGATTGCTCTACTCTTTCTTGAACTCTTTTGCCATGCTTACTCAAAATGTCAACGTTGTAAATGAAAGAGAGTCAAATCATTTGTACGAGCTCGCATTGACTGGGTTGCAATACAACATGAAATTCATGAGTTCTTACAGAGATCATCTCTACGATGGAATCACCAACCTTATTATGGCTTTATCTCGTCATAACACCATTTTCCTCTTCTGGCTCAAGAAACTGATTAGCCAAGGAATGTTGGAGACTTTAAAAATTCCAGACAATGTATATTATGCAGGAGAAGATTACCATATTTCGCTGAAAGCGACATGCGACTTATGGGTTGCATTATTGGATCGACCAAAGGTATGGTCAGAGACTTATTGCAAGATATTCTTTGACGAAATTCTTCAACATATCAACGAGTTGATCAATACTCTGGATATCAGTTACAGCATTAGAAATGCTGAAGAAGATGCTAACGAAGACAAACAAGCTGAACTTAGTTATATGAACTCGATGGAATATGTTCCCAGTAACATGAATGATTCTCAATACATGTACAGAATCGCCCTTTTTGTGGATGAGTTTGTCCGAAGAACCAACAAAGATTGGGTTATGCCTTGGATCCCTCTCTTGTTAAGATCGGCTATCTTCAAATTAAGAATTTACCCTCGTTGTATCGCCCTCCTTAAAATCATCACCAGTTTGAATGAAATAATTGAAGAGACAAATTTCTTTTCAACAAATATTGGAGCAGACAAGGATTTACAAGAATTGTGTCGGATTTATTTCAAAGAGTTGTTTGAAAAATACAAAGAGTACCAAGATGAACTTCTGAATGATGCCCTCAAAGTCTTGCTTTCAATCCCGAGTTATTTTATCATTTCTGATACCGAAATGATTGCTAATAATCTTACGCTTGCGATTAAAAAAGCCCTTCAAGTCGGTCTTTTAAACATCTATCTTGCTTACGCTGCTGTGATATCATTGGAGAGATTAGTACAGAAGTTAACTTCAACGCAAGACAAGAATAAGATAAAGAAGGCCATGACTTTCTTGACATTTATTACGCCTCTTTTGACAGACTTTATGACATCAGACAACAAACCAGCAGATGAATTTGATCCAAATGTCAGCAAATTCAATTTGAAGATGAGAGAAGTTTCAATCAACAAGAGTTTGATCTCACATAAAGTGGTGGAATTTCTCGGACGTCGTGGTGGCTACAGCCATCTGATAATTCCTTCTGAGTTTAGAGATGTTGCAATGGACAAGAATCTAGCAAAGGAGTTTTTAGAAAACAAGTCGCTTGTGGATTTGAAGAAATTAAATTTGATTTCTTGGGATCATGAAAATGTCTTTACTTTCCCGCTGCCGCTCTTTTCAAAGAAAGTTGACATTGATTTGATCAAGGTCATTCCAAAGGTTGTGGAAATCGCTTCCAACTCCACTGATAGAAAGCTCAAGGTCACAGCTTGCGAGTTGTTGCATTCTCTAATCATCTATATGATTGGCAAGTCTGCTCAACAGAGCACTGGAGCAAGAGGAAAAACCCAAGCAAAGATGAACTTCTCAAATCTCTACGAAAGAATTCTTCCAGTTATTTTCACGATTGCTGCCGATCCTGAAGACATCTCAACCAAGATTTTCAACACTTTATGCTTGCAGATTGTGCGTTGGTTCTCCAGCAGCAAAGAATATGAAAACAAAGAAGTTGCTTGCCTCCTTGACACTTTGATGAATTGTGTATCAGTGAAGGATAACTCTAACTTGAGAAACTTTGCTGCTGTGTGTATTGGAGAGTTTGTCAAGTGGTGCATAAAGCAATCCACAGCTCAACAAATGAAGGAGAACTACGGCAACATTAAGAGCATCATCAGAAGAATTCAAAACAATTCAAATTACCCTGATATTTACTACCGTTACGGTGCTATTCTGGCTCTAAAGCACGTTATTCCTTGGCTCAGGGAAGAAAACTCCCTTGTCGAAAGATTTGTTCTAGAGATGACCCATGTGACTTTGAGCATTATAAAAATCAACTGTCACACACATAACATTACCGAAGAGATGAAGCAAAATACCAACTATGTTGCTAGAAAGCTCCGTGAAGTCATTATCAAGCGTTGGCCCGTCCTCGAACAGAAAAGTTTAAAACGTGAAAAGTCTGAAACTATTGATGGGTTTGTTGCATGGCTCTATACCCAACTTCTCTCCTATGAGACTGACTACAGAGACCAAGTCCTGTTTATGTGGGAAGGATTTGTCGATGAGATTGTCAAGAATAAAAGAGGTGACGCCACAAGTCATAAAGACTGGATTGTGAAGCAATATGGGAACAAATATTTATTCAAAGAATGCAAGACCCTTGAATTCAATCCTTCAAAATTCGAAGGCACTGACATTCATGAAAAACTCGAACTTGTTCGAAAGAACAATAAATTATTGGATGCTCAACTCCACATATATGCGACATTTTTGAAGAAAGGATATACAACTTTAGATGAAGTCAAGAAATGTTATGACTTCCAGATCTTTTTGAAAAACATTCAAAATTTTTTGAGCAATCTGAATAAGGTTGATGCTGATGGACAAAGATCCCAATCTCTTTCTCAACAAGAGAGATTAATAGAGAAGGATGCTCAATTATTCAAATCAAGACTGGGCACAGTGTTGAAGATCTTTACATTTTTGACCGAGTCTCAACATCTCAATCAATTTGTGAAAGTCATGATTACCAGCAGCAACTTTGATAAGAATGATCTGTTCAACAAAGTTTTCCAGAACTTAATTTCCCCATTCGAAGGAATCGAAATAAACCCAACTTACAATATGAATGCTGATAAGTGGAGAATCTCAACATGCTGCAAACTTCTTGTAAGACTCAAGGAATGTGAAAAGGACCTTCAAGATGAGAATAAATTTTTTGAAGAATATTATGTGCAAGGCTTCCTCAATCACTATCCCAAGTTCGATCTAACCTCTCCCAACTCCTTCTTGAAGAACTTCTTTACATACACTGAATTCCAACTCAAGAGTTTCTTCCAAGGCTACCACGGTTTATATCAAGAGTTTTTGGGAGTCTTGACCAACCAGAAGCTGCAGAAGGAGTACATTGGTGGCTACATCAAGAAGGCTAGCGAGATTCTGTTGAAATTTATTGAGGATAATCACCAAGGTTTGACTACCAACCAGGAAGAGAAACTGGTTATTTTGTTGAAATTTGCTTTGAAATTCCACCCCGATCCCAATTTCATCATCACTCTTGTTAATGGAGACAACTTACTCTTCCAAAAATTCCAGGTAGAAATACTGGATTCTTTGTCAAGAAAATGGCAGTATGATGAAGGTACACTGACTTTAAAGTTGATGGGCAAAGTTGTTGAGAATGAATTGTTCAATAGACTCTTGTTACCCTTGGCGCAAAGAGTGTTGAGATACGCACCAAATTTCTTGACAAAAATAGCTGGAGACCTGATCAAGTTTGACCTGTCAGAAGCTTCCGATGAGGTAGTCAATAGTTTTGCCAAGTTCTACTTTGTGCTTCTCACAAAGATCTCAAAGCAGCATTTCCTTCAAAACAAGCAAGTGTTTAGAAAATACTTACACAAATTCATCCTTCAACACATGAATCCAAGAAAATCATCAATCAAGACTCTGATTGAAATCATAAACTTGCTTGGACTTTATATCAGTGAACTGGGTGATGACTATGGAAGCTATCATGAAGAAATTATTGAAGCTCTTGAATCGATTCAATCCAAGTATTTCCCCATAAAGACTGGCGACCTTCAGGAAGGCTCAGTGGAAGATGTGAACTTTAAGCTCATTTTGTCAGCTCTGATGAATATGTTGCTTGTCACCAATAGAATAGAGCTATTAAAGGTCTTGTATTCAATCATTAGAGAGAAAGAATGCGCTCTGAAGTATGAGAAAAAACTCAATGATTTTTGCTCCAAATTTGTGAAGGGACTGGTCTCGCTTCCACTCACAGAACACATTAAAGTCTTTACCAATATTTTCAAGATCTTTCTTGATAAGATGGTGGATGACCAACTTGAAAGCAACCTCCGTTGGCAAATTATGCATCGAATTGGATTTAAATTCTTGGACGAGATTCCCTTGAACAGCCTAGAAGAGATCATGACCAAATATGGGCCAGACCTTGAGCATCTTGTCATAAATGATGGGTTTAAAGAAGCACTGACTGACTTTGCAAAGACCATTGAGGTTCTGCAAGAAAAAGCCATTGCCCTCGGATGCTTTAATGTGATGTACAAGAGACTACCTGCTGAAACTCTCAAAAACAAAACTTCGAGAAAGCCAGGCCAGGAGGCGACTACCACTGAGTTGCATAAAGTGTTGATTCCTCCACTTCATAATGGTAAGAAGAAGTTTTTGGATCAAAAGGACTTTTTGCTGAATCACGAAATGAACAAGAAATGCAACATTGAGCCAATTATGAAATATTACCACGCAATGTGTTATGCCACATTATGCTCAATTATCAAGGCCACGCAGACAAAGGAAGGACCTTTCAATACTTTCCTTCTTCAAGTTGCAAGAAACAAGGGAGACCAGCTCTGGGAAGTTATCCTCGAGAAGAAAGAAGATTTTGCATTCGAAGTTCAGACAAACTTCAACGTCACATTGGTAGAGAAGACGGAGGAAGAGTTCAAAAAGAAGCTGGGGAATGCCAATATCAATAACTTGATTGCTTACAAATACTTGCAGGAATCCTTCTTCAGTCAAAGAAGTGACCATTTCGGTTTCTTGAATTGGGAATTTGATACAACCCAAGATCAAAAAAAGAAAGACTCTGCTATTAAAGTTGAAGAGGAAGAAGCCAAGTCAAATAATGGAATAATGGAGATAGAAAGTGAGAAAGAAAAAAAGATCAACCCTCTTGATCTGGAGTTCCAGGTACCTAAGAAGAAGGAAGACAAAAGAAAAGCTGATCCAAAGGCAGTTGAAATGGACAAAATCAACCAGAATCCTTGCATGTTCAGTCTCCTCAGAGTTATTGATCATTTGCATCAAAATTTCCCAGGAGAGGGTAATGCTATGCCAGGATGGATGACCAGTCTTCACTCCGAGGCTATCAAGACTGATGCTCCCTTGTATGTGAAGATCTTTATTATCAAGATTCTTGTCAACAGAGAAGAGGTCTTTAGACCATATTCCAAAGAATGGAGTGAAGTTCTGCTGGATTATTGTCTGCAGAAAAATAATGGTGGAAAAGGGTTCCATTACTTCCTGAGAGATGTGTGCACAACTTTGCTGACTTGGCACTCTCAAGGATTTAAAATGGAAGAAAGTTTGAGCAACAAAAAGATTTGTAGTGAAATCATCATGAACCTTATGAAGGTTGCTGCTGACAAGACTTCTCTGATTTTCAAATCAAATCTCAAGATTATCGCTGGTTTGATGGATCATTGGAAAGCCAACCTTATCATTGAAAAAGAACTGGTTCAGAAGATGCTCGGGTTTGATGAAAAGAAGGAAGGAGCACATTTATGGAGAATGTCGGTCCTTCAAGTTCTTGATATCATGCTCAACTTCAAGATTCCTATCGGGCCCAAAGGACAATTCCAAAATATTGATCCTATCAGCCAATGGGACGATACCCTCGTGGCGACTTTGATTTCCAATATGAAGTTCAGTTCAAGACATCAAGTACCTTTCATTGCCAGTTCAGTTTGCGGAAAGTTGCTGAATTTCATGGCTGCTTTGGCGGGAAGAGGATCAGCATTATTCAACAATAATAATGTGATTGTTTCTCCTGACGCGGAAAAGAGACTCAAAGAAGTCGAGAAACTCATGGTCAGATTCTTGATGGGCTTGAGCGACAAGGAAGATGACAAATTCGCATACTTCCTTGAAAACATGATGCTCTCATACCAAGCCATACTTCAGCCTGAAATCCTTTACAAGTGTCAAGGCAGAATCCACAACACCACCAAAAAAACCAGAGGTGCTATCTTCAACTCTCTCAGAATCTTCATCGATAAGGCTCCCAGTCTCTTAACAATTCAAAATGAGTTGAGGGATATTTGTTTGTCCCTCAGAGGCTCATTTGACCATATCGTGAGGGATTACAGTGAAGAAAATCTGTTGAATTTCTTCAGATTACTGTACCAAATCGCCCAATTGAATTCTGATCACTCAAGAGAGCTTCTTACCGAGAAGATTGAGCCCTTGGCCAAGACATTCTTGGAAGTGTCTAATGAAAATATCGTTGATATTTTCTTCAGCATTGTGACATTCATTTATGATCAAAATGATGAGGACCTCAAAAACCTAACAAAATCATATTTACTGAAGGGCTTGAACCATTCGATTTCAAATGTTCGCTCAAAGATCTTTGACTTCCTCAACAACGAAAACAGAGTCCCATTAAATCCCTCCGCCAGAATGCTGATCACTCTCAGTGATCTTTATGCTCCTGAATCTGAAAGTCTCTGGCTCAGATCCACTGTTCCCTTGATGGTGAACATCGCCAAGAAATCCTCAGATTATGAAAGAAAATTGTTTGATTTCCCTCTTGAACAGAGCATTCAATTCAAAGACTATGATCCTAGTCAGTCGTCATTATCGTTCAAATTCCTGAATAGATCTCAGCCTTTAACACCAATTTTCACGCTTTCACAACAGAAATTCGAAGACGTCATAGAATCAACCTTTGAGACCGAAAAAACACAAAACAGAGCTCCTTTCCAAGGAGTCAGAGCCACTCAAGCTCCGATGTTCTCACAAACTTTGATTAGCACTGTGATTGAAGAAGAAGTTGCTGCCAATCCTTATGGAATCTCTTACACTCAAAATGCTCAAGTTTCAGCCAACCCAAGACCTTCTTCTGGGAGAAGAGCAGCAGATGGTGATGCTGCTGGTCCAAGTGATGCCAGCCAACAGCCAGATATTATGGCGACACTTAGTGACACAAGAATTGCTGCAGGAACGAGAGGAGGTCCAAGACAAAATACCTTTACAAGCTTCCTTGCCAGTAATTATTTGAAGGTGCAGAATATCTCCTCTTTGGGTACCAACAAAATTAGATATGGTACTGAAGGGCAACAACAACTTCAACTGAATGAAATTCGTCAAAAGCAACAATCTCTCTTCGTAAATAGGCAAAATGAGCTCAGAAAGAAGCAAATCACTGCTTCAAGAAAATATAGAATCGGTGAACTTCCTGATATTGAAATCTCTTACAAGGACGTGATTGATCCTTTGGTTCAGCTTGCTCAAGAAGACTCTGAGATTTCTGCTGAACTGTTTATTTCTATTTTCTGCGATTTGTATAAAGGTGAAGAAAAGACTGAAGTTGGTGTCAGCTATCTGAAGGGCATCAAGAACATCTTGAGTAGCACCCAACAGTTCACCTATAATATTATTTCCACTCTTCACAGAGCTTATCTGGAAATTGTGAAGAGAGATAGTGGGGTCCAAATTGATGCAAGCGTCGTGGCGACATCAGGTCTTCGCTCGTACTCTTACCACACTACTGTACTCTTGCTTGAGGAGCTTCTGATTGCTGGAAATGATCCAGTCGCAGCAGGAGGTTCAGAAAGGGACAAGAGAAATAAAAGAAATTCTCAAAGACCTTTGCAAAATGGAAATCTGACAAATCGAAATATCAACCAAATTGAGTTCTCAGAAGACATGGCAAGTGTTTGGCTATCTTTGATTGAAGTTTACGGAGCTCTGAAGGAAGAAGATGGCGTGAGAGGTTTGCTGACAATCGTGATGAATGACGAGAAGGTTCGTCAAGGTCTGGATGCCAAACTCGACCAAAGTTTCTCAAAGTCGATCAACATCTTTAACGATCTGCTTGAAGAGTACAACACCGATCCCAATTTGAAGACAAATCTCAACAATAAAATTTATGAGTACGTCGCAGAAGAAAAGAAGGAGTCACTGGCTTCATTAGGAAAATGGGAAGTGATCTTCAAAGAAACCGACTATCCTTTGGGCGTTGACTCTGCAGTAGATGTGATTCCAGTTCACACTCTCAAAGAAAGAGATGCCTTGTATCTGATAAAGGGACTTATTTATAATGATGAAAACTGGCCCACAATGAATGATTATGTTTCAACTTGGAGAGAGAACGAAAAGATTCGTCAATTTGTGGACTCTCGGTTCTCATGGGAATTGGCAGTTTTGGCGATCACCCAAAAAGATTTTGATCGAGCAAGATACTTTGTTGAGATCCAGAAGAACAACTTCCTCAAGAAATGGGAGAAGTTCGATCTCTTTAGTGAGTCTGCCAAGCACGACCAACTTCAAAACCTTCAAAAGCTCGTCGAATTCCAAGAATTCCTCACTTATATTGAAAACACCAGACACGCTGATGACGATGTAATAAACAGAGAGTTTTTGAAAATGACTGAAGCATGGCTCAAGAGAAGTCCTTCAACAACTTATGACTCAGTGCACGCATGGAACGATATCATTTTTGCGCGTGAAATGTTTTGTAATGTTGCCTCTGTCAAGCATTACTCAGATAATCAAAAGATTGTAGAATTGAAAATCGCGGATCTTTATGTTGAAAATGCCCGAGGTCTTTTGAAGAAAGGAGTGCTCGAAAAAGCTGATAACCTCTTAAACAAGGCCATTCGTCTCAAGCAACAGAATCAAGATCCTTCAGCGCCAAAAATGGATTATAAAGCCATTTCATCCGTCATCAAATTAAAATTGAGATTGATTGAACAAGACGAAAACAGATTCGCAGGCCAAGTCGCTTCCTACCTTCCCAAGTACAACCAGATTGTACAAGTCATTGAAGGTCAGCAAAAGAAATACGAAGGCAGAATCGATGAACACAACATCAGTAGAATCCAACTCTTGAAAATTTATGCTAAAGAGAAGACTTTGAGTTACTTGTATGAAACATACTTTTTATTCAAAGACCAGCAAGCTCAAGTCAAGGAGCTCCCTCAGGAAATGGCAAACAACGCCAAATTCATTCAAGACATCTTCCAAGATATCTTGGGCTCAAGTTACTTTACCATTGGTAATATGGGTATTGAAGAAAGTGCCGAAAAGAAGCACTACAGAAGCAAAGTTCTCCACAAGTATGCCACCTTTGCAGAGAGTCTTTTAAGAATCTACGATGAATCCTTTGATGCAAAGCAACAGAATGCCAATATGATGGCCGCTACTTTCATCAGAACCAATAGCAATTTCCTTCAGAAAAACCTCGCAAAGACATTTATGACTTACCTCTGCCAGGCTTACAACCTTGGCTATGATCAACTTCAGCAACTACCCAAGTTATTTGATATCCTTTTGAGATATCCTGAACTCGCCCCAACTTTCAGGAAAGAGTCCGCCTCGATTCCTGCCTGGTTGTTCTTGAAATGGATTCCTCAAATGATGTTCTTACTGCACGCTAAAGATTTGGATACTTATGTTGATGACATCTTTAAGAGAATCACCGACACCTACCCTCAAGCCATTATCTATCAATTCAACGTATCTTATGATAGAATATTCCAGCTCGAAAACACCCAAGCCAAGAGCCCTCTTGTGAATGAGTTGCAACAGAAACTTGAGAAGTACCAAAATCACTATGCTTTTATTCTTTCTTTAAATCAACTCACTCACCCCGAACATAAGTTGATCCACTATTATACAGATAAGATCAGAGAAGCCATCATTGATCCTTCATTCAACAAAAAAGAAAGACTTGCTTTGATTGCCAAAGAATTATGGAGCGATATCTTTGAGCCTAAAAAGCCTTTTGTTGGAGACCAAATCGGTACATACCTCGCCAAATTTGCTAAAGTCTGGGAGGCTCAATTCACCAAAGCCTTTGGTGATAAGTTGCAGAGAGTCCACTCAATGGATCGACAAGCCTATCTCACTGACAAGGCCATTAATGAATTAATGAAGAAGCTGAAGGAAATTGCCCAAACTATTCCATCTGGTAAGGAGAAACTTTCTGCCTTCTCAACTTGGCTTTCAAATTACGACGCCAACAACTTCCTTTATGAGGCTAAAATCGAGCTGCCAGGACAGTACGCTGGAAACTCTGAGCCATTTGTTCCCTCACATATTACCATTTCCAACTTTGGTCAGAATGTCCTGGTTTTGGGTTCTTTGCGTCGCCCCAAGAGACTCACGATGCATGGTTCCAACGAGAAGTCCTACAATGTTCTTGTGAAGGGTATCGAAGATTTAAGATTAGATCAACGTATTGAACAATTGTTCTCACTGATGAACGAAATATTCACTTCTGACCCAGAGTGCTTGAAGAGAGATTTACAAATCCACACCTTCCAGGTCATCCCAATGACCAAGATGCTGGGCGTCCTCGAGTGGATCGATGGAACCGTACCCATTAAAGAATTACTTGGAAATGAGCTCCAGAACTCATATCAAATTAATATTGACAAAGACAATCCCGCTCTAGCTGCAAGAAGGAAATGGTTCGCAAGTCTTCCTGAAGGCAGAAACAAGGGTATCCAAGAGCAGCATGTGGTTGCTCTTGCTCTAGATGAGAAGAATATCGCCGAGAACTTTAATTCCCATCAAAGTCTGATCCCTCCCTTTGTGTTGAAGCGAAGTCTCGAGAAGCTTTGTAGTTCTCCAGGAGCATTTGTCTATATCAAAAACAAGTTTATCAGAAACTACGCCACTCTCTCAGTCGCTTCCTACGTTCTTGGTGTCGGAGATAGGCATCTTGAAAACTTCTTGGTCAGTACCATTACAGGTGAGGTTATCCCCATCGATTTCGGTTACTCGTTTGGCCAAGGTTTGACTCTGCCCATTCCTGAGCTTATGCCTTTCAGACTCACCAGAGTCTTTGAAAGTTTGATGCAACCAATGGGTGTTGACGGTATCTTTAGAAATACCATGATCCAATGTTTGCTCGCCCTCAGACATTCTAGAAATGTGTTGCTTGATTGCTGTGAAATCTTTGTCAAAGATCCTCTTATGGACTGGATCAAAACTGCCAAAAATAGAAAGTTGGGTGTCTCTGGAAGCATAGCCTCCATTAACCCTGCAGGATCAACTGACAGTCTCTCATCTCTCGGTATCGATGAAGACATTGCATGGTACCCCATGAAAAAGGTTGACGTGGTCCGCAAGAAGCTTATTGGTATGAAACCTTCTGAAGTTATGCTCGAAGAACTCCAAGATAGTAAATTCTTCAAAGATCCCACCATGAAAAGAATCAAAGACAGGCTCACTGAAACTGTCAAAGGAACCCCAGCCACTTTCAGATCTACACTTACTAAGGTATACCTCAATGTCCCCGAACAAGTCGATGCTCTCATCGATCAAGCTCGCGATCCTAATGTTATAGGTAGAGTTTGGATTGGTTGGTCCCCTTATATTTAATATGATTTCATAGAAAAATAAAAGTGTTTATTTGTTATCTTCATAAATTGATATAAAAAACCATATTAAGTAGTTGAATGCATTTATTAAGATTAAATAAGAAGAGGTAAATAATAGATGAGATCGGAGGTACACTGGGTAAAATAGGCAGCAAAATTAGGAGGACATTCTTGGATTCTCATATTTAAATCCAAACAAACGTAGGCAGCATTCAGGTATTGGTTGTGGTTTGCGTCTTGGATGCATTCGAAGAGATAGGTATTGGGCTTCCAATACAGATCAAACAAGTTTTCTAATGTTGCCAGAGGATAGGGTTCGCTTCTTGGGTTAATTTGGTTAGCTTCCATAATGCCATAAATATTTAAATCAAGGGCAAACTCCATCACTGTTGAGAAATAGTTTTTCATCTTTGTTGCGACACCAGCATTGGGATCCTTGTCATTCCAGCAAGATCCATGTTTCTGCCATTCATGGTTATGGAAGAGTAATGATGAATCATTCAACCCACTCCAATATCTGGTCAACATTGTATTCACTGCTGGACCAAGATAGTCAGGATTGAATATTGTGGTGTTCCCGTCACAATAAGCCGGGTAGCCTTGCCAGTAATCAGGCCAAAGACCATGTACGTTCCAGAATTTGTGATTTAAATTCTCTGTCTCATTCTTCAAACATTGATTGAAAGTGCAAGATGTTCCTGCCCAAAATGAAGCATAAACCATATAATCATATGGTACTGCTTCAATAAATGAAACTAATAAGATTCCAATAACAAAAAAAGCTAAAAAATGTTTTTTCATCTTTCTTTCTCACTTGTGAGGTTTTTTTTAAATATTATCA
>Ga0256903_1000370_pt1 | contig 14407 bp, 15 predicted proteins | sample MC6MC0741MT_FD_190195 | JGI IMG/M metagenome (GOLD analysis project Ga0256903, IMG submission 190195) | Metatranscriptome of enriched soil aggregate microbial communities from Iowa State University, Ames, United States - MC6-MC0741-MT... | ecosystem: Environmental > Terrestrial > Soil >... | reverse complement strand
TTATGGTATACCATAATATATAATGCAAAAAATGCAATAGTTTGCTATGCTATTTTTTAAGCAAGGAACTTGTAACAAAATTGTGTATTCGCAAAATCAGGAATGATTAAACCTCTATGAATCTTAAAATTGAAAATCCACCCGTGACCTTGCGTGAGCTATGTTTAGACAAAGTTCGCAATGCCATCATTACTGGCTATTTTCCTTCTGGAAAAAGACTGGTTGAAAGAAGCTTATGTGAAGAACTGGGTGTGAGTCGCTCTGTTGTACGGGAGGTCATTCGTTATTTAGAAGCTGAAGGCTTGGTTGAGATTTTGCCAAATAAAGGGCCAATTGTTTCTTTGCTGAACTGGGAAATTGCATCACAAATTTATGAAATTCGACTATTACTTGAACAGAGTGCAGTTGCAGATTGCACTCGAAATCTCACCCCGCAAACCACCGAAACTTTAAAAGCTTTAGTGATAGAGCTTGAACACGCTTTTGCTATAGACGACATTAATTTGATTATTTCAGTCTCATCAAAACTCTATGAAACGATTTTTACCACAGCAAAACATCATATCGCCTTGGAAGTGGTACAACGCTTAAATGGTCGTATTAGTCGACTTCGCGCAATGACAATGAATTCAACTAAACGCGAAGTTTCAGGTTTTCAACGAATCAAAAATATATGCGAAGCAATTTATTTAGACCAAGATGCTGAAAAAGCCAAACAAGCTGTTGCTGCCCATATTGCTGAAGCTGCTTCGATTGCAAAGAATATTTTAAATACATAAAGGTTTAAGAAATTAAAGGATTAAAGCCATGTCTGCATACTGGATTGCGCACGTTACCATTCATAATTTAGAACAATATAAACAATACATGGCTTTAGCCCCCTTAGCGTTTGAAAAATATAATGCAAAATTTCTTGCGAGAGGTGGAAATTCTATTTGCATGGAAGGAAAATCTTATGAACGTCATGTCATTATTGAATTTGCTGATTTAGAAACAGCACAAGCTTGTTATCATTCAGAAGAATACGCTAAAGCAAGGCTTGCTCGTCAAGATTGTGCCGATGTCATGATTAGTATTGTGGAAAGCTTAAAATCGCTGGATTTATAAAGGTCAAAAATGTGTTTATTAGAACTGATAAAATTCCTAGGTCATAGCAGTGTCTATGCTGAATTTAACGACTTCTTGACTCAGCATGATGTAAACAACCGACCAAAAATCGGTCGCGCATTAGACACCATTATTCCAATCCACGGACAAGGGCTTTCGATGTCTTTTGATATTGATGCCGGAGCAAGCGGAATCACACCCAAAAGTGAGGGAACCTTTATATTTAGCCAGCTTGAAATACGACTATTTGGAGATGAAAAGAAAAACGGGCTTTATTCAGGCTTACTCCCCTATGAGCTCAAAGCAAATGACAGCAGAGAAGTTATTGAAAAGAAGCTTGGCACACCAAAACGCAAAATGCCAGAAGTTGACAATTACTATATAGATGGCGTTGTCTGGACAGTCGCTTTTGACGGAGATCATTTAGAGTTCTTGCAGCTAGGCATCCCAAGCAATGGGAAGCGAAAATATGGACTATGCCCTTAATTGTATTAGTTTCGGCTTGATCTGACATAGCCCCTGAAAAAAGAAAGCCACCATCTTTAATCAAGATTTAAAACCTTGCTCAAAATAGGTAACTTTCTATTTTTCAAAATTAATAACTAACCAAGTCTGAATAGTGCCCCTTTATCTCATTAAGCGTTTTAATTTCATAAGGTAAACCCACATAGTTTTCAGCCAATGTAGTTAAACCCGCATGTGAGTCTAAAATATAACTCAATTCAGCCTGCTTAATTTTATGATCAAACTCACTTTCCGTTTCAAAACGATGCAATAAATGCGTCATCCACCATGAAAAACGTTCTGCTTTCCACACACGTTTTAAGCATTTTTCAGAATATTCCTCGATGCCTTGTTCTGAACCATTGAGATAAAATTCAATAAAGGCATTTGACAAATAAGCGATATCAGATGCAGCTAAATTTAAACCTTTTGCTCCTGTTGGCGGAACGATATGCGCCGCATCACCAGCTAGAAATAGTTTGCCAAATCGCATCGGCTCAGTCACAAAACTGCGTAAAGGTGCGATACTTTTTTCAATTGAAGTGCCTGTAACTAAATTTTTACGACTTTCTTCATCAAGGCGATTTTTTAATTCATCCCAAAATCGTTCGTCAGACCATTCATCAACATGATCTGTCACAGGAACTTGCAAATAATATCGGCTACGGGTTTTTGAACGCATACTACATAAAGCAAAACCACGCTCTGACTGCACATAGATCAACTCATCTGAAACAGGTGGAACATCTGCAAGTACCCCCAACCAACCGAATGGATAAATCTTTTCAAAAGTTTTGATTTTATCTTGTGGCACACTTGCACGACAGATCCCATGATAGCCATCACAGCCTGCAATAAAATCACATCTAAGCTGGTAGGATTGACCATTTTGCTGAAAGCTAACATACGGGTTTTGCTCAAAATCATGAATTTGCACATGCTCAGCTTCATAGTAAGTGCATAAACCTGCCGCTTCACGTGCATGCATTAAATCTTTTGTGACTTCCGTTTGTCCATAAACCGTAACTTGTTTACCCTGAGTTAACTCAGATAAATCCACACGATGTTTCAAGCCATTGGTTAAAATTTCAATACCATCATGCGCTAAGCCAAACTTCTTGAGATTTTCATCCACACCCGCTTGCTTCAATAAATCAACCGATACTTGTTCAAGTATCCCTGCTCGAATACGTGCAGCTACATATTCAGCACTACGTTGCTCAATGAGCACATGCGAGATACCCGCTTTAAACAACAGCTGTCCAAGCAATAGACCGGCTGGGCCTGAACCAATAATCGCAACTTGTGTGGTTAAATTTTCCATAACATTTTCTCCATATCCTGACCATTAAATTAATTTTTTTGATCTATTTTTGATATGGTGAAAACTGGATAATCACCGTATAGTGGCAATAATGACCGTATATCGGCCATAAAATCATAATCGGGAAGGGATGAACGATGAGATACGATTTAATTGAGAACGAAGTTTCAGGTGAAACCATTAAGCAAGATGATTACATCGCTGGACTGGCCAAAGGACTAAGTTTACTTGAAGCCTTTGGGGTTGATCGCCAAAAACTCAATTCGACCCAAATTGCAGAACGCACTGGATTGAGCCGTACAGCGGCACGAAGATATTTACGAACTTTAAAATATTTAGGTTATTTAGAAACTGATGACCACTATTTTTGGTTAACTCACAAAGTATTACGCTTATCGAGCTCCTATTTAAGTTCTGCACATTTGCCTAAAGTTGTGCAACCTATTCTCAATCTGTTAAGCGCACAAACCAGTCTAACTTTTTCACTGGTAGTTTTAGATGAACATGAAGTCGTTCCGATTGCCCGAAGCTACTTACCTCAACACGATAATTTGCGCTTAAGCCCTTATGGGATGCATTTGGGCAATCGTTTGCCTGCACATGCAACTTCAACAGGCAAGGTTTTATTGGCAGCATTAAATTTAGAAGAACAAAAACACTGGGTAAATAACTATAGTTTGAAACGCCTCACCGCTTATACCATTCAAGATGAAGCTCAGTTTTACCAAGTATTGGCAGAAATTCAAAAACAAGATTATTGTTTATCAAAAGAACAACATGAATTAGGGGTTATTGCCATTGCAGTCCCCGTATTAAATGCACAAGGCAAAGCAGTCGCTGCATTAAACTGTATTGCACAAACATATCGGGTCACTGAAGAACAACTGATTCAGCAGGTCTTACCATTACTAAGAAATACAGCTTATGAATTGAGAAGTATGGTTTAAAATTATTCCAAAAACTTTTTTATGAATACCGAAATTACTAAATACCTTTTTTATTTTAGAAATAGCTGGCTTTTATGTAAAAAGGCAGCAGATTAGGGAACAATGGTTCAATTCGACCTATTCTACCAAAATCATTCACCGTATTATTATCATATTTATTTTCTGAAACTTGAGTTAATTCAAAAATATTCATTACTGTTTATAGTGGTAACTGCTCCCGATAAAGGATGAATCTTCACACATGCTAAGTTTTACACATTCAATTGAGCTGTCTAAAGCACTTTTTGAAAATCTCCATGTGGATTTTTTAAAGTGGGGTGAATTTTATAAGTATGTTGTGGATTAAGATTCAATTTACGCAATGGTTCTTTAGGTGCTTGAGTTTTAGGAACAATATTTTAAAATGCTTTTAGTATAGTACCCGTACATCCTATAGTTATGAGTAGCGCTATTGTTAAAACGGCTACCACACCAATTTTTAGTAGTTTGCGCATATTTATAGTCTTACTCTTTTGACCAATATACTCATCATTCGCTTTATCATAGTGCACTGAGGGTGTTCTTAGGCGGATTCATCTAAGCTTGATAGTGCCTATAAACTCACATCATCAAGCCTCAAGCATTCATAATTGAAAAAACACCCGAAGGTGCTTTTTAAAAATCAGATACTATTTAATCGCCTGCGCATAACGGTCACTAACTTTCTGCCAATTCACAACTGACCAAAATGCTTTGGTATAGTCAGCTCTGCGATTTTGATATTTTAAATAATACGCATGTTCCCAAACATCCAAACCAAGTAAAGGCTTGCCTTTGACTTCAGCAATATCCATTAGTGGATTATCTTGATTTGGGGTAGAGCTTACATCCAGCTTACCTTCTGGTGTCACAATCAACCAAGCCCAGCCTGAGCCAAAACGTCCTGTGGCAGCTTCATTAAATTTTTTCTGGAAATTTTCAAATGAGCCAAAGTCATTATTAATTTGTTTTAACAATGCTGCTGAAGGTTTTCCTGATTTGGATACGGGGGTTAAGCTTTCCCAGAAAAAAGCATGGTTGAAATGTCCACCACCATTGTTGCGAACTGCTGCGTTATACTTTGAAATTTGAGCTTGGATGGCTTCAATATTTAATTTATCTAAAGCAGGATAGTTCTTAATTTGTGCATTTAAATTATCAACATAAGCTTTATGGTGCTTGCCGAAATGGATCTCCATGGTTGTTTGATCAATTGCCGGCTCTAGTGCATTAACACTATAAGGTAATGGTGCTTGCTTGAATTCAGCGTTCGCAGAAAAACTCAGCCCTGCGATTACCGCAACGACTAAGGTTTTTAAACTTTTATTCATCAGACTTCCACTTAAATGATAATACAAATCATTTACACGCTATAGGTATTCGCTTTTATTGTCAAATCTTAATAACCTTCTTATTCAGATATGTATAAAAATCAGAACATAAAAAACACCTGAAGAAAGCTTTTTATTTGAAAGTATTTTCACCAATGTTAAAGTAATTTTTACGCAAAGATTTAGTTTATAAAGCCTAAAATTCGAGCTTGAATCAAGAAAAATTAAACATATATAAAACTTATTAAATTTATCTCATGAATTAGTAGAAAACTCCCTTCTAATCGCCTTTTTAAACTATACTCAGAGGCCTACAATATTCTATATTTTTATCTAAGCTTCAATAATCTTTATCTGGCTTTATCTATATTATCAGATTTTATTTTACTCGTTGCCTAGAGTATTAAAATAAATAGTTGAATTCTCACCATGAAATTGAAAAAATTTTTTGATTAACGACATGTGTGATCTTAACGCTATAACCTGCACTTTTAAATTCTTTTGTCAAAGCATCAATTTCAGATAAACTAATACCACTTGCAATATATTCATTAGCAAATTTTTCTCCACGACCAGCATTGGCTATAATATTATTGATCAAGTTACTTTTAAGTTGATATAGAGAATCATCCTGAGATGAATCTGAGATTTTCTTTGCCTCATAGGCCGGAATTATGATCATAACTTTATCTCATCTAATCAAATACAATCTATATCCAGATGACATCAAGAAGAATTTATGAGTGCCAAATAAATACTTATAAAATATTATATATTAGAAAAAAATACCCATGCTTTGGGGAAAGATGGGTATATAAACTTAACAAAGCGTTTTTCTTAACTTTAATAATATAGACTAAACAAAATTATTTCAATTTTATTTAAATTTAAATACATGTTTTAGAAACCATTTCTGATTAAAGTACATAAAAATTTACTTATGAGCGTATTGAGAGGTTAAATTTCAATAAATTTGTTCATAAATAAAGAGCGGTTTAGTTTGTTAAATATTTATTAGCTAAATATCCAATAAAAATTAGATAAATCCAAATCCTAAAAATTCCTGTTTTTATTTAGTGCATTAAATTACATGATTTATTTAAATTTTTTAATATTAAACTTATATCTATTATTTTAAAAAACTCATATTTTACTCGATTAAACAAAAAAATATAAATTAATTTAATTATCTCTTAAAATAATTTACTAATCCAACAATCTGGGAATATCTTCAATTTTAAAATCAGCATCATATTTTCTTTTAATAAGGTAAACCAACTCATCAAACATGTTCTGATAATTCTCTGCCCTATTCTGAGCACTTATAACATGTTGTGTGGAGTCAATAACGATCGCAAGTAATTGCTCATTCTCAGAACAAAGGCTGCTTATTTCTTTTTCTGCTTTTTCCAAAGCTTTGATGAGTTGCTCTTTATTCATTTTTTCAACACTCAAATTTTATAACGTAGATAATTTTTTTAAATTTTACCTCACATTTCAAGAGCTTTTATTTGCTAAATATTTAATAAATAAAATTTATAACAAAAAAATCCTCCTCTAGATAGAGATAAATATATTTTTATTTATTCAATCATTTTTAATTATAAAAATTTTTAATTCAAGGTTTTAAAAACTATGAATTTTAATAAAATAATTTAATTCTTTTGAATACTAGATTTCCCTCATAGATCCAATAAATTTTCATTACGCAAGTTAGAAGCTCATTTCTTTAGAGTATTTTTCTTGATAAATCCAACTAATCTAGCTTAGGTCAAAATGAGTGATGAATGTCTGATGGCTAATATTATCAAAACATATCCTGATCTAATTATTTTAATAGATAATGCTTATTGAACATTTGCAGATAACTTTAAATCTTTGTTTGCAGTTTGCCCTGACAATACCATCTTGATTTATTCTTTCGCTAAATATTTTAGTGCAAATGGATAGAGACTTGGAGTCATTGCCTCGAATAATCATAATATTTTAGATAAGAATGTGCGGTACTATCTACTAAGCACAAAAATGAACTAGAACTATATTACTCATCCCTCACCACAGATCCATCTATTATGAAGTTTATCGACTGCCTTCTTGCCGATAGACGAAAATGTTGCATTAAATTACACGGCTGAATTATCCACACCTCAACAAGTTCAAATGGTTCTCTTTGCCTTATTTAATATGATAGAAGCTCCAAAGCTATAAAAAGCAGTGAAATCGCTAGTTCGAGAACGTGATGCGGCTCTTTATAGACTCCTTGGCGTTCAAACTCCACAAGCTCCGAATGCAGTTGATTACTCTACCTTGGTCAATTTAGAAAATACCTCACAAAAACTAAATGGTGATGCATTTGCTGATTGGCTGAGGAAAAATAAGATTCCAACAGAATTACTCTTCCGAGTTGCTGATGAAACAGGTGTAGTACTCCTTCTGGGTTCAGTTTTTGGTGTTTAATATCCTTCTGCCGATGTCTCGCTAGCCAATTTAAATGAATTCCAATATGCAGTAATCAGAGCTTCATTACGAAAATTTGCTGAAGAAGCCTATCAGGAATATAGAAAAGTCAGCAATAAGAATAAATAAGTATTGATAGCTTAATGATTTTTTTTAAAAGAAAAAGATCGCATTAATACGATCTTTTTTTTTATGAATGAATAGCCAAGTTAAACTCTTTTACCTGTAGCTATCAAATCTCATAACAGTATTCAAACAGTCTTAATTTTGCACTTTACATTTTATTGCTTGTGCTGGAGTAATATTGGTTGCTGAAACTAATTGAGTTGAATCAAAACCTTCTGTTTCCTCTATAAATAAATGATAGTCTTTAATTTGAATCGTTGCCTGTCCTTCATATTGGCAATACCCTTTTTTAATATTGTTTGGTAATTTAAACGTCTTTTTTGCGACATCAAAGTTGCTAAAGCAAAACCATACATCTCGGGTATCACCTTTTGGACGTGGAATGAGTGTAGCTGATGTTTTGTTGGGTTCAAAGCAAATATCATCGCCCATATAATCCAAATATTCAGGGTCTAAATTACGTGAAAATTTTCCAGTTAAAGTGGCTAGTCCCTGATAATTTTTAAAACCAGACTCGGTGTTTTTGTATTTGAAGCTTTGTGCTTGTACAAATACTGGCAATATCCCTAAGGCGATCACTAAAATTTTTTTCATCATCATCCTAATCTACATTTTATAAAGTACTAAATTTTCAGTAATCTTACCCAATCTCAACAAATAAAAAAACTACTTAGACATCTATTACAACTACCTTTTACTCAACAATTTGACTTGTTCAATTTGTTGCGTGGTTACTATGAATTTTAGACAATCGTCAGTAAAAATATATAGAAAATAGATTTTAAATTAGACTCATATTGAACTGACCCCATAAGTTGAGCACAACTCATGGGGTATTTTTATGTTAAGACACTAGTCTTGTGAGTCAGGATACAAAGGACGATTTCCGGGACTAATTCGGTTGATATGCAAAAAGGTCATATGACGTTCGTACTTATCCAGAATGTCATTAATTACCTGCTCTTTGGTGTATCCAACCAAGTCATTGTCCTGTGAACCTTCGTACAAGAAGGTTTCTAAACGATAATAATATTGCATACCGCGTTTACCCCGTTCACTAAAAGTCGGCGCAATATAACGCACAGGCCAGATCTGATAAACGAAATTAAACTCTTCTTCGATGTAGATGGTTAAATCAAGATGATACAGCGTATCACTATCTTCAACCTCTCCCTGCATTACTTCGATATTCATCCCACGTTTAACCAACTCATCCGCAACCGTCTGAACTGCAGGTTTACACACACTATCGAGCATACTTAGTGTTTCGCTGCTGCCAGGATGATACATGACGCGAGACAAACGTTGCTTCCAATTTAGAATATCAACATTACCTACAACAGGCGCTGCATTTGGGCTACGACTCGCTTTACGATAATCCTCTAAGCGCAAGGATTTATACAAACCTGCCATCACTAACAACATGACAAAACTGAAGGGTAATCCCATGATGACCGTTGCACTTTGCAAGGCGGTAATTCCATTAGCCATCAGCATGGCTATAGTCAGTAAGCCGATTGCAGTAGCCCAGAAGATACGCAACCAACGAGGTGCATCATTATCAACATTTGAGAATTTGGTCGTGAAGTTCCCAAGAACCAAAGCTCCTGAATCTGCCGAAGTGACATAGAATAGTAAACCGGTAATTGTGGCAATACCCGCAATAAAGGCAAAGCCTGGATACTGAGCAAGTAAATCATAGAAGCCATGTGCGGGATTGGTCAATACGGTTTGTGCCAATGTGGTATTACCATCAAAGATCACGCTATGTAAGGCACTATTACCGAAAATAGACAACCATGTTATGGTGAACAATAGCGGAATGATCAAAGTACCGCAGACGAATTCACGGATCGTACGGCCACGAGAAATCCTCGCCAGAAATAAGCCTACAAATGGAGACCATGCTACCCACCATGCCCAGAAGAACAAGGTCCAGCTATTCATCCAGTCTTTTGGTCGATCAAAGGCAAAACTTTCCAAAGCTAAACTTGGGAAGCGACTAATATAATCACCAAAGTTTTGTACCAGCGCATTCAGCAGAAATTCAGTATTTCCGAGGAACAATACGAACAGCATCAAGCCAATTGCAGCATAGATATTAATTTCTGACAGGACCTTGATGCCTTTATTTACCCCAGCAGTCACCGAAATAATGGTCACAATCACAGCGACTAAAATCAGGGCAACCTGAACCCAGAGATTTTCTGGGATATCAAACAGCACATGTAGACCATAATTGATCTGAACTACTGCAATACCGCAGGTAGTAGCAATACCAAAGATTGTGCCGATCACGGCAGCAATATCCACAGTATGCCCAATAGGACCATCAATTTTTTTACCAAAGATTGGATATAGTGCAGAACGAATGGTTAATGGCAAATTATAGCGGTAACTAAAATATCCCAATGCCATCCCCACCAAAGCATACATCCCCCACCCTGTTAAACCATAGTGGAATAATGTCCAGACCATGCCCTGACGTGCAGCTTCATAAGTCTGTCCTTCACCTATGGGTGGATTCATATAGTGTGATAACGGCTCCGCAACCGAGAAGAACATTAAGTCTGTCCCAATCCCCGCAGCGAACAACATCGCTGACCAACTCAGTAAACTAAACTCAGGTTTCGAGTGTTTAGGACCAAGTTTGATATCGCCATAACGTGAAAAGGCAATAAAAATCACAAAGATTAAATACAATGTTGCAGCTAATAAATAATACCAACTGAATTTATCACTGACCCAAGCCAATACCACATTCAATAAATGATTGGCAAAGTCATTAAATAAAATCGTAACAAGTGCAAATGTTAAAATAAGTAGAGCTGAAACATAAAAGACCACACGATTCAAATGATCTTTATTCGCTAATGTAGCATCATCAACCGCTCTTGGATTATCTGTCGCCATACAATCCTCAGGAAGTTAGAGAAGAAAAAGAAGATATTCATCTACGTCTTTCCATCGCTAAATCAATGAAAATAAATATTTGAATAGAAAATGAAAAACAAAAGTTATTTACCCAATTAAAATGTTTCAGATTTTTTCAGTTATGTGATGACTGAGTTAATGTCTTTATCACTTGCATTGCTATAGGACTAAATTGGTCCTCTTTAAGTGTATTGGCTGAGCCAAACATATACAGCACAATAATGATAGAGAACGATATACCAGAACAGCGCGTTAGAGTCGAAACTTCCTACCAACACCTGTCAAATACATACTATGCTAATCGCCACAGACCAAAAAATTAGTAAACAAATTGGTGATACACTTTCATTACTTCCCCTTTTAAGGAAAGATTTGCGAGCTGAGTATAACAGAACCTACAAATTCAAAAATAATACGAAACAAATCACAACACCCCATTTACATAAGGATTGAAAGATTAAAAGGAAAAATGAGACCGAGTCACCGGAGATTTTTGCTATTGTTCTAAGATAAATCACAATATTGCTAAAATCGGCATTCAATCACCAGATAAAATTCGGGCGAAAAAAGCGTAGACCAAGCATAGCATCACTTATGATCAGAATACTTCCCCCCAAAATAAAACAGATATTCCCTAAAAAGGGAACTGCCAGCTCAAATTTGAGCTAATACATATAAATCTTTCCCTCTTTTTACATCCCACTTCAATATCGAAGTCAAAGGGTAAAATCCGTAAAGCCTCATGTCGATATTTAATGAAAAATTCGACACGTATATATATAGATATGTTGATAAAACTTATAAAAATCGGCATAAGATATTAAATGTGTTGATGACATCAGCATAATGCAATTTGAATAAGGCAGCTATTTTTAAAGCAATTGCAATACATCCACTTAAACCTTAGCCACTTTCGCCTTCAAACTTTTTAAAACTATATTTTGACTCTTTTATATCTTGGTATTGACTCGCCTTATGTGTTAATTCAAAAACAAGATAAAGTTAGAAATTTTCTTTCCAATAAAAAATCTATCATTGAATAAACAAAATAAAGGATCAAAAAATGAAAAAATTCCTACTTCTCTTCCTCTTAATTAGTGGTGAAACTTGGGCTGAGTTGCCAAAATCCAAATCATTATGTCAAATCCAAGCTCAACAATTAAAATTTGCTCGTTTAGTTGCTCTTAGTAGTCTTTGTGATAAAGATGAAAATTCAACTTACGGAAAAAGCTTAAGTGCTTTGTTTTTAAAAAATCAAAAGAAATGTAAAATTTCCCGTGAACAGGTTGAGCCTACAGATGAACAGGTAATGAATGCTTATGATGAACTCATTGGTTTACCTATAGAACAGCAAAAAATACGATGCAGAACGGCAGATAAACAAATCAAAGCCCATTTCTGAAAACTTACGACTTATTCGGTAAAACTATTTCAGCATAGTGAATTATAAAACTGCTTTGGCTAAGATATAGATGTTGAAAGTAAGATTTCAAGTCACCTGTATTGTGGTAATTTTACGGAAATCCGAATTATTGGCATTCTTGTATACTCTTATCCCGACTATTGAAATTCATAATTGAATTTTTTTTACTTAGACAGAAGTAATTTATAAATTCATATTGTCTAAAGGATTTTCCTTTTTTTAACTCAATACGGATCTGAGTCTCTAAATAATTTGACATAAGCATATCTTTTGAAAAGCAAAAAATATACTTACTATCTTTATTAGATAAATTTTCTAAACTTTGTGCATATATTTTGTTTGATAATTCATCATTGAAACTTCCACTTTCATTTTTAAATGATGTGTCAAACATTGAAAATTCATTAGAATCATAAATTTCTTGGGGTTTTAATGAACAAATGCTCTTATCTTCTAATATTTCATATTGGAAATCAGCTACACGTTTCTCTTTACAACCAATTAATATTATTGATATAAAAAAAACACTTAATATATTAATATTTTTCATGAGATGATAATTCAGAAAATTAAAAAAATTAAAGGAACTAGTGGAATCGGAGTAGAATTAGAAACCAATGTATATCCTGAAGGATTACTTATAATCGGTTGCATTACCTGTCTTATATATTGTGAATTATCAGCTTTATGATTTCGCCAAGCTAAACTGAAATTAATCTGATTATATCCTTCAATTAATCCAAAATAATCAGCTACAATATTAGCCTGTTGCTCAGGATTCAATTTTTTAAAATCTGTATCTTTATTTAATTCATAATTATATGGATCATAGACAGAATCAGGTAAAGTCCGCTCTAATGTTTGTAGCACTACTCCTCTGCCCATTACATTGATATTAAAGCATAAGAAAGAAACAATACAAAATTTGATCACCCTAGCTCGAAACTTCCTCCATTAACAAAATGATTCCTATACGAAATAGCAGGTATTTTCAGTACCAAGCTAGAATCATCCATTAAACAAAAACTACCCGAAAGTAGTTTTTGTTATCCTAAAAAATCATATTAGCTCGATTCCGAATCCTTATTCCCAAGCTTTGCATTTCATATTTTAATCACAAAAAAAAATCTTATGGAAGATTGAGTCTACGGCAATCTTCATAAATAATTTTGCATTGACTCTCAGGAAAGCCATCATAACTACATGCCTCTAAAACTTTTTTCCGCCCCAAAGCTTTTCTACTACCAGGAACCAACATAGGAACAACATCACTTACTTCTCCTGCTGTTGTTCTAGCTTTATATAATTTATTTGTCCCAACCGCTTGCCCTACAGTCGCACAATGATTGTCATCATAAGTGAACCAAATTCTACAATCAGTCCCACCTTTTTTTTCACAATCTTGCAATGCTTTTTCTTCCAACTTTCCACGGAAAATCTTCGCAGTAGCAAAACCAATAACGCCATTTGTACTCGAAGCTACGTAGCCTTCTGTACTTGGTGTACGTGAGCTTGAACCTGAATACCCCCCATTACCACCACCGGGAATAGGCGCACAGCCTTGTACACCTTGACCACCGACAGGATAATACCCCGGAGGACAATTCCCCTCAGCATGTGCAGCACCAGAAATAATAATTGAAAATAGAGCCACACAAATTAATGATATAAAATATTGAATGCTCTGCGGTCTATTGTATTTAGTCATAATTGTTTCATCCGTGTTTGTAATTTAATAGGTGAAATATTTATTTGATCTAAATCTTAAAATAATTCTTAGCTAAAAACCACCTTAGGGTGGTTTGGTTTATCATGTCTTTTATTGAATTAAATGTGTGTCGCAATGAAAACCCACTCAGGTGAGTGAGTTTTTGAGTTTTAATCGGCTTGTTGCACAAAGTCTTGAAAGCTAGAGTTTTCCTAAGTGACATAAATTTAAGTCACAACTTTAGTATATGGACGACCTAATTTAGTAAATTTATTGAGCACTGCTACGCGTGCGTGAATCTCACTCACTTGGCTTTGGAAGTTCCTAGCAGTCAGTTTATCTCCTAATAGTTTGCTACAGTGCATCTTAGTTTCCACTAAACTTCTTCGATGATAGCCTACCCAATTTTTCCATATCGTCCTGCCCAAATGCTTAATCGTTCTTAATCGTTCATTTCTTTCTAGTGAATGAGTTTTTATATCTTTCCACGGCTTCGCATTCTTTCTTAGTGGAATAACGACATGAGCT
>Ga0256903_1000299_pt1 | contig 15816 bp, 16 predicted proteins | sample MC6MC0741MT_FD_190195 | JGI IMG/M metagenome (GOLD analysis project Ga0256903, IMG submission 190195) | Metatranscriptome of enriched soil aggregate microbial communities from Iowa State University, Ames, United States - MC6-MC0741-MT... | ecosystem: Environmental > Terrestrial > Soil >... | reverse complement strand
TTTTGAATCTTTAAACACCTGCATATTTATGCCCATTGATTTTATATACCTTGTGCTATTGGTTTGGTTTATGATGAAAGGATATCGGAAAGGACTGGTCTTTGCCGCCTTTTCGCTAGCTGCAGTTATCATTGCCATGCTGGGGGCCTTGAAGTTTTCTCATAAATTATCTGCTTACTTGTTTAACGAGCAATCGTCCCTAAGTCCCTGGATACCGATGCTGTCTTATTTAGTGGTATTTATTGCGATCGTATTTGTCATTAACATGATTGCACGAACTATAGATAAGGGGCTGAAAACAGTAAAGCTTGGCTGGGCCAATAAAATGGCAGGAGCCCTTGTATATGGTATTATAGTGACTTTTGTCTGGAGCAGTGTACTCTGGCTGGCCGATAAAGTGAACCTGATCAAACCGGAAACCAAAGCAGGATCTAAGACTTACGCAGTAGTAGAACCCTTTGCTGCTAAAGGTTTTGATATTATTGGTAAAGTATTGCCTTTTGTAAAAGATAGCTATACCGAATTGGGCAGCATGTTTGATAAGGTAAATAATCACCTGCCGTAAATGTGGTTACTGATTGATAATTACGACTCTTTTTCTGATATCCTGGCTGATTATCTGAAGCAGCTGCATCAGGATGTGCACATGATCCGTAATGATGAGCTGGGTTTGAATGAAATCATTCAGCTAAAGCCGGAGCGGATTATTTTATCGCCCGGTCCCAAAGATCCGGAGCATGCAGGGATTACTATGTCTGTGATTGATTATTTTCATGATAAAATTCCTATTCTGGGCGTTTGTCTCGGTCATCAGGCATTGGCACAATATTTTGGCTGCAAGGTCACCAAAGCACCTTTCCCTGTGCATGGTAAGACGAGTATGATAAAACATAATGGACAACATATATTTTCCGGACTATCGAGTCCCTTACAGGTAATGCGCTACCACTCTTTACAGGCAACAGAGATGGAAGATAAGCCAGACCTGCAGATCCTTGCCACAACTGACGAAGGCATAATTATGGCCTTCCGTCATCGGAAATACCCCTGTACCGGTGTACAGTTTCATCCGGAGTCAGTTCTGACCGAGTCAGGACTAAATATATTGAGGAACTGGGCAAATACTTAAATATAAAGCCGCCACAATTAGTTAAATTTGCCATCATATTTTAATAAAATCAGTGAAGTCGTCATATGAGTGAAATGCAAAGCAACTACGATGAGAGTAGTATTAAATCCCTAGACTGGAAAGAACACATACGCCTGCGCCCCGGTATGTATATCGGTAAGCTTGGCGATGGCAGCAGTATGGATGACGGGATCTACATTCTGCTGAAAGAAGTTGTCGATAACTGTATTGATGAGTATACCATGGGATTTGGTAAGCAAGTCAATATCACTATCCAGGAAGGAGTGATTACCGTAAGAGACTATGGTCGTGGTATTCCTTTAGGTAAACTGGTAGATGTAGTGAGTAAGATCAATACCGGTGCAAAATACGATAGCAAGGCCTTCCAGAAATCGGTGGGTCTGAACGGTGTGGGTACCAAAGCCGTGAATGCACTGAGTTCTGCCTTTTCCGTAACCGCTTATCGTGATGGAAAATGCAAAACGGCCACGTTTGCGAAAGGAGAATTGCTGGAAGAAGGTAAAGAAACAAAAACGGAAGAAGCGAATGGTACTGAAGTGACATTTACACCGGACAATACGGTGTTTAAGAACTATCACTTCATTATGGATTATGTACAGAACCAGATATGGAACTACTGCTACCTGAACGCCGGTTTAGCAATATACCTGAATGGGAAAAAATACGTTTCCAAAAATGGTCTGCTGGATTTGTTACAGAATAAGACTAATGAAGATGATCTGCGCTATCCGATCGTTCACCTGAAAGGAGAAGACATTGAAGTAGCTATATCACATACCGGAAGTTATGGAGAGGATATTGTTTCCTTTGTAAACGGGCAGCATACAACCCAGGGGGGTACCCATCAGCAGGCGTTCAGAGAGGCTTATGTAAAGACCATAAGAGATTTCTTTAAAAAGGATTATGACGCTTCTGATGTACGCCAGACGATCTGTGCTGCAGTTGCGGTAAAAGTACAGGAGCCGGTATTTGAAAGCCAGACCAAAACGAAACTGGGCTCCCTTACTATAGCGCCCGATGGCCCGTCCATGAAGAGCTTTGTACTGGACTTTCTCTCTAAGGCATTAGATGATTACCTGCATAAAAATGTGGCCGTAGCAGATGCACTGAAAAAAAGGATCGAACAGAGTGAGCGTGAGCGTAAAGAACTTTCAGGCATCCGCAAGATCGCGAATGAGCGAGCAAAAAAAGCCAATCTGCACAATAAGAAATTAAGAGATTGCCGTGTGCACCTTAATGAAGAGGTGAGTGGAAAGAATAAAGAAGCATTACAGGAAAAGCAACTGACATCCACTATTTTCATTACTGAGGGTGACTCCGCGAGCGGATCTATTACCAAAAGCCGTGATGTAGAATCTCAGGCTGTATTCAGTTTGAGAGGTAAGCCGCTGAACAGTTTTGGTCTTACCAAAAAAGTGGTATATGAGAATGAAGAATTCAACCTGCTGCAACACGCGCTGAATATTGAAGACGGTATGGACGGCCTGCGATACAACAACATTGTCATTGCAACCGATGCCGATGTCGATGGGATGCACATTCGTTTGCTGATCATGACATTCTTCCTGCAGTTCTTCCCTGACCTGGTACGTAATGGTCATATCTACATACTGGAGACACCATTATTCCGTGTGCGTAATAAGAAAGAAACGATCTATTGCTACTCAGAAGAAGAGAAGCAGAAAGCAGTGTATAAACTGGGCGGGAAACCAGAGATTACCCGATTCAAAGGATTGGGAGAGATCTCTCCAGACGAGTTCGGTAATTTTATCGGGGACGATATGCGTAAAGACCCCGTATTGATCTCTAAAGATGCACCTATACAGAAACTGCTGGAATATTATATGGGCAATAATACACCTCAGCGCCAGAAGTTTATTATCGACAACCTGGTTGTAGAAAAAGAGATGATAATGGGTGAAGAAGAGACTATTAAGGAAGAAGAGATTGCCTAGAGAATAGTAAAGTAAAAATATAAACAGGGGGATGTCTTTAGACATCCCCCTGTTGCATTATGATCGGTTCGCTTATTAGTGCTTCATAAATGATACAGCTTTTGCACCTGGGATGGAACTATTCAGGAAATAAAGTCCATTGCTCAGTGCATGTACTGATATGCTTATCTCGGAAGCGCCTTTGGCTATAGATTGTTGTAACACTGTTTTGCCACTTATGTCCGTAATATTTAAAACCATTTGCTGTGCTGTATTTTCAGAGAAGACAATATGTAGCTCATCATAGGCCGGGTTAGGATATACAGCGTACAATGCTTTCTGATGCAGTTTCCCAATACTATTAGTAGAAGTGTTTGTGAACGTCAATTGTACTGCAATATCCGATACCGGAATCCCCATTCCAATATCATTAATCAATGTTACGGCACCATTGGTATTAATGCTATATAATTTATCATTAACCGAGCTGTTGGTATTGGCATGAAGATAACCCATATTCATCATACTGACAGAGTCATAATAGAAATCTACATCAGAAGTCAGATCCGCAGGATTAAACATCAGGATATTATCGACAATAGTAATGATGGTACCCTGGTTGGGAGGATTGATCTGTACAAACGACTGTAAAGAATCTTCAATACCATACATAGCAGTAGTTGTAGCACCCTTATAACTATTGATGTATGCCACCGCGCCCACGTGAGGATTGAGACCAGCATGTATATCAGTAGTTGCAAAGGCCAGATTGCTGTCCACGGCAGCTATGGCACCCGTTGCAGGGTTTATGCGATAGTTCGAATCGTTTGTTGAGATAACCCGTATACGATCTACAGTAGGGTTAAAATCAAAACTGATCTTTTCACCAGTTCCTAAATTGATCATTCCGGGTGTAGCATTTACCGCAGTTGCAACACCATTGCTGGTATTGATCTGATACACCTGGTAATCCCGGTTCATGCTGTTATAGCCCAAAGCATACAATCCCAGATCTGCAGGGCGTACATCCATTCCGACAATTACTTGTCCGGCAGTTACACCGCTAATCGGTAACAGCTCTCGTATCAGTTCTGGATTGCCGGTGGAGAATTTAATAAGGTTACGGTTATTAGTCGTCAGACCATATACCAGCTGGCCGCTGTAGGTGGCAGGGACCGTTCTGTCAATGACCACAGCAATGTCTTTTACATTAATGCCGGTACCGATCTGCCCTAACAATGTTGCAGATCCTGTAGTCAGATTAAGCGAGTAAAGATTATCATTACTGCCACTTCCGGTATTGGCATTTAGGTAAGCCATATTCGTCTTGGACAGCGGGTCGAAATATATATCCATACCCAAACTCGGGGCTGTATTATTTACCATAATGCCCGAGCTGCCAATTGTATTGAGTGTACCATTGTTTGGAGGAATCTGTGTAGCCAGTATATTCAGGTTTTTGTCATAGTCGTACAGTGTTGTAGATTCACTACCTATATAACTGTTTGTATAGGCACAAGCTCCGATTTGTGCAACTGTACTGCTATTCACATCGCCGGTTGCATAAGCCAGGTCCCCATCTGTCGCTACAATTGCACCAGTTACAGGGTGTAAACGGTAATTTTTACCATTTGCACCTACAATCCGTATGCGGTCTACAGTAGGGTTAAAGTCAATGCTGATACTGCCATTGCCGAGATTGAGATCAATCGCATTAGTGCCAATAGCTGTTGCGGCTCCTGTCGTTTTATTAATTACATACAACCTTGCATTGCCGCTGCTCAAAGCGGCGTTATACCCCAGTGCATATAATTCTCCGGTATTTGGCCGGTAGTCAATCCCGGCAATGGTCTGCCCTGCACTAATACCGGTTATGCTTATAGGAGTGGTAAAGGTGCCAGGACTGTTTGCCTGTGCCATTTCGAATATTTTATCATCGGTCGTGACGCCGATAATAGATTGTGCTTTCGCTGTTGTACACGCGATGGAAACGGATAAAAGTAAAATTATTTTCTTCATAATTAACGAGTTTCCATTATATACGGCAAAACAAGTAAAATGGTTTTATCTAGAAAATAATAGGGTTCAGAAAACGAGCAATCTGCTCGTTTTCTGAACCCTATTATAATTATTTTGATATTATTTTACAGCTCTACAGGCTTCCTGTTCTGCCACCATCCACAGGGATACTTACCCCCGTAAGATATGCCGCAGCCGGAGAACATAAATAAGCTGCAAGTGAAGCAATCTCTTCCGGTTGACCGAAGCGCTTCATTGGTATTTCTTCAATCATTTCCTGTGCTGCTGCATCTTTATCCATACCGGTTTTGCTGGCTTTATTATCGATAATGTTGCTCAGGCGCGCGGTTGCTGTTGCACCCGGCAATACATTATTTACGGTAATGCCAAACGGAGCCAGTTCATTGCTCATTGTTTTAGCCCAGGATGCTACTGCACCACGAATTGTGTTGGATACACCCAGGTTTTTCAAAGGTATTTTTACAGAAGTAGAAATCACATTTACAATACGGCCGTATCCGTCTTTTTTCATTGAAGGAATCACTGCCTGAGTCAGCAACTGGTTGCAGATAAGGTGCTGTTGGAAAGTGGCCAGGAATGCCTCTGGCTGCGCATCTACAATCGGTCCGGCAGCAGGTCCGCCACTATTGTTGATCAGGATATGCACCGGCTTTCCGGCCACATATTCCTGTGCTGTAGCCGCTACTTTCTGGTAATCGCTATAGTCTGCTACCAGGTATTCATGTACCTGTCCCTTACTGGTATCCAATGTCGCAACAGCTGTTTTAAGACTATCTTCATTACGGGCAATCAGGGTACAACTTGCGCCCAGTAAAGATAGTTCTTTCGCAATGGCTAATCCTATGCCTTGGGTACTGCCGCCAACAAGCGCTCTTTTATTTGTCAGATCTAAATTCATGATAATTGTTTTTTTTATCCCTGAGGGTATAATAATGCGTTTAATTTACCGACCAGCTCCTTTAATAATTCACTGTCGTCTTTGTTTGAGATATTGATGCCTACTGCCTTTAAAGCAAATTCATTCAGCAGGGCAATGAATTTATGTATTGTAGTAACGGAAAACATCCGGGAGTATGAACGGTAATAATACAATGCACGACTCTCCGGGTTGTTATAATCATCGGGCACAGAATAGCAGCGATAGGTACGGTCTGCAAACGTATAGAATGTCGCCATCAGTGCAGGCAGAGGGGCACTTTTGGGATTAGCCACAAAATAAGTAAGCATACGGCTTATACGCACTTTGTCATTAGTGAAGATCATTTTGGGCAGATCCATATAATTATACTCCCGGCTGATGCCCACATAACGCTCTATCATTTCTGCGGTAAGTTCGGCCATATTCGGCTCATTGATCTTTACCTTCTCCAGTTCATTCGTTATTTTCTGCAGGTCATTGCCCAGGTATCCGGCCAGCATTTCTGCCAGTTCCGCAGATACCTTATATTGTTGCATAGCGCCGTATTGCTGTATCCATGCAGGTATATCATCTTCGGCCAGCCTGTTGCTTTTGAAAATAACGGCTTTCTCCTTCAGGGGCTTTACCCATTTGTCTTTACTGTTTGTCTCCTTACCGCGATAATCGATTACCAGTATAGTACTGGCAGACGGTTGCTCGAAATAGGGAATCAACTGATCGGGCTGGCGCAACTGGGCTGCCTCTCTTAAGATCACTATAGTATGTTCTGCAAACATCGGGAAGCGGCTACAGGCATTGACTACCTCACTCCATTCGCTGTCCTTGCCATACAGGGTGATCAGGTTAAAATCTTTCTGATCTGCATCCAGGATCTGGTTATCAAAATAATCCAGCAGCAGATCTATATAATACGGCTCTTCTCCTTCCAGTAAATAAATATTCTTGTATTGACGAGACTTCAACACCGCCATCAGCCGGTTGAATTCACCTAAAGTATCTACTTTCTCTTTCGTTGCCTTAGCCATTTTGTTATAAATGTTTGATCATTTTTACATGTGGAATGCCTACTTCTGTAAACTGTGCTCCTATTGTTTCGTAGCCCAGTTTTTCATAAAATGGAAGGGCAGATATACGGGCATGTAATTCGAGTGTTTTGTACTGTTTGCTTCTGGCAAATTCTTCTGCAAACCGAATCAGGGCGGCACCTATTCCTTTGCCTTGCTCCTCTTCTGAAACGGCCATCTGGCGCAACTTGCCTTTCTGCACCGCAACAGGTGCCAGTAACAGGCAACCTTTTATGGCTTCATTTTCTTTATAGATAAAGATATGCTCATCTATTTCACGGCTCAGGTCTTCATCATAAAGATTCATGCCCAGCGGTGCGCGCAATACTTTTTGTCTTAGTGCCAGTACTTTTAAATAATCAGGATGCTGACTCCTGATGACGTGCAGTGCTGCAGGATTCATACTTCTAATAATTGTTTTTGGGTAATGATTCCAGGATATTCAGGTAGCTTTCGTAGCGGGAAATGCTGATCTCCTCACCCAGCGCTTCTTTCACTGCACAGTCCGGTTCGTTTATGTGCAGACAGTTGTTGAACCTGCAATCCGGCATCCTGGCCCTCATCTCCGGAAAGTACTGTGCCAGCTCGTATTGGTCAATATCCACAATCCCGAATTCTTTTACGCCCGGTGTATCGATGATTTTACCTCCGTTACTCAGCTCAAACATTTCTGCAAAAGTAGTTGTATGTTGTCCCTTGCCGCTCCAGTCAGAAACCTCCTGAACCCTTAGGTCCAGAGAGGGCAGGAGCGCATTGATAAGCGTACTCTTACCCACACCTGAATGACCGCTGATCAGGGTGGTTTTGCCTGCAAGGTGATCTTTCAGCGTTTGTACACTGGTCGGGTCTGTCGCCTGAATGGTAAATGTTGCATAGCCAATCGCTTCGTACAATTGTTTTTTCTCCTCCCATTCAGCAACATAGTCTCCTTCTATCAGATCGGCCTTATTAAACACGATAGTAGCCGGGATATGATAAGCTTCTGCCGTAATCAGGAAGCGGTCCAGGAAACCGTTTGAGGTACGTGGACTATGTATCGTAGCCACAACAATAGCTTCGTCTATATTCGACGCAACAATATGTTTGTGATGACGGTTATGCGGCGAGGTACGTACCATATAATTGTGCCGCTGACCGATTTTTGTAATGATGGCCGTATTGTCCTGTTCGTTTTCCGGTTGCAGGGTAACCTGGTCACCCACCGCAATCGGATTAGTAGATTTGATGCTTTTATCTATTTTGAATTTACCCCGGGCGCGTGCAATCCACACCTTTCCCGTATCATCTATGGCGGTATAAAAACTTCCGGTCGACTTGTATATGATCGCTTCCAATAAGATTAGTTGAGTTTTTTACGCTTTAATGAAAATAAGGTCAGCTGCCAGAATACAGCCGTTATACTCAGGAAATAAATTACATCTTTGGTATTGATTACCCCCCGGTTGATCGAATTGTAATGAGCATCCATACCCACCAGCTGAATATAATAATCTGCACCGCCGGAGAATACCGGTAGACGGCTTATGGCTTCAAAGCCACTATAGAGCAGCCAGCACAGAATCAGGGCCAGCAGGAAACCTACAATCTGATTATCTGTAAGCGTAGAACAGAATATACCTATGGAGACAAATGAGGCAATCAGGAGTAATAAACCGATATAAGACCCGGTAATGGCACCGAAGTCCAGGGTCGCATTCTCAATGGCCAACCAGTTAATCGCAAATACATAGATCAGCGTAGGAATCAGGGCAATAACCACAAGGGTAAACGATGCCCAGAACTTACCACCCACAATCTGGTGTAAGGTTAACGGTTTTGTCGAAAGCCATTCAATAGTGCCTCCCTTAAACTCATCTGCAAAGGAGCGCATGGTTATGGCCGGTATCAGGAATAACATTAACCAGGGGGTAATCGTAAAGAATTGCTCCATACTGGCATAGCCGTAATCCAGAAAATTGCTGTCGGGCAGCACCCATAAAAATAAACCCAGCACCACGAGGAATACCAGTAAAACTACATAACCCACTACTGAGCTAAGAAAGGAGCTCAGCTCTTTAAAATAAATACTTTTCATGCATTGAATATCTGTCACAAAAATATAAAAACAAAAGGGGATTACCATCCGGTAATCCCCTTGTTTCAATAATATGTGTTTTGTTAGAATCTGAAACCGATATGGAAGCTGAATTGTCCCATTACATTCAGTCCGTGATTGTACATTACATTGTTGGTAACATCCTTCTCCTGGTCAATGTAAGCCGGTCCCACACCCAATTCCAGTCCGATGTTTACTTTCGGAGACAGGTTAAATTGAATGTAGTTGTTCACCATAATGCCCGCTTGCAGGGTATTGGCATTTACATACTGATAGCTTTGGTTTATATCATAGCGATAGCCATTGTTCGTACCAAATGACGTAAATAATGAAGCACCCAGGGCATAAGTTACCTTGCGCTGACCTCCCGGATAGAATTTAATACCAGGGTTGAACATGAAAGTAGTGTTCATGTCGTTGTTGTAATCACCGTTATTATTAAAGCCCAGGGAGAACGGTATATTCAACCCTATTTTTCCATCCTTGTCCAGGATACGCTCATAAGATGCTCCCAGACCTACACCTCCGTTAAAAGCTGTAAGCGGCATAATACGGACAATATTAGGACCATAATTGTTTTGCTGCGCAGTAGCTGCTCCGGTGGCCATAACCAGCACCAGCAGCGCTGAAAGTAATTTCTTGAACATTGTTTTTAGTATTTATAATTAAATTAGAAACGGAAGCCCATATGGAAGCCGAATTGCGCACTCACACTAATACCATCACTAAAAGTGGATTGTGTTGTCCTATACTGATTGATATAGCGAGGACCTACACCTAACTCTAGTCCGAGGTTGAATTTCGGCGTAATGTTGAAGTGTACGTAGTTATTGATCATAATGCCGGCTCTAAAATAATCTGCTTCCTCATTTGCCGGCCCACCATAGTAATAATCATCCTCACCCATCATGGTAAATAACGAAGCACCCAGGGCATAGGTTACTCTTCTCTGCCCGGCAGGATAGAATTTAACACCAGGGTTCAAGAATATGGAATAATTGGTGTTGGTACTATATCCCCATCCGTTATAACCATTGTTCATATTGATACCTAAACACACAGGAATATTGACGCTGATTTTACCATCCTTGTCCAGGATGCGCTCGTAAGAGAAGCCTATACCTACGGAATTGTCAAAAACCGTTACCGGCGTGAAGCGTACAATATTCGGGCCATACTGTGGTCTGGCAGATGCTTGTTGCACAGGTGGTCTGGCAGACAGCGGTGTAGTGTTGCATAAGGCAACAGCACTCAATAGTGTAAGGACGAATTTTGTAGACATAGATAGCTCATTTAACGGTGAAAAAATACTTAAATCTGAATAATGTAACCATTTACTTCTATTATAGACGCAAAATGCAAAGAAGTGCTTAGTATACATGGATAATATTCTATTACAGAAAGATACGAATCTTTATGAACAGCATATAGTAGTAACGCTGCATCAAAAAGATTCGTATCCCGGTTTATAAAAACTAATATGCACCCAGGCATCGCTTATACATGGCTACCGTATTCTGTAAGCCCAGGTACAAAGCATCGCTGACCAGCGCATGACCGATCGATACTTCCAGCAGACCGGGAATATGCTGCGCAAAATAAGCAAGGTTATGCAGGTCCAGGTCATGGCCTGCATTCAGGCCCAGGGCCACCTCCTGTGCGGCTTTTGCAGCCGCGATATAAGCTGCGATAGCCGACTCTTTATCTTTAGGAAATTGTGCAGCATAAGCCTCTGTATACAGTTCTATACGATCTGTACCACAATCTTTTGCCGCCTTCACCATTTCCACTACAGGGTCTACAAATACTGATACGCGTATACCTTCCTGTTTAAATACCGGTATGATCTCCTGTAAAAAAGCTTGTTCCTTAATCGTATCCCAGCCGTGATTGGAAGTAAGCTGGTTGGTCGCATCGGGTACCAGGGTCACCTGTGCCGGTTTATTATCCAGTACCAGCTGTACAAATTTATCTTCCTTAGGATTACCCTCGATATTAAATTCAGTACTGATCGCCTGTTTCAATTCATACACATCAGCATAGCGTATATGGCGCTCGTCCGGGCGGGGATGTACCGTAATGCCATCTGCACCAAAACGCTCACAATCCAGGGCTACCTGCAACAGGTTAGGATTATTGCCACCCCGGCTGTTACGCAGGGTGGCTATTTTATTTACATTAACCGATAATTTGGTCTGGGTCATAGTCTAGAAGAAGTTGGTCATGTATGGGTAACGGATGCTGTACAGCTCTTTTACCTTGTGTAATAAAGTCTCCCGCAGGCGTTCGATATTAGACATTTCTGTAGCAGAAATAAACAAAGCATTACCATGCGTCAGGTTATCCCATCGGCGGTACAATTGTTTCAGCAAATCCTCTTTTACCTCTTCCGTCAGGAATTCATCAAAGGTCTCTTTGATGTACTGGTCCATTTTATTAAAGATCAGTACAATCGGTTTATCAAATGCACCAATTTCCTGCAGGGTTTTGTCTACAACACCGATCTGGTCTTCATATTTAGGATGCGAAACATCCACTACATGCAGCAGGATGTCTGCCTCTCTGACCTCATCCAGTGTAGATTTAAAACTTTCTACAAGGTGGTGCGGCAGCTTACGGATAAATCCAACCGTATCGCTCAGGAGGAACGGTGTCTGCTCAAACACGACTTTACGGGTAGTGGTTTCCAGCGTTGCAAACAACTTATTTTCTGCAAATACATCCGACTTACTCAATACCGTCATCAGCGTACTCTTACCCACATTGGTATATCCAACCAGGGCTACGCGGATAAAGGTTCCTCTTTGCTGGCGCTGGGTCTGAGATTGTTTGTCAATCTCCTGAAGGCGTTTGCGTAGTAAGTTGATCTTATCTTTTACCAGACGACGGTCAGTCTCGATCTCCGTTTCACCAGGACCACGGGAACCGATACCCCCTCCCTGGCGCTCCAGGTGACTCCACATCCCTCTCAGGCGTGGCAGGATGTACTGGTACTGTGCCAGTTCTACCTGTGTTTTGGCCTGTGCCGTTTTGGCTCTGCGGGCAAAAATATCCAGGATCAGATCCGAACGGTCAATTACTTTGACCCCAACTTCTTTCTGTACATTACTGATCTGTGAGCCGGTCAGTTCATCATCGAATATAACCAGGCCAATATTTTTCATCTTTACATAAGCAGCAACCTCTTCCAGCTTACCTTTCCCGATAAATGTGCGGCTATCGGGGTGTGGCAATTTCTGTACGAATTTCCTCATGGTCTTTGCACCGGCAGTCTCTGCCAGGAAAGCCAGCTCATCCAGGTATTCCATTACCTGTCGCTCATTCTGATCCTTCTGGATCAATCCCACCAGTACCGCATCTACTTCCTGGTCCAGGATATTCTTATTCTCTATCAAATCCTAATCGTTTTTAATATATAGCAAAATTAGCGCTTATTCCCTAAGCGCTCAAAAAAACTCTTTATTGTGTATTATGAGAGGTGTTGTGCAGATCTGTATTCTCTGCGTACAATGGCCAGTATCACCACAGCGGTTACACATATGGTGCTGAGCATAGCCGTTATGGGCGTGACAAAGGGCGTCAAACCTTCGTACAGTCCGTATACCAGTAGCCCATAGAAGAGAAACTTCACCAGCAGATTGGTCAGGGGCACAATCTTATAAATTGGCTGCTGTAAAATTCGGCTCATTTTATATAGGTAAAAGCCAGCCTGCAGGTAAGTGCCCAGTACAAAGCTTAGCGCAATACCCGGAAGGCCCATAAAGAGGTATAAAGGATATACCAGTGCCAGTGTAGAGCCTATGTCCAGCAATACCCCTGTATTAATAATGTCTCCCCGTTCATGTTTCTGAAAGATGATCGTGTAATTAAACATTCTCAAAGGAATGACGAAAAGTGAAGCCAGGAATATGGGGATCGACGGAATGTACTTATTCGAAAAGTATGTTGTGATAAACTCGTACCGGAAGCATACAAAAAAGAAAAAGATAGGGAAGGCAAAGTTGGATAATATCCTGGCCAGGTTACGCATAATACTTGTTTGCATTACCGTATCTCCTTTTTCATATTTCGAAAACTGCATCAGCGAAGCACTGGATACTGCTGAGAAAATAATGGGCAATAAAGGAATGGGCGTAGACCCGTTATTATAAATCGCAGCCGTAGACTCATCCAGTAAAATAGAAACTACGAACTTATCTATATAGATCATCAGTATCTGCGTCATGTCGAACAGGTACAGGTGAAGCCATAATTTCTGGTAACTGGTTTCTGCAGGCACCTCCACCGGGGGAATAGTCTTGCGCTCGTAAAGGAAGAATATGCTGGCGAGCAGCTTCACTGCAAACAAAATACACAGACTGCTGAATAAGCTGCCTGCATCAAATACCGGGGCATGCAATTGCCGGTAATGCAGCCAGAGAAATGCAATCAGGTACAGTACGTTGATCCAGAAGATCTGCCGGAATTTGCGGAAGATGATCAATGCAGATTCTGTAATGATACAAAGGGTATTCAACAGCATAAATGCTATGGAGATAAGGGCAGGATATCCCGATCGGGCCTGTATACCGGCAAAGGCAATGCTGGCCACCAGCATAAATAAGGCCAGCGCAATATATTGTCCTCTTTTGATCTGCCGCAAGAGCAGGATCAGTTTGCCTTTGGAATAAGTAAAGATAAAAGCCGCAATACCCAGTCCTGCAAAAGCATTAAAGGCATAGAAGCGGTTCCAGTAATTGGTATAGCGCCCGTAGTCTGTAGTAGACAGGCTGTGCGAGAAGGCATAAGCGATCAGTATCATCGCCAGGGTGCTGAGCAGCCTTATGGAAAAGATGATAAAGGAATCTTTGTAAATGATCTTATTTAGGGTTTTCTCTTGCAAATGCTAAACACTTTTCTTTGTCGAGGGACTTGATTACACGGGCAGGATTGCCTGCAATGATACAATAGCCCTCTGTGAAACTTTTGGTCACCACAGCACCTGCACCTACGATTGTAAATTCGCCCAGTTGTACACCGGGCAATACAACAACCTGACTGCCGATCCAGCTGTAAGCGCCTATCCTGATCGGTTCTGCCTGAACAGATACATTATTGTCTACAGGATCGTGGTTGGCAGAGATCAGACTTACATTAGGACCAATATTGGTATAACTGCCTATCTCTATGCCATTGGCTGCATTGATATAATTATTTGGTGAGTCGCCTGGGTAGGTATCTTTACCCACCGTAATGCGCTCTCCGTTATGAATAGTACTGGTAAAGTGCACCGGCCATCGGGCCGAAGCATTCTGCCGGAGCACCTTACGAAATACAAAATCGGTAAGATAAAAGCTGAAGGGCGTACCCTCTCGCCAGCCGAAAAGTTTACGGATCAGCCGTTTCATACCGGGTTTATTTTTTCAATAAAGAAATACCTACGCAATTACCTGCTTTGGTTTGCTGTGAAAATACAAGCATATACACACCACTTGAATGCGCGGTAAATTGTTTGCTCACAACCGTCATCTGTTCATTGCCTACGGTTTTACCTTTTTCTTTCACTACTTCTTTAACCTGTTCATCCACTACAGTTACCTGGTATTTGGATGCATGTGCGCCCACAACATAGTTGATCTGGTAAGTTTCACCCTGTTTTACCTCAAATTTAAACGGAACCATAGCTTTGCTCGGAACATTTTCAGAACTGAAATACACCAGTTTGTATTGCTTGCTTTCCCATTCTTTATCGATAGAAACCAGTTTGCCATGCACTTTGGCATCGGAGCAGGCCGGTTGTTTTGGGGCTGCGGATTGCTGCGCCACGGCTGCTACAGTACCAAAGCAAATCATCATCAGGAGGCTCAATATCTTTTGCATAGTAATTTTCATTTTTAATACAGCGAAAATACTGAAATTTGCCATACAGATTCACATAATCCATGGCCGGTATATATATTCACATTCCTTTTTGTAAGCAAGCCTGCAACTATTGCAACTTCCACTTTTCCACCTCACTGAAATATAAAGAAGACGTGGTGACGGCCATCTGCCGCGAACTGGTGCTGCGCAAGGACTACCTGTCCGGTGCAGCTGTAGAGACTGTGTATTTTGGTGGAGGTACACCATCTCTGCTTTCAGAGAAGGAATTAGCGCTGATATGGGAAACGATTTACCGGAATTATACCCTTGACCTTAAGGAATGTACGCTGGAGGCTAATCCGGACGATGTGAACGATACCTTTTTGTCCGGCTTACGGCATACACCTGTCAATAGGCTGAGTATGGGCGTTCAGTCCTTCGAAGAGTCCGACCTCCGTTTTATGCAGAGGGCTCATACGGCCGGAGAAGCAGAATCGGCCATCAAAAGGGCACAGGATGCAGGGTATAATAATCTAACGATTGACCTTATTTACGGTACGCCGGGCCTAAGCAATACCCTCTGGATGGAGAATATGCAGAAAGCCATACGTTTTGGTATACCACATGTATCGGCCTACGCATTAACGGTAGAGGAACATACTTTGCTGGCGCACCAGGTAGGCAAAGGAAAAGTGCCGGCACCGATGACAGAACAGGCGGCACAACAGTTTGAACTGATGACGGGATTTCTTACTGCTGCCGGGTTTGACCAT
>Ga0256903_1000290_pt1 | contig 15984 bp, 11 predicted proteins | sample MC6MC0741MT_FD_190195 | JGI IMG/M metagenome (GOLD analysis project Ga0256903, IMG submission 190195) | Metatranscriptome of enriched soil aggregate microbial communities from Iowa State University, Ames, United States - MC6-MC0741-MT... | ecosystem: Environmental > Terrestrial > Soil >... | reverse complement strand
CCGTCGTCGGTGCTGTCACGTGAGGGGCGATATTGGTCTCGTCGCCCAGCCACGCAAGGACTGAGCACGCACAACATTGCATCGCGAAACGATCTGCACTCATCGTCTTATTGCTAACGAGCAAGTCATTGTCCGTTGCCAGCGTGCTCGTCCAGGTGGCGTGCTCGGCCGCGCCACCGGCAGGCGGACGTGCGACGTCGTTCGATCAGAAAAATTCTTGATTTGAATTCGAACTGCCAACGCGAACGACAGGTCCGACGCGAACGCTCGCGCAACCCTCATCATGTCGTCCCGCACGAGGATCGTACCCCCCCCCGGGTACTTGCCACCCCGGGGTATGGGACCCAAGCCGGAGGGACGGGGGAGGGGGCTAAAATTGCCTACTCTGGTTGCTCAACATCGGGGCGGACGGTCGGAGGCACCCATAAAAAAGTGTTCTAAAACGGTGGAATGAGAATGAGATACGGAAGGTATTCCTTTCAATTTGCTCACCTTCATAATATTGAGACTAGATTGGCATCAGCGCTAATATTTTCACGACAGGCCCTGTCGCAATCGAGGTCTTTGAGCGCAATTTGCGCCACTTAGTAATGGATCGGGGGGGAGATGACCGACGCCTTTGAACAACAACCTTTTGACGCGGCTCCATTCGCTGAAAACCCGGAACCTCGATGCGCCTGCCTCTTGCTTCTCGATACTTCTGGTTCGATGGCCGGAGAGCGCATTCGCGAGCTCAATAGCGGACTACAGACCTTTCAAACCGAGCTTCAAGCGGACGGTCTAGCGGCAAAGCGCGTCGAAGTCGGCATTGTCACGTTTGGGCCGGTTCATATTGAGCAGGACTTTACCAGCGCCGCGACGTTTTTTGCACCCCAGTTGTCAACCAGCGGCAATACCCCGATGGGTGCAGCCATCGAGGAGGGCCTTGCCCTTCTGCGAGCGCGCAAAAATCAGTATCGTGCAAACGGCATCGCCTATTACCGACCCTGGGTCTTCTTGATCACCGACGGCGGTCCGACGGATAGCTGGAGTAGAGCGGCCCAGCTCGTCAAAGAGGGCGAGGAAAAGAAGGAACACATGTTCTATGCAGTCGGCGTTGAAGGGGCCGACTTTGATACCTTAATGAAGATCTCGGTGCGCACGCCCCTCAAACTGAAAGGGCTTTCATTTAGCGAACTCTTCAGTTGGCTTTCCAGTTCGCTTGGCTCGGTCTCGCGTTCGAACCCGGGGGACGCCGTGCCACTGCAAAACCCGACGGCTCCAGATGGTTGGGCCGTTGCGGACTAGCCATGAAATCGTGGTCATGGGCGCTCGCCTCCGCTCGGGGGACATCGCACGTAGCTTCGAATGAGCCCTGTCAGGACGCAGGGTTCTGTGCGCTGTCGCGGGGCGCATCGCCGTCAATCTTTGCAACCCTGTGCGATGGCGCTGGGAGCGCGCGCTTAGGCGGCTACGGCGCGCGACTAGCGGTGAGAAGCATGACGCTTAACATGCGCGCGCATCTCAATAAGTCAGCTTGGGTTACAGACGAAAATTTTTGGGAATGGGTCGATGCTTCGCGTGATGTTATCACCCACGTCGCTGAACGGCGCGAGGTCACCCGTCGCGATTTTGCAGCCACTCTCATTTCCGTCGTGTCGGATGGCAACGACACAATTATCGCGCATATCGGCGATGGCAGCGTCGTCGCGAAGTCAGAGACTGGAGGCTGGCAAGCGTTGTCGTGGCCAAGCCACGGCGAATATGCGTCCACCACCTATTTTATTACTGACGATCCCAAACCTCGCCTACAGATCACGCGCTTCAACGAGCCCGTCACGCGTCTTGTAGCTTTCACGGACGGCCTCGAACGCCTTGCACTCGACTTCGCGAATGGCGTTCCGTTTGAGCCCTTCCTTGAGGCGGTTTCCGCTCCGCTTGCAAAGTCCCAATACTCAGCGCGGGATCCCGATCTAAGTCGTGCACTGCGTGAATTTCTCAACTCCGCCCGTGTGAACGAGCGGACAGATGACGACAAGACCCTCCTTGTTGCGGCTTTGAGATGAATGGACGCGACTACTTCATCGACGGCAAGGCCCTCAGCGTTGGAAAGCGCATTGGCAAGGGAGGGGAAGGCGAGGTTTTCCTACTTTCGGGCGCCGTGAACCGGGCCTTGAAGGTCTACACCGACGGTAAAGAATTTGCGCGTGAGGCCAAGATCAATGCCATCGTGCGCCGACAACTGTGGTCGCAATCGCCGCTGGTCGCGTACCCCATCGACGTCGTCAGAGATTCTAAAGGTCGATTTGTCGGCTTCACGATGGGGTTGGTGGAAAACCACAGGCCCATTCACGAACTCTACGCTCCAGGCGCCCGAAAGCAAAATTTTCAACGCGCCAATTATCCCTTCCTAGTTCGAGCCGCGCAGAATATTGCCCGAGCGGTGGCAGAGGTTCATCAGACGGGCTGCGTTATCGGCGATATCAACCATTCCGGGGTTCTTGTTTCTCAGAAGGCGACAGCTGCACTCATCGATGCTGACAGCTTTCAAATCACCGATGGGACGACCAAATTCTTCTGTCGCGTCGGCGTTCAAGAGTATACCCCGCCTGAATTGCAGGGCCGATCATTGGACGGTCTAGAGCGCACGACCGATCACGATGCCTTTGGATTGGCAGTCATCATCTTTCAAATGCTTTCGATGGGACGGCATCCGTTTAGCGGATCTTACGCAAAAGGTGACATGCCGCTTGAAAAAGCGATCACTGATTATCGGTTCGTCTATTCACGCAGGCGAAATGTCGGGATGGTTCCTCCGCCCGGAGTCTGTACGCTCGATGATTTTACCCCAACCGTCGCAGACGCCTTTGAGCAAATTTTTTCAAGTGAGGGCGTCGGCCGCCGAACAGCAGCGGCAGATTGGATTGAGCGTTTAGGTGAGTTCGAAAAATCCCTTATTCCCTGTAAGACAAATCCGCTGCATCACTATTCTCGTAATGCACAGAGCTGTCCTTGGTGCCGGATGGAGCAGCGCCTCGGGATCGTCCTGTTTCTACCGGCCTACGATGTCGATCCACGTACGGTCCCCCCATTCGGCACTCTGATATCGGGGTTTGATCTCTCGGCGCTATGGGCGAGAATTGAAGCAGTAAAACTACCGCAAAATGGCGCGCTCGTTCCACGCGTTACTCCACAACGAGTGACGCCTTCGGTAGATGCGCAAGCCGCTATAAAAGGCCAGAAGATAGGCACAAACATAGCCTATCTTTTGTTCGCGATTGCTGCCGTCGTTGTCATAGCCGTACCCGTCCTTTGGTTCGTTTCCTTGGGACTTGCAGGTTTTGGATTTTCCAAACTCAAAGCGACCAGCGATTATGGTTCTAAACTGCAAGCGAATTTCAATAGTCTGGAAGAGCGATGGAATAGAGCGCTCGACCAATGGGGCGCTCGCTGCGGGGCGGCGAAGGGGCATCAACTCAAAGCTGAGCTCGCGCAACTCAAAGCCGAATACGAAGGGCTGGAGGCTGAGGAGAAGGGCAAGCTCGCGAAATATCAAACCGAGCGACGTACACGGCAACTCGAAAAATATCTCGAGAGTTTCTACATCGCAAACTACAAGATCAAAGGCATCGGTCCAGCGAAGACGGCGACCTTGTCGTCTTATGGCATCGAGTCTGCAGCGGAGGTTACGCGCAACCGCGTGCTCAATGTTCCCGGATTCGGCGCAGTAAATTCAATGCCGCTCTTTGATTGGCGCGCGTCCTTTGAGAAGCGCTTCGTTTACGATTCACGTCCAAATGCGCAGGACGCGCTTGAGCAGCAGAAAATCCGCACCGAGACGGCAGCTAAGGTCGCCAGTCTAAGGAAAAAGATCATCGACGGGTCGGAAGAGTTCTGGAGAGCGTCTCACCAATGGCAACGGATGCTTGCGCTCTCCGACCCAGAACTCACTCTGCTTATGCAACAGATCAAGCAAATTGAAGCCGACGGTGCGCTCTTCGGATTAACTTTTCCGTCGCTGCGCATGACGCCCGTCATCGCTCTCACAACGCGTAGCCCAAAACCTGCGGTGCAAAGAACGATGACGACGGGTATGCCTTCCTGGCAAACGCCCTCTCCACAGCGTGGCCAACTTAGCTGCCCAAGCTGTGGAGCAAAAATGGTCAAACGGACTGCGCGAAGGGGTCGTCGTAGCGGTCGTCCATTCTGGGGATGCTCGCGTTACCCGCGCTGTCGAGGCACCCGCCCGATTTAGCGCGCCTCCCGACAGATAATAACCTGCAGGTTTGCGCGAACAAAATAGCTCAGGCGCGACGCGTGCTACTCCATCCGTTCATTGCATCTGCCTAGGTGACGAACATCAACAATTCAAAGCATACCACGTAAAGCTCGAAGATCAGGACTAAAGAGAAATGTTATTAGAAGTGTGCAATAATAAAAACTAAGTGATTCGAGAATTCGGAGTCCGATTGGGACGAATTGAGCGTGCTTTATTTTTCAACCGGCGACCATCCTACCGATCATAATTTGCAAAGGCTCTATCATCTAGCATCGCTTGAGCGTTTTGATGATGATCCCGAACGAATGAATGACTGGCTCAACGCGGTGATTTTATCTATCCGTGCGCTGCCGAAAGCAGCAGCCAAGCATTTTACGGGTTCTTACTACCTTGGAGACTCGCATTTTCACATGAGTGCCGCGCGGCGAGCTGCGTCGTGGCGCAGGCTTGTCGATGAGCTGCGTGACCACGTCACCGCGGCCAATGTAGACCCGGAGCTGAGGTGCGATGGTCCGAACGGGCCTGCCGATCTGTCAGACCGACGAGAAACCTTGGGTGAGCGTATAACCGAGCTCTGCCAAAAACTGCAAAGAGCCTCGTGGGGCACGCAGGAGTTTGATGCGGTTCTTGGCACCATTGACTCGCTAGCGATTGGAGATGTCCGGTCGGACGTTGCGGAATTGAAGAAGTTATCGTCCCGTAAACGCATTATGGACATGAGCGACCATCAGTATTGGATCGCCCGACACATCGCGCACATTCGGCTAGTTGCAAGCCGGTTTCATCACCTTGCCGCAGAGTGATTGATGCGCCCGCTTCACAAACCCTGAATCAGTTCTCAAAGCCGCGCAGCGGATTTCTAGGCAAATTATATCTGTTCGTGAGTGGCGCAGGGAGGCTGGGTTGCAGTACGCGATGGTCAACAATGAGTGTGAGCAGGCGCGTCGAGGAAGTAGAGGGTCGTGCCCGATATGCGGAGCGGTAGTAATCGCGAAGTGTGGGCCGCGTGTTCTACATCATTGGGCACATGCCCGGCATCGTAGTTGCGATCCTTGGTGGGAGAATGAGACGCCTTGGCATCGTGCCTGGAAGAATCTTTTTCCAGAAACCTGTCGGGAAGTATCTCATATCGCGTCGGACGGTGAAATACATCGGGCCGACATCAAAACTCCCACGGGTATCTATATCGAGTTTCAACATTCCGCACTGACCGACGCAGAACGTCTCTCTCGCGAATTATTTTATGGCAATCTTGTATGGGTCATTGATGGAAGATCATTTCGGAAAAATTTCGATATTTACCACCCACTTCCGGCCCCCGCATCGGAGATAGCTCAAGACCTCGTTTGGGAAAAGGCTGAACGTCATATGAACGGCGCGAACGCGGGCCTCTTTTATCGATTGTCGGAATGCCGAGAGGATGATCCGAGTATGACCAAAGCGGCTGTGCGCAGTGGCTGGATTCACTCTCTAAAAGACATCGAAACTGAAATAATCGAAGCTTACATAGGGCATCACCAGTTCGACTGGATCCGACCTCGCCGCACCTGGCTGGATGCAACCTGTCCCATATATATCGATTTCGGCGAACACTATCTGGTTCGCATTGAAACTTACGATGAATCAGGACTTCAATGTGTGCGCTTGATTTCGAAGCGCAAGTTTGTGCACGACGTCATGGTTGAACTAGAGGCCTCGGCGATCGCGACGCAATTCTATCCCCTTGCACACCATTACGATGGCGTTGCGTGACGCTAGGCTGGAGAATTCGATGATGGAGTCGATCCATCCTGAAGCCCAACGGCATATCGATGAACAGGCGTTCGCACTTCTTGCTAAATTCAAACTCTACGAATCTGTAACTGCGAGCCAACCTAGATTTCCGAGCGAGAAAATTCCGGCCGCGACGCTCTTTGACGAGGACTTTATTGGGGAGCCCATTGAGAAGATTACGGATACTTACGGAAAAGTAGTCGCGAAATTCTACTATGACGGACCAAAGCGGGTTGGCCTCGATGAAGAGGACTACACATACCTTCCCAAGATTGTTAGCTCGCTTCAGAAAGTTTCGGTAATCAGAAATAAGCTAAGCGAGACCTTTCTCGAGGATCATACCTTCCTCTGGTGTCGCGCTAGATTGCGCGACGGATATTCCGGAACCTTGACTGAATATCTTGCTGATCAACTCTCAAATGTTGTGCGCCCCAGAACGGCATGGATTCCGATAGCCTCCTTTGAGGTGCAGCAAGAGTTCAATGTGGGCAACGCGATAATCCGTCCGATTGCTGCGCAATTTCTGAAAGGATTGCAGGAGCAGTTGGAGGAAAAGGTTCCGACCCGAGATACAGAGCATGTCCGGCGTTATTTCGACAAGCTCCGTCAGCAAATGCAGGGCCATGCAGCCGTCGTAATTGAAACCGAGGCCGAGCCAATTCGAGCGTTTGAGCTTGCAATGGAGAAGGCAGAAGACGTCATTGGCATTCTGCGACTATTTTCTCAAGCGGCATTCGATCCAGAACTGCTTTGCCCTTGCTCGCCTCTTGGGACAGAACATGTCCCCGTTGCTCGCGCCCTTTTTGTTGCGGATGGAAAATTTGGCGGAGCGAGAACCCAGGCGAGAACTCGGAGCATGAGCCACTGGCGTCTAGACGCAGAGGAAATTCAAGAGCTCAAGAAAGCCGGGCTTGACGACACCGCTGCGTTGCTTTGGCTTGAGAAGCCGAGCGCATTTCAGAATGCGGTCATCGAAAGCCATCTCAGATATTCAAGAAGTACGATGGTGGACAATCTCGGCGATCGGCTTGTTTACATGCTTACCGCACTGGAGAGTCTGTATTTGAAAGACGGCTCGGAGCAAATCGGACAAAACTTGGCTGAAAGACTGGCCTTCTCAACGGCGCACACAGCTGAAGAGAGGGAAACGATCATAAAGAATGTCAAAGGGATTTATAAGATGCGTTCCGATTACCTGCATCACGGCGTCCTGATCAGCGAGCGGAATGAAATCGCGAAATTCATGATGACCGCTTACAACGCACTTGAGATAGCGCGCCTAAATTGCGCAAAGGTTACGACTGTGTCGGAGTTTTGTAGTGCAATTGACCACTACAAACTTGGCGGGGGCCGCTCGGGAAAATAGGTGCCCATCCCCGAGTTTGATTTAATCGGGCTGTGGGTGAACTCGTAAAAAGGGTTGCTTATTGCATCCGACGTACGCCATTTGCTGAGCACAGCGAACGGGATTTTTCTGGACTGTAGCTTTATCCGCGCCCCGGTAATTCAGCGCTGCTCTGACAACATTAGCTTATCGCGAAAAAGGTAATGCAATGCGGTTCGTACCCGACGGGCCAGCGATTCCGAACGAGCTGATCAAGGAATGGCGAGATGGCAAGGTGCTATTCTTGGCAGGCGCCGGAGTATCCTTGCCTGCGAGATTGCCGCTATTCAGGGGACTGGCGCTTGAGATCTACGAACATTTGCGCGACCCGTTACACAGCGCGCTGACAAGTGGTGACAAAGACGAACGGCTAGCAAGGTGTCGCGAGAGTACTAGCCTATCGCCGGAGCAAAAAATCGAGGCGGAGCTTTTTCTTGATAATCAGCTCGATCGACTCTTCGCGGCGATGGAAGCTCGCCTCGATCAAGATAAGCACGGTCGGCTCAAGTATCGAAAAGTGCGAGATGCACTAGAAGCAGTTTTGCGGCGCGCTTCTAATTGCGCCGAAGGACATAGAGACCTTGTGCGCCTATCGCTTGATCTCGGAGTTGATCAGGGCCGAGCAGCGGCGTGCAGGCTCGCAACAACCAATTATGATCTCTTGTTCGAAGACGCATGGCAAAAAGAGTTTGGTCGTAAGCCCGAGAGCTTTGATGCCCGAATGGCGCCGCGTCCGGGAGCGCATGATTTTAAAGGCATCATACATATTCATGGCATGCTGAATGCCGATGCAGCAATTCCAGGGCAGTTTGTTCTCTCGAGTCGAGACTTCGCGCGTTACTATCTGCGATCGGGTGTCGTTGCCAACTACATCTATGACTTGGTGAGACGCTATAGAATTGTACTTGTCGGATATTCGGCTGATGATCCACCGATGCGCTATTTAATGGATGCCATTGGAGAGGACGCATCGCTTTTTGGTGATATGCGCTACCCGTGTGCGATCGCCGCTCGGCAGCCGGTTCCCTATGATCCCATCGGTCAGATAGCCTCGGGCCGATGGAAGGCCAAAAATATCGATCCTATTCTTTTTGAGGAGCGAATGGATGGTGACCCATTTGCTCCGCTATGGGAGACCCTGCACGCCTGGGCAGAGTGGGCACGGGATGATATGGATTGGGTACAGCGCCAGCTCGTTGAGAAGACCAGTGTACCGTTCGCAGGTGCCTCGGCATTTGCCTCCGCGTTCACGCAAGACCTTCTATCTCTTCTGGATCGCGACGAACTCGAAATGGCGATCCGGAGCCTCAGAAGCGCAGGTGTCGATTTTGGCTGGATCGAGGTGCTTGAAGCCTCGCTAAGGAATTCCGCACGATGATGACCCATCAACTGGCAATGAGGGAGCGAGCACTTTCGCTTTGGATCGAGGGTCGTCTGCATGAACGCGCGGCCGCCGATTGGGCCGTCAAGGCCATAAAAAAGATTCGCGGTGAACTTGGGAATGAAGAGCTCGATCTTTTCGCGTTTCTTGATTCCCATGCGGCGAGGCAGGCGGACCTTGACCCCGAAATAAAGAAACTATGGCACCTGCTGCATATCGCTGCGCAGCAAAGTGCAGGCAGTTACGGTCGTCACCTCTCATTTGAACTTCACCAGGAGGTTCAATCCGATCGCCTTCGACCTGAAACCATAGACAAAATAGTTGAATGGTTGAGGCCCAGACTGACGGCTGAACAGCTTTCTCCTTGGGCGCAGGAACGCGTTCAAGAGCACGAGGGTACCGCGCAGCCGCTTCGATGGGTCCATTGGTCGTTCAAGGCCCGTGCCGGAAGTCTTGCCGATTTAGAACTAGACATAGGTCCTCGGGAATTCGAATGGTTCCCAACCGAACTCGTGTTGCGGCTCGTCGAAAAGGGCACTGACGCGTTGATAGACGCTTATAGCTTGGCTGAAGATGCAGGCTGGCTCGACAACGGTGTGGATCTTCCAAATCTTCATGTACACCGAGTGGTAAACCGCCGTGACAGTGAAGGCGAGGATGATCCCGACGCCTATGACGATCGCTTCGCGCCATTAATGCGAACTCTCTCGGAATCATTTTCTTGCCTTGCGCAAAGAAATGCGGTCGCCGCTAGGCGTGTGGTTGAGCGTTGGGATGGGCAGAAGGGCGATCTCTTTCTTAGACTCTCCGCATTTGCGCGGTGGGACGGAGACTTTCTTCCCATTGAGAAAGTTGAACCATTCCTGAGGAAGGTTTCGGATGGAGCTTTCTGGCGCTGGAATTCTTATCCTGAGATCGCCAGCCTTCGCGCCCTGCGTTGGAGGGAATTTCCTGCCGATTTCCGATTGCATCTCGAGCGGCGCCTCATCGACGGTCCGCCTAGCGAAATCTTCGGGGAGGGACCGGGGCGAGAGTCCACGATCAAATATTTTAGAGACCATGAATTGGCGCGAATTTTCGACTGTGGAGGAGAGCTTTCAGAGGCTTCCAGAATTCTGGTCAAAGGGCGACGAGAAGGCGACAAAGAGTTTCCCCGCACCGTGTCCTTGATTGAACCAGGCATGGATGGTGTACGCGCAATCGAGGTGCCGGATGGGGAGGCCAGCAAATACGATAGCATTTCAGATACGGAGCTGCTGGACGCGCTTTGCAGATCGAAGGATCATCGCGACTTCGGGCAAGGAGACGACGCAGGAGCCTTTGCAAAGACCAGCGAGGGTAAAAGGAGACTACTCAGTGTGCTTGAGAGTGCCGATGCGCCTGTCTCGGATGCGGTCAAAACGGGATGGCATCTCCTGCTTTCATATCCCTCAAATACGGAGGGAGACGTCGATACTGGACGAGCGACTTGCGAAAGAATCGCGCAGTTAGCCCTGCGCCAAAATTCATCATTGATTGCAGAAATGTCGGATCGATTGAGCTACTGGCTCGATTATGCGGAAACGGCATTTCCGAATTTTGAAGGATCCGACGAGCTCTGGCTAAAGCTTTTGCCGACCGCAACCGAGCATTCGGCCGGGATCTCAACCGATGAATCCGATCTAACAGGAGCCGCTCTAAACGAACCTCTCGGCCATCTTGTGTCGTTGTTTCTTCGTCGTTGTCCTCGATTGCCGAACGACGAGGCGGAATTACCAGAACAGTTCACTACACCCTTGAAGGATCTTCTCGGCAGACCGCGAGAAATAATGGCCAACCGCATGGCCATCCATATGCGATATTTTTGGGTCGCAGATCGCGATTGGCTCGAACTGTTCGTGATTAAACCGATGACCATTGGTGGTAGGGATGGCGCGCGACTTTGGGAGGCATTTACGAAATACGGCCAAGTTCCTCAGCCTGAGATTTGGTCGATACTCGAACCGCTAGCAATGCGACGCCTGGTTTCCGGCGAGTTATCTCCCGAGGCGCGTCGGCGACTTGGCGAGATGGCCATCGCCGTCTGGGCTTGGTCAAAAAAACCGCCGAGCTCGTACGCATTGAGGGCCGCCGATTTGAGAAGCGTACTCGAACTAGCAGATAATGACCTTCGAAGTCATGTCGCATGGTATTTCCAACACATGTTGGACAGCTCGCGGCAGCGAGGGGTCAATACGGACGCGGCTTGGTCTATACTGGGCAAATCTTTTTTCGATGAGATCTGGCCGCTCGAACCCGAGCTACAGTCGAGCCAATCTTCAAATCATTTTGCGAGTGTACCCGCAAAAGCGGGAGAACAACATTTCGTGGAAGCGATCGAAACGATCTTGCCGTATATGCGGCCGTTCGAGGTATGGAGCATCTGCACAGAGTTTTGGCCGGGCGAAGATAATTCGAAAATGCTTGGGATCGTCGAACGGCATCCGGAGGAAACTCTGAAACTGTTATCAGCATCCGTTGATTTGACGAAACCCCGCCCGATTTACGAGTTGAGTGAAGTCCTCGACAGGATAATCGCCGGATCTCCGTCGCTTGAACGCGATAGCCGTATTCGAGCTCTACGGAGATTTTCTCTCAGTCAATCTGGTTAGATCATACTTACGGACGTTCACTCCTCGCAAATACATTCACTAGACTTGCAGCGAGTTCAAACTTAGTCCAAGCGTCGAAAGAGCGGTCAACCTAGACAGTCGCATCACAATTTCAATGGCGGACAGCAACGAGCAATTTTCCCGAACGTGCATCTTTTGCGGTAAGAAACCGAGTAACAAGAACAATGAGCACGCCATCCCGAAATGGCTAATTGAATTCACTGGCGATCCGAAGCGCGTTTGGCACCTAGGAGTGCGGTACGGTGAGGAGGGCGATAAGCGGGAGCGGAAGTTCGCTGCAGACCAGTTCCAATTCCCGTCATGCGAGGCATGTAACGACCGTTACTCCAGCCTCGAGGGTCGGAGTAAATCTAATATTTCTAACCTCATTGAGGGAAATCCACTGACCGCCGCGGAGTGGGACGACCTTCTCGATTGGTTTGACAAGGTGCGCGTCGGTCTTTGGCTTGGAATGAAAATGCTAAGCAGGGAGCTTGGCGTTCCGGATGCCAAATTTCACATCGATCAACGGATTGGCAGAAAGGATCGCTGCGTACTTGTTTATCGCATCAATAGCAATCACCGCGGCTGCATTATTCATGCAGGAGGCGATCCGCCCTTTTTGTTTTGGCCATCGTGTATCGGCCTCACAATAAACGGACTCGTATTCATCAATATCTCTACAGAATATCTTCTCGCCGGCAGAATGGGCTTCCCATTCCCGAAGGCGATGGTTGACGTGGGGCCGCTTACAAAAGGTTCCAGTCTGCGCTGTTTGTATCGGCAGAAGGTTCCCTTTATACGGTTTGGCTTCTATCGGCCCGTCATAGATGTCTACCAATCAATTCTGCTTGCTGACGATATGGTGGCAGGCGATCAAGCCGACTACGTTAAGCTGCAGGACCACGATTTTATCCGTGCCCATCTCATTGCAGGCAGCGCGACCAAATCTCTCATACATAGCGAGTGCGAAGGTCGGCCAATAGCGCTTCAGCCCACCGATCAAATTATCGAACGAGAGTTGCCCCAAAAGGCTTACAGGCATGGATACGAATATGTGAGACAGCTGTTCGAGTTTCGCCATCACATGCTGAAAGACTACCTTGATAGTGGGCGCGGCGCACAAGCGGAGAAGCTTGTAAAAACACTGATGCAGTACACCGGGTTTGCAATCGATAGAATCGAGACGGATCTCGCAGCTTCAGGACTTGGCATCAGGGTGAAGCGTTGAGGTATTTCGCAAAGGTTAAATAACACAGTGATCTGGGAGCAGTTACGATTGGTATTTCCAAGCTTCAAGAAGATGGGTTGGGTTTCTTAGCCCATAGAAGGAATTTTCAGACGGCGCTCTGTGCAAAACATGCACACGTGCTATCGAACCATTTCTTCGAAGAGTTGGGTTTTCCAACGTCGTGTTGTCGTCTTCTGGCCCAACGCCAATGCTCAACACTGACAGATTAGGTTAGTATAGTTTTTCGTGAACCGGTGCTCGTCTTAGCGCGTACAATATTCGCACGAAAAGCTTGTGTGTCCGACGGATCAGAGGATTTGAAAGGGTAGTTGACGTGTCGGCGACCGATAACAGAAAGACCATGCCGCACATTAGCATCATAACCCCGACGGGCAACCGCGAAGCAATGCTCTCAAAAATTTGGGACTGCGTCCGCAACCAGGACGAAAAAGATTTTGAATGGCTAATTCTCGATACCGGAAAGAAAAGGGCAGGAATGTTTGACACCGTGTGTGACTCGCGCGTCACCTATCTATATCGTCGCGACGACAATATGACGATTGGCGCGAAGCGCAACGAGCTATGCGCGATGGCCAAGGGGGATATCATCGCTATGTTCGATGACGATGATCACTACGCGCGGGGCTATCTCACAAGCATGCTGGCGCTGATGGATTCGCAAAAATACGACTTCGTGAAGTTGTTCGGCTTCTACCTCTTTCATCCGGCATCAGATCGGTTCGGATATTGGGATCTCACCTGGGACGCCCCGCAGCACTTCGCGATACCGCCTCTTCAAGGCAAGGATGTTTATGAAAAGCGTGGCGATCGCGACACTCGATGGGGATTCGGCTTTACGTACGTCTTCAGGAAACACGTGTGGGACGCACTCAAGTATCCTGATGAGAATTATCAGGAAGACCACTGGTTCGTAACCGACGTCCGCAAGCGGTTCAAGGCCGGCGGTATGCAGGATGAAGTAGGGCTATGTCTGCACATTCTTCATGGCGGCAACACCACGTCCAATTTTCCTCAGCGTCTCATCCACCCCGAAGAACTTGAGCGTCTTTTCCCCGATTACAAGCCGTAGCTCCTAGCGATGTTCTTAGTCGCTGTGCCTATGTCGCCCGCAATGAACTGTCGGCTACTTAACCGTTGCGATAGCCAGAGAGAGACCGGATCTATCTAGAAGCGCCCTCGCAATGTCGGATTTGTATCAGTGCTCCTTCAAGATTGATTGGTTGCTCTCAAAAGACGGCATCGGATTCCATGCGAATTCTAGTACGTCGGGGCTTTTGGTTCAGCACGATTCTCAGAATTTAGCGCTGGGAAGTTTACACCATCGTAACCGATTTTTTGGAGCGCTCCACCCAGAGTGGCGAGATAATAGCCGCTGCCGTATTCCGCTGAAACCCCGTTCTCTCCATGCCCCTGAATAGCGTCGCGGATCTCTTTCAATACATGCGCGTTGCGGAGCGCATCTTCAACATTATGCCGTAGGCTGTGAAACCTCACACCGCGCCGCTTCACACCGACTGATTCTCGAAACCGCTTGAAGTATTTCGAAAACTGCTTTGACCAAGAGCCATCATCCTTGGCCTTTTCATATTCTGGAAAGAGACGCGTTGATCCCGATGCGCGTCGAATTTCAAGGAACTCTTCAAAACCGAGATCGAAGAGCATTTTATGTATCGGGATGGCGCGCCGGCTCGAAGAGGTCTTAAGCGACTTCTCTTCGTCAGCATCAACCGCTTCTTCGTCGGCGGGGTCAATGCCGATGGGCGTCACATCGAAGTAGTGGATCCCATCCTTCTCTTTGACGTCCGACACTTGCAGCTGAATGATCTCGCCCAGGCGCATGCCAGAAAAGAGGCCGATGAGCGGCACCCAGAACTTCGCCGATTGTCGAAGGATTGTTTGGCCCGACTGCTTCCAATGGGTTTCAGACTGACACCCAACATAAATGGGAGCAGCAAACATGCGATTGAGCTCATCGGTGGTCCAAGGGTGTACCTTCTTCCCCTGACGTCTATTCTTGCGGCGTTTGATGCCTTGGTCGGCAACAGGATTTGTGACGCCCACGGTTCGCGTCTTTGCCCACTCGAAGAACAACGAAACAGATCCGATCTTGTCGTTGATCGTGAGTGGGCTCAGAAGCTCAACATCCTGCCCTTTGTTGCGGAGTTCTGTCGCTTTATCAGCCGTATCTGCCAACGAAAGCCCCTTGAACGGAATTTTCTGCCGATAGATTGGAAGTGCAGATTCTACGTCTTTGAATTTGACGCCATCTTCCCGGTGATATGTATTAATTGGCCTGTCGCCGCATATCTCGAAGAACTCTCGTAATTCGGCGCGCTTGCGCAATATAGTTTTGGTCGGCCAATCGCGTTCTCTAGCCGTCGTATCAATGTACTTCTCCGCCAGCACCGAAGCGATTTCTGCCGGGCTTGCTTTTGGCTTCGGTTCCTTCACACCTACGGACGCATCTTGAGATGACACGATGCCGTCAAAGATTGCTTCGTTGCCTGCTGTGATGTCTTCGAGCGCCTTAATTTCGCTTTGGAGGAGCTTGCGCAGCAAACGGTTGCGATCCGCATCACAAATTTTGAGTTCGTGCGAACTTAGAAGCTTATCCGCGCTTTTTTCGACGGAGGTAGTGTCGCCCAGTTCGTAGTGACGACGGAGCTCTCGAAGTCGTTTTTTCCGAGAGAAATAGACGCAGTAGAGAAAGACCTCATCTAGGACCGGTTCCTCCATCAGGAGCGCATAATAACTGTACGATTGACCATTGCGTTGCTGCCAGTCGTTCGCCGGGTGCTTGATGACGTCGCCAGCCCAAAATGCGTCTTCATTATCGCGAGTTCTGCGCCAAAGATCGCTGCGCCAATCGAAGTCGTTCTCGTAGGTGTTAAGGTAGTGGTTGTCGGCTAGTTTTCGAAGTAGAGCCGGGGTCAGCGGCGAAACGGCCGGATTCGAAGCGCTGGGCTCCACGCTTTCGGTAACAGCCGTGGCGGCTGGCTGATTGTCTTCCCGCTTCCATTGATCGAACAGAAGCTCGATCTCAGCATGTTTGGCGGCGTACGCCCTTTCAGCCTTCTTGCGGTAGGGCGTTCCCAGCGACTTCCAGACTTGTTTCGGCCGTCCAGGTGCACACAATTCGGTCGGCACCGACCGCTTGTAGTAGAGGTTATCGGAACCGGACCTATGGGTCAGAAAGGGGTATTTTGCCACGTCGACCATACCTCGCAGAGTAGCAGCGAAAGGTAGCAGTCGAGTAAAGAAAGCCCTTGTTTCTCAATGGCTTCTATAAAATCAATGGCTTAGCTT
>Ga0256903_1000288_pt1 | contig 16095 bp, 10 predicted proteins | sample MC6MC0741MT_FD_190195 | JGI IMG/M metagenome (GOLD analysis project Ga0256903, IMG submission 190195) | Metatranscriptome of enriched soil aggregate microbial communities from Iowa State University, Ames, United States - MC6-MC0741-MT... | ecosystem: Environmental > Terrestrial > Soil >... | reverse complement strand
CAAGCGTTTATTTTTAAAACTATTCCTTTTTTTTGGTTGTCTTATAAATAAAATTTTCAAAGACTTATAAACCAATAAAATTGCAAAAGAATTATTTAAAATTTTATTTTTCTGTATAAAATAAATACGATTTCTTAAATACCCAGATCAAGCGAAAACAATCCGATGTATATTAGATAGCAGAATGATTTTTCGTTTTTATCTGAATAAAAAATGACTCAAAGGTTTTATAAAATGAAACAACGTCAACGCTTTGCACACACAGCTTTTGTATCGACAATTTTTGTCTTATTCTCTGTGATTGGGGTCAGCGCCAGTCATGCAAAACAGTATTATAAATGGGTAGACAGCAAAGGCTCTACCCATTACACCACCACACCGCCGCCGAAGAATGCGCGTAGTCAAAGCAAGGTGAATACTTATGGCTATCACGGAGATTCGACACCCACCAACCCAACGCCAACAACTCAGCCGCATACACCCCAAAATCAGCCACAAAATGGGCAACCACAAGGTACACAACCTGTAACTCCTGCACCAGTGGTTAACCCACCGAATATACAACAGCCCAATGTCGCACCACAAAATGGGCAAAATACACCTATTAGTGTTGCCCCAGTCAATAATTAAATTAAAAGTAAAATCACAAGTTTTTCAGATTTAAAAGCGCGCAAAATTCACTTTTTGATGGATTTTGCGCTATGCTGTGTGCACAGTTTTTTAACCATTATTCTCAAATACATTTATGACTACTCATATTGACCCTGAATATCAAGCAAATGCGATTGAGCCTCAAGTCCAAAAAGACTGGGAAGATCGCAAATCGTTTAAAGTTGCCGACACTGTAGAAGGTCCACGTCGTTATATCCTCTCGATGTTCCCTTACCCAAGCGGCAAACTGCATATGGGTCATGTGCGTAATTATACTATTGGTGATGTGATCAGCCGTTTTCACCGTCTCAAAGGTGAAACTGTGCTACAACCGATGGGTTGGGATGCTTTCGGCTTACCTGCTGAAAATGCAGCGATTGCCCATCAAGTTGCGCCAGCAAAGTGGACCTTTGAAAACATTGCATATATGCGCGATCAATTGAAGAAACTTGGTCTATCTGTCGACTGGGATCGCGAATTTGCCACCTGTACACCAGAGTATTACCACTGGGAACAATGGTTATTTGTACAGCTCTATAAAAAAGGCTTGATTTATCGCAAGCTGTCTACAGTAAACTGGGATCCTGTAGACCAAACTGTTCTTGCAAATGAACAAGTTGAAAATGGACGTGGTTGGCGTTCAGGTGCATTGGTAGAAAAACGTGATATTCCAATGTATTACTTCCGTATTACCGATTATGCACAAGAATTATTAGACGATTTAGATACATTAAAAGACGGTTGGCCACAACAAGTTTTAACCATGCAACGCAATTGGATTGGTCGTTCAACGGGTATGGACATAACCTTCCCGTCGGCAAATCCTGAAGTTTATGCAGATGGTTTAACGGTTTATACCACACGTGCCGATACCTTGATGGGGGTAACATATGTTGCGGTTGCAGCTGAACACCCTCTAGCGCTCAAAGCTGCTGCGATTCAATCTGAGGCAGGCAAGCCAGAACTTGCTGCCTTTATTGAAGAATGCCGTATGGGTTCTGTTGCAGAAGCGGATCTTGCGACTGCTGAGAAAAAAGGCATGGCAACAGGTTTATCAGTTAAACACCCTGTTACAGGTCAAGATATCCCTGTTTGGATCGCAAACTATGTATTGATGTCATATGGTTCAGGCGCGGTAATGGCTGTTCCTGCACATGATGAACGTGATTTTGAGTTTGCCAATAAATTCAACTTACCAATCAAACAAGTCATTGATGCTAAAGGCTCAGATGATGCCGAATATTCTGCGTCTGAATGGCAAGAATGGTACGGCTCTAAAGAAGGGAAATTGGTCAATTCAGCTGAATTTGACGGTTTAGACTTCCAAGCTGCTTTTGATGCATTCCTAAGCAAATTAGAACCACAAGGTCTTGCCAGCGCTAAAGTTCAATTCCGTTTACGTGACTGGGGTGTTTCTCGTCAACGTTACTGGGGTTGTCCAATTCCGATGATCAACTGTGACAAGTGTGGTCAAGTCACTGTTCCAGAAGATCAACTGCCAGTTGTTCTTCCAACAGATGTGGTTCCAGATGGTTCAGGTAATCCTTTAAATAAAATGCCTGAATTTTATCAAACAAAATGCCCAAGCTGTGGTGGTGATGCACGTCGTGAAACCGATACTTTGGATACCTTTGTAGAATCATCTTGGTATTATGCACGTTATGCTTCTCCTGATTTCACGGGTGGTTTAGTTAAACCTGAAGCTGCAAAATCTTGGTTGCCTGTAAACCAATATATTGGTGGTGTAGAGCATGCCATCCTACATTTACTTTATGCTCGTTTCTTCCATAAACTTATGCGTGATGAGGGTGTGGTACAAGGCAATGAACCATTTACCAACTTACTGACTCAAGGTATGGTTTTAGCGGATACCTTCTATCGTGAAGCGGAAAGTGGCAAAAAAACTTGGTTTAATCCTGCGGATATTGAGTTAGAAAAAGACGAGAAAGGTCGTGTACTTTCTGCTAAATATTCAGGTGATGGTCAAGACGTTGTGGTTGGTGGCCAAGAGAAAATGTCGAAATCGAAAAATAACGGTATCGACCCACAAGCGATTATTGACCAATACGGCGCAGATACTGCACGTGTATTTATGATGTTTGCTGCACCACCAGATCAATCTTTAGAATGGTCTGATGCGGGTGTCGAAGGTGCAAACCGTTTCTTAAAACGTGTATGGCGTTTAGTTGCAGGCTTCCTTGAAAAAGGCAACCATGCAACAGCAATTGATGCTTCGACACTTTCCACTGAAGCACAAGACCTACGTCGTAAAACTCATGAAACGATTCAAAAAGTGGGTGATGACATCGAACGTCGTCATGCGTTCAATACTGCGATTGCAGCTTTGATGGAACTACTCAATGCCAGCAATAAGTTTGAAGCAAAAGATGACAACGATGTTGCTGTAGCACGTGAAGCGATTACCACTTTATTAACTTTACTTGCACCATTTGCACCACACTTAAGTCAGACCTTATTGACTGAGTTCGATATCGATTTAACTTCTGTACTGTTCCCTATGGTTGATGAGTCTGCATTAACACGTAATACACAAACGATTGTAGTTCAAGTCAATGGTAAGCTTCGTGGCAAGTTAGAAGTCTCTGTCGATGCATCGAAAGATGAATTATTGGCATTGGCTAAAGCATTACCTGAGGTTCAACAATTCTTAACGGGTCCAACCAAGAAAGAAATTGTGGTTCCAAATAAACTTGTGAATTTGGTGGTTTAATTTCCTGCTTAAATCCCCTCTCCTTCTAGGAGTGGGTTAGGGAGAGGTCATTCCCCTCATCCTAACCTTCTCCCTAAGGGAGAAGGTACTTTAGTAGAATAAACAAAACCCAAACAAAGCCCGTTGTCATTCAACGGGCTTTGATTCTAAAATGGCGTGAATTTATAAAGATTAAATATTCCATATCCAATGGAATTTCATGAGGACAAAGCATGCATTTAGTTCAACGTGTTGCTGCAGTTGTATTAACTTTGGGTCTAAGTGCGGGCTTAGTAGGTTGTGGCTTTCATTTAAAGGGCACCAATGCTCAAGCAACACCTTTGGTTTACACCAAATTACAACTAGTATTGCCTGCAAATACTGAAGATCTTGAGAAGAAACTCAGTGTTTATTTAACTGCAACAGGTGTCCAACTGAGTAATTCAAGTGACGCTTATATATTACGAGTATTAGACTACAAGCCTGTTCGTCATGAGTTAAATGGTAAATTGGTGGAAACACTACTCCGTCTAAGTGTTACTTTCCAGATTGAAGATAAACAAGGGAATCCGATTACTGAACCTCGGACCTTAAATGCATCTCGTAGTTATCAATATGATGTTGCAACGGTCAACACAGATGATCAACAATATAAATATCTCAGCCAAATTTTGATTGATGACATTGCACAACAAATGTCGCGTCAAATTGCAGCCAATCGCTTACCTAAAGCACGTACTCTTTCGACCCAACCTGTAGCGCAATAACTCTATGAAACTTGACTATTTACAAGCCCTTAAACGTGTTGATGAAGCGCGAGGTGTCTGGGTTTTACATGGTCAAGAACCACTTTTAGAACAAAACCTACTGGATGCTTTAAGAAAAAGCTGGGCAAAACATGAAGTAGAAAGACAACGCTATGATCTCAATAGCGTTTCCGACTGGAAAAATGTCTTTAATGCTTTGAATAGCTTATCTTTATTTTCTCAAAATCTTGCACTTGAAGTCCATGGCAATATCAAACCTGATGCCAATGGACTCAAACAACTTAAACACTATATTCAGCATAATGAACACAACCTACTTGTGATCATTATGCCTAAACAAGACTCGAGCAACCTAAAGTCAAGCTTCTTTCAAACAGTTGAGGCCAATGGTGTTGTGGTTGCTTTAACCGCTAATTACCCACAAGACCGCCAACGAATATTGTCAATCGAAGCAGATCAACTTGGTGTCCAGTTAAATCAAGATGCCTGGATTTGGCTTGAACAGCACCATGAACACAATCTATTGGCTGCAAAAAATAGTCTGATGCGTGTTGCAGATACCTTCCCTGATCAAAAGCAGATTGAAATTGAACATTTACAAGAATGTCTACAGGATCAATCACGCTATAGTACATTTGATTTAAGTGATGCGTTGATTGCTGGAAACTTGGCGCTGTCAATTAAAATTTTCCAATATCTTGTGGAGTCAGGCGAACCCAACAGTTTAATTTTATGGACAATTAGTAAAGAAATGCGTCTTTTGATGCAGTTGTATGAACAACCACAAAATGCCTTACAGCTCGGTATTTGGAAAACCAAGATTTCTTTGTATCAACAAGCACTTAGACGCTTAAATCCACATTCATTTTTAACTTGGCCACAACTGTTATTGCGTGTAGATGCTGCAATCAAAGGACTCAGCAAAGAAAGCCCAGAACATATCATTCAACAATGTATTGCTGAATTATGTGGAAAAACTTTATTTATCAATGCTTAGATAGATATCAAACAGAATAATTCTCATTTCGATTTATTTTAAAAAATTCACGCTTTATCCTTATTTCCTCATTATAATTTGATCAATTTTTCTCTCAGCCCAAATTATCGCTATGCCAAAAATAAAACCAGCCAAAGCCATTCTTATAGCGGTCTGTCTTGCCATCATTGCAGCGATCGCATGGTACGTGTTAAAGCCTAAAAATACACAACCTCAGTATATAACCTCAGAAGTTACACGTGGTGATATTGAAGATGCGGTTCTTGCAACAGGTGATTTAGAAGCAACCAAGATGGTGAGCGTTGGTGCCCAGGTTTCAGGTCAAGTCAAAAAAATGTACGTCAAGCTGGGTGATCAAGTTAAACAAGGTCAATTAATTGCACAAATTGATTCAGTGCGTCAAAGCAATGACTTAAAAACGGCTGAAGCAAATATTAAAAATCAACAGGCCCAACTGACAACCAAACAAGCGACTTTAGCCAAAGCTGAGGCAGAATATAACCGCCAAAAAAATATGTATGCACAAGATGCAACGTCTAAAGCAGATTATGACAGTGCCTTAGCGGCATTTAAAACAGCACAAGCTGATATTGCTTCGATGGATGCACAAATTGAACAATCCAAACTTACACTTGCAACATCACAAGAAAACTTAGGTTATACCCGTATTGTTGCACCTATGGATGGCACAGTGGTAGCCATTGTGACCGAGGAAGGTCAAACGGTAAACGCCAACCAAAGTGCACCGACGATTGTGAAACTTGCAAAATTGGACACCATGACCATCAAAGCACAAGTGTCTGAAGCAGATGTCATGAAAGTTCAAGAAGGTCAAAAAGTTTATTTCACCACATTGGGTGATAGTGAGAAAAAACGCTATGCAACACTGCGTCAAGTAGAGCCAGCACCAGAATCAATTAACACTGAAACATCAAGCAATTCATCTTCATCATCAACAAGTACAGCAATTTATTATAATGCCCTATTCGATGTGCCAAACGATGACGGTAAACTCCGAATTGATATGACCGCACAGGTGTATATCATTCTTGCTGAAGCCAAAAATGCACTGACTGTTCCTGCTGCGGCATTACAGTCTTCAAACCGTCCACAACGTGCCAATAAATCCGCAAAAGGTGCATCTGGTGCAAATTCAACTCGTTCAGCATCTGCGCCTCAAGGTCAAGCAAATAAAAATGGACAGAATACAGCTGATCGCCCAGAACGCCTTGAACTCACAGCAGATGAAAAGACTTTGATTGAAGAAGGTAAAGCTTCGGTTTCGATTGTTCGCGTTTTACAGGCGGATGGTAGTGCTCAACGTAAACAAGTTTTAATTGGTTTAAATAACCGTGTAATCGCCCAAGTACTACGTGGCCTCAATGAAGGTGATCAAGTTGTACTAGCAGATGGTTCAGATACATCTAATGACTCTGCAAAACGAAGCAATAAAAACAGTGGCCCAATGAGACTCTAAGCATGGATCAGAACAATCATCAGATCAAACCTCTACTTGAGGTCAGTAATCTGATTCGTGAGTTCCCTGCGGGTGAATCCACTATTCAGATTTTAAAGAGTATTAACCTTAAAATTTACCCTGGTGAACTGGTTGCTATTGTTGGGCAATCTGGTTCGGGTAAATCGACATTGATGAATATCTTGGGCTGTCTGGATCAACCCACATCAGGTAGTTATCAAGTCAATGGTCGTGAAACAGGTCAACTTGAACCTGACGAACTTGCGCAATTACGCCGTGAATATTTTGGCTTTATTTTCCAGCGCTATCACTTATTGGGTGATTTAAATGCCGCAGGAAACGTTGAAGTCCCAGCGATTTATGCTGGTATGGATCCAAGTGTTCGTCAAAAGCGTTCACATGAAATCTTGACTGACTTAGGACTCGGTGAAAAAACTGAAAACCGTCCAAATCAGCTTTCGGGTGGACAACAACAGCGTGTTTCAATTGCCCGTGCATTGATGAATGGTGGTGATGTCATCCTTGCGGATGAACCAACTGGTGCACTAGACAAGCACAGTGGTGTTGAGGTTATGCGTATTTTGCGTGAACTCAATGCCAAAGGTCATACTATTATTCTGGTTACCCATGATATGAATGTGGCAAAAAATGCGACACGTATCATTGAAATCAGTGATGGTAACATCATCGCGGATAAGCCAAATGTTCCAGAACATGATGATGAGATTGATGTTGTTGCTGATCCGGAACCTAAATCGAATCGTAAAAAATCATCCAAATGGCGCTCTGCATTAGATCGTTTTGCAGAAGCCTTCCGTATGGCTTTGCTGGCAATGAATGCCCACCGTATGCGTACCTTTTTAACCATGCTGGGTATTATTATCGGGATTGCATCTGTGGTTTCGGTGGTGGCTTTAGGCAATGGCTCACAAAAGCAGATTCTTGATAACATCAGCAGTTTAGGCACCAATACCATTACCGTCTTTCAAGGACGTGGCTTTGGTGATAACTCGAAAACAGCACAGTTTAAAACCTTGGTTCCAGCAGATGCTGAAGCACTCTCAGAGCAACCTTATGTCGAAGCAGTCAGCCCAACAGTCAATAGTAGCGTAACAGCGCGTTTTAAAGACACCGAAGCTTCTGCAACCGTCAATGGTGTCAGTGCTGATTTCTTCTATGTGCGTGGTATGACCTTTAAATCTGGGCAAGCTTTTGATAAAAACAGTATCACTGGGCGAGCGCAGGATGTGGTGATTGATGCCAATACTGAAAAGACTTTCTTTGCAGATGGCACCAATCCAGTAGGCCAAGTGCTGTTATTGGGTAGTGTTCCGAGTCGAATCATTGGTGTGATTGATGCACAGCAAGGCTTTATGGGCAACTCAGACAGTCTCAATGTTTATCTACCTTATTCAACTGTCATGAGCCGAATGTTAGGACAATCCAATGTCCGTAGCATCATCGTGCGTATTAAAGATGAATATCCAACTGCGGTTGCTGAAAATGCCATTTTAAGCTTGTTGGAACAACGTCATGGCGCACAGGATGTCTTTACTCAAAACTCTGACAGTATTCGTCAAACCATTGAACAGACCACTCAAACCATGACTTTATTGGTTTCAGCCATTGCGGTGATTTCCTTGGTTGTCGGTGGTATTGGGGTAATGAACATCATGTTGGTGTCTGTGACCGAGCGTACCCAAGAAATCGGTGTGCGTATGGCTGTAGGTGCTCGGCAAAGTGACATTCTGCAACAGTTCCTGATCGAAGCTGTTTTGGTGTGTATTTTGGGCGGTATCTTAGGGGTTCTGCTCTCTTTAGGCATTGGACAGTTAATTGGACATATTGCCAAAGGCAGTTTTCAAATGGCGTATTCAAGCACCTCAATCATTGCGGCATTTGTATGTTCAACCTTGATTGGTGTGGTATTTGGATTTATCCCAGCTCGCAATGCAGCACAGCTCAATCCTGTTGATGCACTTTCGCGTGAATAACCGAAGAATAAGGAAATTATTAATGCAAATGAATTTAAGCAAACTTGCAAGTGCCTTGATTCTTGGGAGTTCATTGGTCGGTTGTGCCGCTGTGGTTAAAACCCCATACGAGGCCCCTGCTGTGCAAATTCCAAATGGTTTTGTTTATGACAATGCAAAATCTAAACACGTTCAGGCAGATTTATATGCAGATCAGTGGTGGACCTTATTTGGTGATGCTCAGTTAAATCAACTGGTCAATCAAGTAATTCAACGTAATGCTGATTTGGCTGTTGCAGGGATTAACTTACAAACAGCCCGTTTAAGAGCTGGCTTAGCGCGAGACCAACAAGGTCCTCGTGTTAATTCTGGAGTATCTACGGGCCATAGCTTTGACCTTCATTCAGGTGATGATGCTGCCAAAGGTCTATCTCTCAGTGCTGGTGTCAGTTATGAAGTGGATTTGTTTGGAAAATTAGCACGTCAAACTGAAGCATCGAAGTGGGAATCTTTAGCCACTGAACAAGACTTACAAGCGACTGGGCAGACCTTAATTGCCACAACCGCAAATTTATATTGGCAATTGGGTTATTTAAATGAACGCTATAGCTCTGCCCAACAAAGCCTAGCTGCTACTCAAAAAACCTTTGAATTGGTGCGTACTCAATATCGTGCTGGCGCTGTTTCAGGACTAGATTTGACCCAAGCTGAGCAATCGGTACAAAGCCAAAAAGCCAGTTTAAGCCAAATTGAACAGCAACGTGTTGAAACACGTACCGCTTTGGCCGTGTTATTACAAATACCTGTGCAACAGTTAAATATTCAAGAACCACAGCAATTACCGCAGATCAGTCTACCCAATATCTCAGCAGGTTTGCCGGCAGATATTTTGTCGCGCCGTCCTGATTTAAAAGCAGCCGAATTGCGTTTACGTGAATCTTTGGCGACCAAAGATGCCACCAAAGCCAGCTATTATCCTTCAATCAGTTTGACGGGGAGTTTAGGTTCAACCAGCACATCATTGACAAATTTATTGAAAAATCCTGCACTGACTTTAGGCGCAAGCTTAAGCCTGCCGTTTTTGCAATATAATGATATGCAAAAGAATTTAAAAATCAGTGAACTGGACTATGAAAAAGCCATTGTTCAATATCGCAATACCTTGTACCAAGCTTTTGCAGATACTGAAAATGCATTGTCGAATCGTACTGAGCTAGATAAACAAGTCGCCTTTCAACAAAAGAACTTGGAACTTGCGGAAAAAACAGAACGTTTGACCAATGTACGCTATCGTAATGGTGCAATTGCTTTAAAAAATGTTTTGGATGCTCAAGAAACCACGCGTAGTGCTCGTTTGTCTTTAGTCCAAGCCAAGCAAAGCCAATACAATGCTTATGTCACTTTGATGCAAGCTTTGGGTGGTAGTCCGATTAAGCAATTACCTTAAGAATGTGTTGAGATAAGAAAGCCCTGAGGGGCTTTTTTTAAAATTACCATTTGAATAACACAAACGCTCTTTCCGAAAGATTCAATTTACCTTATGATTGATTTATATTTAGTCAACTCCATAATTTAAAACAATATAATGAAACATAATATAATCGCTATTTTACTCTCGAGCTTAGCCTTATCTGCTTGTGCAAAAACAACCAATGAGACACATACCAATTCAACAGCTCAAAAGTCCAATGAAAAAAATGATGTCGAGTTACAACAAAGAATTAAAACACTGGTAGACAAAACCAAAAAGAATATGATTTTTGTACAAGGTGGAACGTTTATGATGGGGGACTTCGGTGAACTCGTCAATAAAGGAAAATTACCCTTTGATGGCGATGGACATAGTAAACCTTTACACAAAGTCACTTTAGATAGTTATAGCCTAAATGCTTATAAGTCCAGTTATGAAGACTTAGACACTTATAGTGCAGCAACAGGGCAACCCAAAGTTATGAATGATCCTGATTTACAAGGTAAAAGATATAAAGATGCAGCTGCAGGGCTTAATTGGTATCAAGCACGCGACTATTGTCAATGGTTAGGTCAACAATTAAATGTGCCAATGGACTTACCAACTGAAGCACAATGGGAATATGCTGCTCGTAACCGTGGACAACAAGTGGTCTATCCCACCGATAATGGTAAAGTAGAATATGGTAAAAACTTTAATAGTTATGAACAACAACAAGCATTCACAGAAACTGTTGCAGAGAATTCGATAATACTCATCACTCAACTCGGTGCCCATCAGCCTACTCCATTAGGTTTTTACGATTTAATCAATGAAAACTTAGAATGGGTCGCTGACTGGTATGCACCTGACTATTATTCAAAATCGCCTGAAAAAAACCCCAAAGGGCCTGAGACAGGTACTGCAAAAGTACTTAGAAGTACCAATATTAATGATGAATATATGATTCGGACTTCTTTTGGCTTTACTTTTTCAAGAATGTTCATGGAACCTAAAAAGCCAAATGATGAATTATCCTACTATACTACCTCTGTTAGATGTGCGGCCAATAGCCCTAAACCTTTATCCTAAATTGTCTTTGTTATAAAACTCAAAGCTCGTTTGACCTTTATATTTTTTAACAGAATCAACCTTTATATCGTGCAAATTAGCAGTTAAGATAAAAACTAAAATACTGATAGTCTTATTTAAAAAATGATGAAACACAATATAATCGCTATTTTACTCTCGAGCTTAGCCTTATCTGCTTGTGCAAAAACAACCAACGAGACACATACCAATTCAACAGCTCAAAAGTCCAATGAAAAAAATGATCTTGAGTTACAACAAAGAATTAAAACACTGGTAGACAAAACCAAAAAGAACATGATTTTTGTACAGGGTGGAACGTTTATGATGGGTGACTTTGGTGAACTCGTGAATAAAGGGAAATTACCCTTTGATGGCGATGGACATAGTAAACCTTTACACAAGGTCACTTTAGATAGTTATAGCCTAAATGCATATAAGTCCAGTTATGAAGACCTAGACATCTATAGTTCAGCAACAGGACAACCCAAAGTTATGAACGATCCTGATATCATTGACAAGAGATATAAAGATGCTGCAGCTGGACTCAATTGGCAACAAGCACGTGATTATTGCCAATGGTTAGGTCAACAATTAAATGTACCTATGGACTTACCAACCGAAGCGCAGTGGGAATATGCTGCTCGTAACCGCGGTCAACAAGTGGTCTACCCCACCGATAATGGTAAAGTAGAATATGGTAAAAACTTTAATAGTTATCAACAACAAAAAGATTTCTCTCGTAAAGTTTCAGGGGATGCCATCATTTTAGTTTCTCAATTAGGTGCATACCAACCCACTCCATTAGGTTTTTATGATTTAATCAATGAAAATTTAGAATGGGTCGCTGACTGGTATGCGCCCGATTATTATTCTAAATCACCTGAAAAAAACCCCAAAGGACCTGAAACAGGTACAGCAAAAGTACTAAGAAGCACCAATACCAGAGATGAATATATGATTCGAACTGCTTTTGGCTTTACATTTTCAAGAACGTTTAAAGAACCTAATTTGCAAGGTCATGACTTTGAAGATTACTATAGAACTTCAGTGAGATGTGCAGCAAATAGTCTCAGCCCAATACAAAAATAAGATTAAATCTAGGTCCATTGGTCTAAGCCTTTAGCATATCTTTCTTACCTAGAGAAAATGCTAAATTTAATTTTTAAATAATTAAAAAAGGCGCTTAGTAAATAAAATGTATAAATTACTTGTTATTCATTAAGCACCTTTATTTGCCTAAGTTAAATATGTGTCATTATCGGGTTCCGAAAATAATGGTCTATCATTGACACTCGCTAAATATAAAATTTCATTATTGTCTTCATATCCTTGCATAATTTTGACTTGTTTAAAAATACTATCATCCTGATTATAAGCAATTTGTGGTAAAGGCCACGTTTTAATACCTTCCAAACTCGTTCTTGCTTCTATAAAGTCTTTAACCCATTTATTGGTAGGTCCGGTATATTTTGTATTGCTATTTAAAGCCAAAACAATATTATCTATTTGAAACCGCACCAAGTTTAAACCGCTGGCTAAAAAATTGATAATATGTCTTTCTAAATTTTTCTGACCACCAGTTATTTTTTCACCCTCTGCATTTATTCGTTCTATAATATTTTTCCATTCATTGACATGCAATGTTGATTTAAAAATATTAACAATTGCTGTTTTTCTTTGATCCAAATAATGAATACCGTCCCAATCTACAGCTGGAAAATCATCATAATGCGCCCAACGAGTATTCCAATGGCATAGTGAATATATCAAAATCCCTTTGGAATTGGGTGTTAAACCAATCAATGACTGTAAATTATTATTAATATTTTGAGCACAGGCCAATTTTGCCTCTTCAGATTTAATTGTAGCTGTCCATTTCCTAAAATCACTAGATACAGCTTCAAAAAAGCGAGATGTATTTTTTAGCTGGATTGAATATTTTTTTAAAATTGTATAATCATTATTTGCTGCAAGCATCGCAAAAAGTTGTGACAATTGTTCAAATAAGTCAGTAGCAATATAGGCCAAATGCATAAAACCCATTTTCAGTAAATTCTTTTTGATAAACAGCATTAAAGATACTAAATCTTTAGGATTAACTTCTAAATCAACCGCACCTTTTGCCCCAACCCCATAACATAAATGAGCAGCCAATTTAATTCTTATCGAACCATTTGTGTGAATATACATATAAAAATTAAATTCTGCTCCTGCACCCCCACTGACTCCAGCGGTAAATGCTGCTTTTGCTAATGTTTCAAACTTAGGGTCTCCACTTGATTCACGAGGATTGCCATTTGCATTAAACCACTGCAATTCAACTTTTGGAGTGAGTGCTAACTGAGCGCCAGCAAAAGCCTTGACTTCCACTTGAGCTTTATTTAGCACATCAGGAGGTATATCTTCATTGCTTTTAACTTCTACTTTTAAGCCTTTTACTGCATCTACTGCATCTTTCATCGATTTTTTAGGATCATGTGAAATTGCTTGTAGTTTTTGATAGCCTGCAACGTTACCAATCGCGACACTCATTTGACCTGCAATTGCTAGATTTGCACCTGCAAATCCTTGTAATGCTGCACCTGCAACAACTCTAATTGTCGCAATGGGATCTCCATCATCAAAAACAATACTCCAACCGTATTTAGATGGCCAAAAAAAGTCCCAATTTGCTCGTCCCTCAAATAATACAAATTTTGCAGCCGCCTTCGCCTCAGCCTTACCATGTAAATGCTCTTTAGACAGATTAAGAGTAGCTTCTGTGCCATTTGTACCGACGAACCTCATCCACTGAGCATCAACAGTGAGTTCATCATTTTCACTCATCATATTATATTGATTAGAGTACTCTCCACCAACACGTCCCAACACAGGTAAATACAAGTCTCGGATACTTTTTTCATCTGCTGACTTTGATTTGTAATTTGCTAATTCAATGCCAACACCATTGATAAACTTTTTTAAGCTATTACTAAACTCTTGGGGATTAGATGTGCTTATCTCATCTGTTCCTTCTCTGGAATTTGCCCCTGTATCACTGGTAATTTTTATTTTAGTTGTGCTTTTATTTATCCTTTGAGTTCTTAACTCTTCAATTCTACGCCTGTTGGCATATCTTCTTAAGATATTCGGATTCCCATTTGAATTTCCACTTGCCTCTATTACAAGAACCTCTTGAATTTCTGCACTATTTTTAAATTCTCCATTAATTTTATCTAGTGCTTCTTTTTTCGCAATACCCAGTCTTTCTTCTATTTTCTTAATGTCAGATGGGCTTCTAGACTCAAGCTGTAATTCTAAATCCTTTTTATTCTTATAGATTGAAGATATAGATTTCTCAAAATCTTTAGTCAATTTATCAAATGGCTTAAAAACATCCATCGGTAAAATATAAATTTCATTAGATTCTGGAACAATGATTATTGGTAACGTTGTTTTAGCGCCTAAGCTCGCTGTATAAGTTTCTTTAGGATTTGTAGTGGTACTACTCAATTTAATTTCAAAAGCATGAAAATTCCCTTTGGTTGAAGCAACCAAAGGTGCCATTAATTGGGATTTAAATTTATGTCCATTCAGATCAAATTCGATATAGGTTTTATTATCAGTATACAAAAGATTGGATATCGATTTTTCATTCAATACACTTGGTTTAATTTGTTTTGATGAAGCATCCAACCTTTCATTCTTTTCATTAAATATTCTATAACCGCCTTTGGGGAAATACTTTATCTTTCCACCCAACCTCATAAAAACCTGATATAAAACAAAAGCCTTTTGCAATACCTCAATTTTTTTCTCTACAGTAACTGTTTCTTTTTTTATAGGCTTTAAATCTAGCTTTTGATTAAATACTGACCTCGTATCAATATAGCTATAACTTTCAGCATTTATTCTATAAATTCCATTTTTCCCGTCTCTTGTCTCAGGCTTCTTACCATTAACCCAAATAGTCACTTCTGCATTTAAATAAGCATCAAAATATATTGCTCTTGTCTCTCCTTTACTATTCGTTGAAAAAGAGTCTTGAGCTAATGTACCTCCACCTAGTGAGCTTAAATCTTTTACGATGAGCTTATAATTTACTCCTGCAAGTGAGTTTCCCACATTATCTTTAACAACCAAAATAAGTTTATTATTTTTTGGTTGTAGATTAGCTTTAAAAATGTCTTTATTTTGATTATTTTTTAATGGAAAGCCTCCCATAATTTATTCCTCTACTTTCAAATTGTAGCTATTAATATTTTCATCTTCTATATAAATAGAAATATTTTCTGGTGACCCTGTTGTTACTTTTTTAGTTTTTCCTTGGCTATCTGTAATACCCTGTATAACCTCACCATTTTGTAAAATCATTAAGTACTTTTTGTTCGCTAATGGATTTCCAAATAAATCTTTTGCTTCATAAGTTAAATAACAAGGTGTTTCTTTGAATTCATGAGATTTCATCTCAACCTTCGCACCACTGGTAAATTTCTGTTGTCCCGACTTCACCTCAAACAAACCACCTGTAGTTGCAAATACCCCTGAACCATTGATCTTTAACTCAGAACCATCCCCTATCAGTCTGATTTCTTTCGGGCTGGTAATATAAACTGCTTCTTCAGTAGAGATAATTTGAATACCTTTACGTGCAATCAAATCCGCACCATCGCCTTGTGCTTGGATTTCAACTTTACCTTTTCCAGCAAATAACCTTGCCCCTTCCTGTGCCGCAAAAAGACTGATCTTAGCACTGGCATGCCCAATCAAAGCCTTTTGTGTGCTTAGGTTGATACTGTCGCCTGCGGTATGACTGATTTGCCCATCTGCTGAAAGATGAATATCTTCGTTACTGGCAAGCGCAATCGAATTAGGGGAAGCCAACATCATCACCGCAGACTTAAATGCATCTGCTTTTTTCGGATCTTGTTGGTCTAGTGTATTGATAAATCCTTTTATTCTTTCCAACACTTCCAAAGGATCAGTTTGCTGATTCTTG
>Ga0256903_1000285_pt1 | contig 16112 bp, 11 predicted proteins | sample MC6MC0741MT_FD_190195 | JGI IMG/M metagenome (GOLD analysis project Ga0256903, IMG submission 190195) | Metatranscriptome of enriched soil aggregate microbial communities from Iowa State University, Ames, United States - MC6-MC0741-MT... | ecosystem: Environmental > Terrestrial > Soil >... | reverse complement strand
GCGCCGCCGAGCATTCATCCAAACGGCACGCCGTATAGCTGGCAAGCGGGCGGTAACCTGTTTGACGTGCAGTCGCTGCCGTTTCTGCCCGATTGGGTAGCTGCGCCCCGCGCCGTGCCCGCGAGCGGCGCTATGGACGTTTCCGCGCGCCCGCTGGACGATATAGCGCGGGCATGCTCGGCGCTGTTCTCGCTCGATGGCGGCTGCGATCGGCCGACATGGATTCGGCGCGCGATGGCGGCGAAAGATGCCGGCGTTCCGTTCGAAGTGTTCGACGCGTGGAGCGCAACAGGCGCGAACTACACGGGTGAAAAGGATTGTCGCGCGACGTGGGATTCGTTCAAAGACGGTAGGGCGGTTCGCATCACGGCGGCGACTCTGTTTCATGAGGCGAAGAAAGCCGACTGGCATGACCCGGCAAAAGCGCGAGACGTTCATGAAACGGACGCGGCGCGCTTTCGAGTTCTGTCGGCCGATGATTTGGCGAACGAACCGCCGCTTCGCTGGCTTGTGCGCGGCGTGCTACCGGCGTCGGGCTTGGCTGCGCTCTACGGCCCTTCGGGCTCGGGCAAATCATTTCTCGCGCTCGATCTATGCGCGGCGATTGCGGGTGGCAAAAATTGGTTCGGGCGGCGCGTCGACGCCGCGCCTGTGTTGTATGTGTGCCTCGAAGGCGAGGCCGGCATGGGAAAGCGCATCGCCGCATGGCGTGCGCATAACGGCCGGGCTCTGCCGGAGCGGATGGGGTTCATTACCCAATCGTTCGATCTTCGCAGCCCGGCCGACATTGACGACCTGTCTGGAGCGGTATTGGCTGCCGGATTGCGCGACGGGTTGCTCGTGATCGACACATTGAACCGGGCCGCGCCGGGGGCCGATGAAAACGCGAGTACGGATATGGGCGCACTGATCGAGGCGTGCAAGGAAATACAGCGCGTAATCGGCGGCGTGGTGCTGGCGGTGCATCACACAGGCAAGGACGCGGCGAAGGGCCTACGCGGCCATAGCAGCCTGTTTGCGGCGCTCGATGCGGCCATTGAAGTGAAGCGGGACGGTGACCGCCGCGAATTCTACGTAGCAAAGAGCAAGGACGATGCGGACGGCGCAAGCAATGCGTTCCGGCTTGAGCTCGTCGAGCTTGGGGAAGATGGCGACGGCGAGCCGGTTACGTCATGCGTAGTCGAGCCCGACCATAGCGCGGCTCCGGCCCCGGTGCGTCGATTCGGGCCGACACAAAAAATCGTTCACGACGTCTTGCAGATGTTGCTGCGAGAGTCGCCGCATTCCGGTGAAGCTGGCGCGCCAGCAGGGCAGCCGTGCGTGCGCGAAGGGGAGGTTGTGCCGGTCATTGCGGCACGGCTGTCATGCGACCCCGCCCGGCGAAAGGCGATGGCGAGGCGGGCGATCAACGATCTGTGCGCCTCCCGAATCGTTCATTTTCGCGACGGGTGGATTTGGGCGGTGTAGTGCAGGCGAAGGAGGCGCGCTTCAGTTCGCACATCTTGCGCAATCTGCACAAGTGCAAGATGTGCAACCTCCCCGTCGCACACACTGCACAACACCCTATAGGGGTGTGCAGTTGTGCAGAAGAGCGTGCGATATCTGCTGATTTTTTTTAAGGGAATCGGTAATGGCATCAAAAAACGCCGACCGGCTCGCGCGGCATAAAGTCCGATTGCAGGCGGCAGGGTTCAAGCGCCTATCGTTTTGGGTCTGTTCGGACCTTGCGGCGATACTCGCGGCCAAACGGCGGCCGGGCGAATGTGGCGGCCGAACGTTGGAGCGGCTGTTATTAGGCGCAGCGGCAGAGCGGCCGGAATACTGGAGCGCAGATGAGCGGCGAGCTCGAAAGCGAAGCGACTAACAGTTACAAGCTACGCGCGCGGGAGGGAGCGACGGCGCCCTCCGTTGCGGCAGCGCATACTCGTAGGCATTTCTGTTAAAGGAGGTCCCATTCGATGGCTAGCGAACCAATCACCGCCTCGGTGGCAATTCAGGCTGCTGATGCTGTTATGGGGCCCCCTACAGCCTCATATGCATACTTGAGTGTGGCGAGCGAGATGATGCCCGGTATTTTGCATCTTCTTAATGGAGGGGTTGATACGGCACCAGCGCTTGCTATGCTAGCCGGCCATACGCTCGAATGCCTTCTAAAGGCATATGTGTCTCGGTGTATCAGGGAAGGCGACAAGAAAGATGCCGAAGTCCATGCAGATGGCCACAATCTAAGAGACCTATGGAAGGAAGCGCAGATTGAAAAACTAATGGGCTGGTCTCAGGAACCGAAGTGGGTCGATGAAATGTTTAAACTGCACGCCCGACCTTTTGCTTTGCGCTATCTGAAGCAAGACAAAACAAACTTTCTGAACGGCCTTGTCACCCCTGATTCCAGATCAATGGTTGACGACGTAGGCGCGCTTCTTCAGCGGGTGAAAGAGAAATTTTCCTTGACGTAAATTTCTTGGCGGGGCGGGAAGCGACGATGGGCGTGATCGCTGCCGTTGCCGAATTCGAGCGCGATTTCCTGACGAGCGCGCGACGCCGGGCAACAGCGCGCACGCGAAGAAGGGAAGACGTTCGGCCGCCAGTCCGCTTTTAATGCCGAACGGCAAGCCGCCGTGCTGGCCGGCCGCACTCGTGTCCGCGTCGAGCGTCTCGCACTTCAATACAAGCTGCCAAAACATCATGCGCGTGCGTGACCTAGCCATCGGCGCGCTAAACGCCCGGTTCCACAACTTCTAAGAAATAGTGTCGCCTAGGCGAGATCGGCGTTCGCCTGGCGGCTCGTGCCTACGAGCCGCGCATGGCGCGAGAATCACAGCAATTGAATTTGCGCCGGTGCCTGCTCAGGCGCATCTTTGGCGCTGAACAGCTCGTCTTGCACCAGCTTCGGCGAGAGCCCTTTCCCGGTAAGCCCGGGCTCGCGCGCGAGCAAGTCTCGAAGCGGTTTTATGTTCGGAAGACCGAGTGCCCGACTAAGTGCGAGATCAATGTCAGCGCGAACCGGATCCGCGTTGAGCTTTGAAAGAGACTGCAACTCGCTTTTACCCACCACATCGTAAGCCGCGGCTAGGGATCGGACGGCATCCGGGGAAAGGGCGCGCACGTCAAGCACAGGCATCGCGTGCCATTGCGGCTTTTTGATCTTCATCCACGCGCCTTCCGTCGTGACGCGTCGAGCTAACATCAGGAGAATTGCGGGAGTGCTGTTTAACCATACGAGCAATGCCTTTTCTTGCTCACTTGTGAGCAACGTGCGAAGGGACCACCACGTATTGCCGAGAACCGGTTGATCGAACCCTGTCGCTAGCACTCGATGCGTATTTGTGCGGACGCGCTCGACCAACAGAATGCGTCCGGCCTTTGCCCAAACTACCAGAGAATCTTTGATCTTCGTTCGCCCATTCGCTGGCTCAGTTCGGGCGAGCAAGTGAGCATTTGGCGCCTGCGCGACAGATCGAACAACATTCGCATCATGGTTCCAGAAAGCGCAATGAGGCGACCAGTCGGTCAACGTGAACGCATCATGAAGGTCTCGCTGATCGTACCCAAGGTCACCAAGCTCGGACAATGGACACATGGGAATGGCCTGCCCGTTGTTTTGGCCCGGAATCGTCAATTCACCGCTATCGGACAGCTGGCACGCTACCCTTAGCGCCCAGGTCTGCGCAAACTGGACCCCGGTCCACTGGCTCTCTCCCGCCGCCGGCTTCATAGAAACAAGTTCCGCGAGCTTGGTCATGTCTGCGCGGACGATGGAAGTTGTATGCTGCTCCTCGATCGCAGCAGCCTCGGTTGTCGAAATGCGCGACGCGTAATCCAGAGCTTCGTAAATTGTATGGGGATTGCGCCACAGGTTAATGAACGTTGTGCGACCTGGCGACTCGCCTTTTTTCAATTTTCGCGCGACGAACATAATCTCCGAGAGGCTCGTATTTTCGGAAAAGTTCGGTCGATCCGCGTCATGGCTTACCATGACCATTTCTAGATGGTATTTGTCCGCCAATAGTTTGCGACTCACTCCCCACGCCTCGCCCGTCGCGAGTGCGACAGGAAGGATGAACGCAATCCTGCCACCGACGCGCAGGTGTTTGTCGGCTATCGCCAGAAATACGCTTCCCAAGCCGGCGGTAATAGAAGCAGGAAGATCCTTCGCTCGCTTCTTGAGGTCGATCTGAAGCTTTTTCCGCTCTTCATCGGGCAGACTTCCGAACAGTAGATTGCCGCCAACGGATCGCACGAACGGCGGGTTCATTACACATAGATCAAGCGTCGGCACTTCAGCGCGCGTGTAGTGCTCTGAAGCGATGCCCGTTTGCTTAATTTCCATCTGGCTGTTGTCTAGCGTGAACTGCGTCGGCACCGTCTTGTTGCCAATGAAGTCGAGGCTGCCAAGGCGCAGCGAACGGCCTTCAACACCCATCGGCATCGTGAAAAGGTTCATCTTGCGGTACGTGACCGCGGGAGCAAGCATCCCTAGCGTCGATGCCGTCAAATGAACAGCAGACGGTAACACGTCGTACCCATGAATGACGTTCTCCATGAGTGTTTCGTGTAGGTGTTTCAAATCAACATCGCTAATGCTTCGTTCAGACGTCACCCGGGCGATAACGAACTGATCGGTTAGCGCTTGCGCAGCGGCCATCAAAAGCGTCCCGGTTCCGCATGCCAAGTCGGCCACGGCGAAATCGGCGAGCTTCTTCGGAGATCCAAAATCTTGTCCGACCCACGGCTGCCCGAAAGCGAGCTTGAGGAGCATCGTTGCCGACGACGTTGCGGTGTAGTAGGTCCCGAGGTATTTTGCGTGATGAAGCAACCAGTGATATATCCGCCCCATCAAATCGTGTCGCAGCGCCGACTGATTCGCGCAAATTTCCTTCGCTTCGCCGATGAGCCAGCGCACCGCGGAGATTGCGTTTTGCGAAACCGGAACCTCTTGCAGAATGGCCTCGCCGATTTGGAATATCGGAACGTAATTGATTCGGGTCCAAATCCAATGCCAGTGCTTTTTAACATCGGCGACGATGTCGGCGGCATTATCGTATGCACGCAGCGAATCGACTCGCCCATCCGCGCTTGAGGTGGCGAGCTGTTCTTGGAAAATTAAAGCATTCGCGAGAACGAGAGCAGCGACTTTTGTCGCTGTTTCGCGTCGCGCGTCGCGCTCGGCCGGAAGTTCGCCGCGTCTCGATGGCATTCCGAGAGTCTTCGACAACCGGTCGCACACGCCGCCCTGGTCGGCCCAAAGATATGCAATCGCGTCGATGCGATCGGCGAGTTTTTTCGCGGACGCTGCGACGATGTCGTCCTTAGTCATCGACTCGTGGACGCGCCGCAGCGATCCCAGAATCTCGTCAGGTGTCCCCTCGCTCCACTCGGTTTCGCCGGTCTCGGAAATAACACGAAATGACGGGCGGCTTTGCGCAAGCTTCTGCTCTAGGTCGGAGACCTTGACTGTTCGCAATGCCTTGGGATAGACCAGCGCCACGGCGATATGGCAGATCCCGCTCATAACGCGCCTTCGAGCGTCAGAGAGGACTACCGACTCCGCATCGGCCGCGTCAGCGTATTTACCCTCGATGACTACCCGGACGCCTCCGAGTAAAAACATCACGTCCGGGCGTTGCGACCCAGATCGATGAATGGTTTCTGCGTCGGCAGACACACCGTGCTTACTTAGAAGAATAGCGAGCTGGGTGTTTACCGTCTCTTCGCGATGACGAATTCCTTGTGCCATTGAGCCCTTTTTTATCTGATTCCCGGCGACCATTGAGCATCGGCCAAAACAACAAGGAGGATATCGGCGGTGGTCGCAGTCGGCAATCATTACATCCAACTGCCGGTTGCGAAAAGCCGGTTACATGGCGGTTACACGAGAGCCAGAAAACAAAAAGCCCGGTCGCAGGGACCGGGCTAAGTGCTTGAATTCTTTGGTGGGGCGTGAGTGACTCGAACACTCGACCTACGGATTAAGAGTCCGCTGCTCTACCAACTGAGCTAACGCCCCAACAGAAGCGAAATTATGCAGCATGTTCCATCCATTGCCAAGCCCCCTTTAGCAGATTTCTTAAAAATACCGCTTCGTTCCAATAGAGTCGTCGCTCGCCAAAACGGGCGCCCGCGAGAACGCGCCGCCTTCGGCGTCCCGGTATCATGTCGCGGACACTTGCCGCTTTTGCGCAGCGCGGCTTTCTACGGGAATTGCCATGGATGACAAAGAGATCACCGAATTGCTCGACCGCGTCCTCGCGCCCTGGGTCCGTTCGCTGACGCTGACTCCCGTGAAGGTCGACGCGGACAGCGCAACGCTTCGCCTGCCTTTTTCGGGCGAGCTGCGTCACTCAGGCGGCGTCATTTGCGGACAGGTGTTCATGGCGGCGGCCGACACGGCGATGATCGTCGCCATTTCAGCCGCGCTCGGCGGCTTCAAGCCGATGACAACCGTGTCGCTCAACATCAGCTTCATGCGTGCTGTGCGCAACGGCGACGTGCTGATCACGGCCCGCGTGCTGCGTCTCGGCCGCAATCTCGTGTTCGGCGAAGTCGAGCTGCTGGACGAAACCGGCAACATGGCCGTTCACGCAACCACGACTTACGCGTTGCTCGCATAAACCGCGCGCCAGACAGCATTAGAGGATATCGAGATGTTCGACCAGGTTGTGTTCGCGGGCGGCGGCAATCGTTGCTGGTGGCAGGCGGGTTTCTGGGACGTCGTGCAACCTGAGTTGCGCATCCGTCCACGCGTGATCGCAGGCATTTCCGCTGGCGCCGCGACCGCGTGCATGCTCTACACGCGCGACTCACAGTGGGTCATGCGCTACTACGAAGACGCGCTACGTCACAATTCACGCAACGCCTATTGGGGCAACCTGCTGCGCGGCGAGTCGGTGTTTCCGCATTACCGCATCTACCGTCAGGCGCTGCTCGACATTTACGGTGAGAAGTTTTCATCGCTCGCGCAAGCGCCGGAAATTCGCATCGGCGTTTCGCATCTGCCGCGCTGGCTGGGCGCGCGCAGCGCGGTAGCGGCCGGCCTGATCGCGTACAACATCGAAAAGTACGTACGCAAGACGCTGCACCCTACGCTCGGTCAGACGCTTGGTTTTCATCCGGAATTCGTGCGCGCGCAAGATTGCGCGACTGTCGAAGATCTTGCGGACCTGATCCTCCAGTCGTCGAGCACGCCGCCTTTCACGCCGGTCTTGCGGCGCAATGGCCGCCCGGTGCTCGACGGCGGAATGGTCGACAACGTGCCCGTCGGCGCGCTCGACGCCGACGCGCCCGGCAACGTACTCGTGATGGTCACGCGACTCTATCCGCGGCCGCAGATGTTCGTCGTGCCTCACGGCGCGCAACAACGGCTTTACGTGCAGCCCTCGCGCAAGGTGCCTATTTCGAGCTGGGACTACACGAGTCCTTCGCAGATGGTGCATGCATACAACCTCGGCCGCGCTGACGGCGAGACGTTCCTCCAACGCATGCCCGATCTGCTGGAAATTGCCGCTTAACGCCGGCGTCCGCCCTGCAACGCTTCGGGATTTGCCACGCTGGCGGTGTCGCCGGCGTCGAAAGCCAGGATGTTCCTGAACGCCGCGCTGAAGTAGAGCTCATAGCTCTCGCGCTCGACATAGCCGATGTGCGGCGTGCAGATCACGTTTTCCATGCGCAGCAGGCTGTAGCCCTGCAGAATCGGCTCGCTTTCATACACGTCGATTGCGACCATGCCCGGACGGTTATGCGAAAGCGCATTGACCAGTGCGTTCTCGTCGAGCAGTTCGGCGCGGCTCGTGTTCACGAGCAACGCGGTCGGCTTCATGCGCATCAGGTCTTCCTGCTTGACGATGCCGCGCGTGTCGTCGTGCAAACGAAGATGCAGCGACAGCACGTCGCTCTGCTCGAACAGCGCTTCGCGGCTCTCGGCCACGCCGTAACCATCTTCGCGAGCGGCTTCGCGCGAATGCTCGCGGCCCCAGATCAACACGTTCATGCCGAACGCCTTGCCGTAGCCGGCAACGAGCCGCCCGATCTTGCCGTAGCCCCAGATGCCCAGCGTCTGACCGCGCAACACCTGGCCCAATCCAAAATTCGGCGGCAGTGCTGACGTCTTCAGCCCCGACTGCTGCCAGGCTCCTTGCTTAAGGTTCGCCACGTATTGCGGAATGCGCCGCTGCGCCGCCATGATGAGAGCCCACGTGAGTTCCGCGGGCGCGATCGGTGAACCGCTGCCTTCCAGCACGGCAATGCCGCGCTCCGTACAAGCGCCGAGATCGATGTGATTGGACACCTTGCCCGTCTGGCTGATCATGCGCAAACGAGGCAATTTATCGAGGAGTTGTGAGCTGATGCGAGTGCGTTCCCGAATCAGGACAAGCGCGTCGACCTCCGAGAGACGGCTCGCCAGTTGGCCGAGTCCGCGGACGGTGTTATTGAAAACTTTGACCTCATGGTCGGCCAGCAATTGAAAGCAGTCGAGCTTGCGAACGGCGTCCTGATAATCGTCGAGGATGGCAATCTTCATGGTATGTGTCTTGCGTCGCACCACGTTGGTGCGGAACGGAATGTTATGCTGACTGTCCCATCATGTGACCCAGGTCACATGGCGGTCTGGCTGATTGCCTTACCGTAGAAGCTGTCGCATAGAACGACAGCGTGACGGCAAGGCCGATTGACATTGTTTTTAACAGTTTGTTGCGTGTTGAGGCAAGCCGCTTTACAGACGGTTGCATCGCCTGTCCAGCGCGTATCGGCCCAACAGACTGTGTTGAAGCCCGTGATGACCTGCGCAATTGCGCGTCGGTTCGTAGAACTGGCGCAACCAATTAAATGCCTCTCGCATGCAGCATCGCCGGGCTTGTACCGTTTTCCTATTCACTACAAACGGAGACAAGTCGATGAATCATCCATCATTCGAAGGACAACCCACAGTCAAAGCGTCAGTAGAAGCGCCCGCGTGGGTCAAACATCGAAAACTGATCGACTGGGTTCAGCGGGTTGCCGCTATGACCAAGCCGGACAACATCGTCTGGTGCGACGGATCGCAGGAAGAGTATGACCGGCTGTGCACACAGATGGTCGAAGCCGGCACGCTCAGAAAGCTCAATCCCGCCAAACGTCCGAACTCATACCTCGCATGGTCCGATCCCTCCGACGTCGCGCGTGTCGAAGATCGCACCTTCATTTGCGCGCACCGTCCGGAAGACGCGGGACCGACTAACAACTGGGTCGCGCCGCAAGAAATGCGCGAAACGCTCGACGGCCTGTTCGACGGCGCGATGCGTGGCCGCACCATGTACGTGGTTCCGTTCTCCATGGGCCCGCTGGGTTCGCCGATCGCGCATATCGGCGTCGAATTGAGCGACAGCCCGTATGTGGTCACCAACATGCGCATCATGACGCGCATGGGCCGCAAGGTGTACGACGTGCTCGGCGAAGACGGCGAGTTCGTGCCGTGCGTGCATTCGGTGGGCGCGCCGCTCGAGGCAGGCGCGAAAGACGTGCCCTGGCCGTGCAATCCGACCAAGTACATCGTCCATTTTCCCGAGACACGCGAAATCTGGAGCTATGGCTCCGGCTACGGCGGCAACGCGTTGCTGGGCAAGAAGTGCTTTGCGCTGCGCATTGCATCGACAATGGGCCGCGACGAAGGCTGGCTTGCCGAGCATATGCTGATCCTCGGCGTGACTTCACCCGAGGGACGCAAACATCACGTGGCGGCGGCGTTTCCGTCGGCGTGCGGCAAGACCAACTTCGCGATGCTGATTCCGCCAGAAGGGCTGAACGGCTGGAAGATTTCCACCATCGGCGACGATATCGCGTGGATCAAACCGGGCAAGGACGGCCGCCTGTACGCGATCAATCCGGAGGCAGGTTACTTCGGCGTGGCCCCCGGCACGAGTGAAAAGACCAACTTCAACGCAATGGCCACGTTGAAGGAAAACGTGATTTTCACCAACGTAGCGCTCACCGACGACGGCGACGTCTGGTGGGAAGGCATGACCGACGAACCGCCCGCGCACCTGATCGACTGGCAAGGCAAAGACTGGACGCCGGCGAGCGCGAAGGAGAGCGGGCGCAAGGCGGCGCATCCCAATGCGCGCTTCACGGCGCCGGCGTCGCAATGTCCGTCTATCGACGCCGACTGGGAAAACCCGGCTGGCGTGCCGATCGACGCGTTCATCTTCGGTGGCCGCCGGTCGACCACAGTGCCGCTCGTCACGGAGGCGCGCAACTGGGTCGAGGGCGTCTACATGGCGGCGACCATGGGCTCTGAGACCACCGCCGCAGCCGCCGGGCAGCAGGGCGTCGTGCGGCGCGATCCATTCGCGATGCTGCCGTTCTGCGGCTACAACATGAGCGAGTATTTCGGGCATTGGCTGAAGACAGGCGAGCGCTTGCAGCAGATCAACGCGAAGCTGCCGAAAATCTTCTGCGTCAACTGGTTCCGCAAGGGTGCCGACGGCAAGTTCGTCTGGCCGGGCTTCGGCGAAAACATGCGCGTGCTTGGCTGGATGGTCGGCCGCATCGAGGGCACCGCGCAGGGCGAGGAGCATGCGTTTGGCACGTCGCCGCGGTACGAAGACGTCGACTGGAGCGGTTTGGACTTCAGCCGCGAGCAGTTCGAGCAGGTCATCTCCGTCGACGACGCAGCCTGGCGCGCTGAACTCGCGCTCCATGCCGAACTCTTCGACACGTTGCAGCAAGGCTTGCCGCCCGCGCTGACGCAAGCCAAGACCCAACTGGAAAGCAAACTGGCCGCCTAGCCATGTGAGCGTTCACTACCAATTGGAAGCCGCCTTCGGGCGGCTTTTTAGCTTTTTGGCCGTGTTGCGTCCGAAGCACCGGCGCGCAAACCGGACCGCAGCCGAGGCGTGTCTATTCGCACAACGGCCTGTCCCAAGCTGCGCCGCAGCACGTTTGTTTCCATTTGCGGAACAATCGACACTCGCGCCCCACATTAGGGCGCACAGTCGCACGAAAATTGACGAAATTTCCGCTTTTGCGGGCAACTTCTGCACGATTGCGCGAGTCGTAGGAGAATCCCTAGTTCGCTTCCACTGGTTATCACCAATTGTCAGGAAGCCGTAACACGGCAGGAGTTGTCATATGGACCATTTGCAGTCGATGCGAGTTTTCGTCAAGGTGGCGGATCTCGGCAGTTTTGCCCGCGCCGCGAGCGCGATGGATATTTCCAACGCAGTTGCCACCCGTCACGTTGCCGACCTGGAGGGGCGTCTAGGCACGCGGCTGCTCAACAGAACAACTCGCAGCTTGTCCCTGACCGAATCCGGTCAGGTTTATCTCGAGCGCGCGCGCCAGATTCTCGACGAACTTGAAGACGTCGAACAGATGGTGGTCGCACGAAATCACGAGCCCGTCGGCACCTTGAGGATCGTCGCGCCAGTCGTGTTCGGCTTGCACAATCTGGCTCCGGTACTGCAGACGTACGCGGAGCGCTATCCGAAGGTCATTCCCGACGTGACGCTGGTGGACCGTCAGGTCGATCTGGTGGAAGAAGGCTTCGACGTGGGTGTCGTCATTGCCCGGCAAATGCGCAGCGCGAGCATTGTCACGCGGCGTCTGACCACGGGCTGCATGACCGTGTGTGCAACGCCAGCGTATCTGGAAAAGCACGGCACGCCCACGCGTCCCGAGCATTTACTGGAGCATCCGTGCCTGAGCCTGCCGTCAGAATATTGGGGCGACGAGCGCGTATTTACGGGCCCGGAAGGCGAAGTGCGGGTGCGTCCGTCGAACGTGATCGTGGCAAACAATACGGAGATGCTGCGTCAGTTTGCGCTGCTCGGCATGGGCATCGCGATTCTGCCGAGTTATCTGATCGGCCGCGACATGACGCGCGGCAGGCTGGTGCGCTTGCTCGGCGACTACCGTTTGCCACAAGTCGAGATCAATATCGCTTATCCAAGCCGCCGTCACTTGCCCGCGAAGGTGCGCACGTTCATCGATCACCTGGTCGAGCATTTCAGCCAGACGCCGAACAGCTTGCTCGGCGAACAGTGGATCAAAGACGGCGTCGGGCGGCCGGCGTCGCAAGCGTCATTCGAAGCGGCGGATTCGTCCATGCCGCCCGAAGCTTTTGACGGCGCCGAGCCGCTGTCGCGTCTGCTGGACAGCGAACTGTCACCGGTGCCCAAGACGTTGGCGAAGACGTCGAACCGCACGCGGCTCTCGGCGTTGACTCCACTGTAAAGGCGTCGTTCGAGACTCCAGGCCGCGCAGTACAAGCGCGTCGGGCAGGGCGAAAAAAAGCGCGGTCACCTTCGGTGATCGCGCTTTTTTATCGTCAACTTGAGATCGGGCAGGCAGCGGCGCAGAGGCCGTGCACGCCCGCCTTGTCGCTCGGTCAGGAGCCCGTCTTACGGGCCGCCGTCTTTTTAGCTGGCGCCTTCTTTGCCGCAGCGGTTTTGGTTGCCGGCGCTTTCTTCGCCGCGGCCTTTTTCGCCGCCGGCGCTGCCTTCACCGCGACCGTCGCGTCGCCTTCGTCCGACTCGATCTCTGTTCCAGCCTTTGCCGCTGACTTTGCCGCGGCGGTCTTCGCCGCCGTCTTGGCCGAGGGCTCTTTCTTCTCGAATTCGAAGCCGATTTTGCCGTCGTTCTGCTTGACGAGGAACGCCTTGAAGTTACGGCCGGTGCGTGACGACTTGAAGTTGGTCAGCAGGTCGGTGCGGCCTTCTTCGAGCAGCTTCGCCATCTGCTCGCGGGCGATCTCCTGCTGCAAAATCACCTTGCCCGAGCGGAAGTCGCAAGTTTTCGGGCTCGCGACCGAGTTCTCGCAGACGTAGCTCATGCCGTGCTCGAACACGCGGCCCTTGCACTTAGGACATGCGCCTACCGATTCCTGGTCGGAGAAGTCCGGCGGTTCGCCGTCTTCGCCGCCCGCGTCCTGACCGAAGTCGAACTCAAGCTTGTAGTTCTTGATCTCGTCGTCGAGTGAAAGCTTAAGAATCGCCGAGAACGGACGGCCCATCTTGCTGCGGAAACCCGACAGCGGACCGATCGTCTTGTTCTTCAGCAGTTCCTCGACTTCCTCGATCTCGAACTGGCGGCCGCCGGGGATTTTCGAAATCGAGAATTCGCACTTCGAGCACGCGAAGCGACGGTAATTCTCCTTCACCTGGCCGCCGCAGTGCGGACACGGCGTTTGCAACGTCGCGTAATCGCCGGGGATCGTGTCCGAATCGTATTCTTTTGCACGCTTGACGATGGTCTGCGTCATGCGGGCAATTTCCTGCATGAACGCGTCGCGCGGCAGGTTGCCGCGTTCCATTTGCGACAGCTTGTATTCCCACTCGCCTGTGAGCTCCGGCGCGGTCAATTCCTTCACACCGAGCCCGCGCAGCAGCGTCATCAACTGGAATGCCTTCGCGGTCGGAATCAGATCGCGACCTTCGCGAATCAGATACTTCTCACCAAGCAGACCTTCGATGATGGCGGCACGCGTGGCCGGCGTACCGAGCCCCTTTGCGGCCATCGCCTCGCGCAACTCGTCGTCTTCCACGAGCTTGCCCGCGCCTTCCATTGCGGACAGCAACGTGGCTTCGTTGTAGCGCGCAGGCGGTTTCGTCACGAGTTGCTGGGCGGCGATCTTGTCGGTCTTGACCTTCTCGTCCTTCTGCACCGGAACGAGGTTGGCATCTTCACCGCTGATTTCGCGACCGTACACCTGCAACCAGCCCGGCTCGACGAGCACTTTGCCTTCGGTCTTGAAGTGATGCCCGACCACTTCGGTAATGCGGGTGGTCACTTTGAATTCCGCTGCCGGGAAGAACACCGACAGGAAGCGCTTCACCACCAGATCGTAGAGCTTCTGTTCGGGCTCTGACAGATTCTTCGGCGCCTGCAGCGTGGGGATGATTGCGAAGTGGTCGCTGATCTTCGAGTTATCGAAGATGCGCTTGTTCGGCTTCACCCAGCCCTTATCGAGCACCTGCTTGGCAAACGGGAGATAGTTGTTGCTCTCCTTGAGCATGCCGAGCGTCTGCTTGACCGTATCCATATAGTCTTCGGGCAGCGCGCGCGCGTCGGTCCGCGGATAGGTCAGCACCTTGTGCTTTTCGTACAGCGCCTGCGCGAGGCCCAGCGTGTTCTTCGCCGAGAAGCCAAAGCGGCCGTTCGCTTCGCGCTGCAAGCTGGTCAGGTCGAAGAGCGCCGGCGACAGCTGCGTGGACGGCTTCGATTCCTCGCTCACCGTACCGATCTGGCCGCGACATGCGGCGACGATCGTCTCGGCCGCGGGCAGCGCCCACAGACGCGAGTCGCGCTTTTCCGGATCGAACTCGTCGCGCTTGAACTTCGGGTCAAACCAGCGGCCCTCGTAGAAACCGGCCGCGCAGACAAACTCCGCTTTCACTTCCCAGTAGTCTCGCGGCACGAAGCGGCGAATTTTCTCTTCGCGTTCGACGACGATAGACAACGTTGGCGTTTGTACCCGACCGACCGTGGTCAGGAAGAAGCCGCCGCCCTTGCTGTTGAACGCGGTCATCGCACGGGTGCCGTTGATGCCGACGAGCCAGTCCGCTTCCGAGCGGCAGCGCGCGGCGTCGGCGAGGGGCTGCATCTCTTCGTCGCTGCGCAGGCGCGCGAAGCCGTCGCGGATGGCGGCCGGCGTCATGGATTGCAGCCACAGACGCTGAACCGGCTGTTTCGCTTTCGCGTGTTGCGCGATGAGGCGGAAAATCAGTTCGCCCTCGCGCCCCGCGTCGCATGCGTTGATGAGGCGGTCGATGTCCTTGCGCTTGAGCAGCTTGGTCAGCACCTTCAGGCGCGACTCGCTCTTGGCGATCGGATTCAGATCGAAATGCGGCGGAATGACGGGCAGGTTGGCGAAGCTCCACTTGCCGCGTTTGACTTCGTACTCGTCGGGCGCGGCGATTTCCAGCAGGTGACCCACTGCCGAAGAGAGCACGTACTCGTCGCTCTCGTAGTATTCGTCATGCTTGGTAAAACCGCCCAAAGCGCGCGCGATGTCGTTCGCGACGGAAGGCTTTTCGGCGATGATCAGTGCTTTGGACATGACTCGATGTGAGGTTGGTATATCCGGGTTGGTGGCCTTGAGCGCGCCCTTCTGGCGCGACCCTCGTTTGCGACCTTGCGACCCATTAACGACCGCTTTATAGCACACGGCGCGAACGCGGCGTGTCAACTGCCATAAAAGCGCGCCATCAAAATTGCGCGCCTGGCAACTGGCCAGGCCGCGTCAAACATGCACCGCGCCGGCCGCAACGCCTACGCCGTAACGGCGCCTACAGGCGGCCGATCGCTCTCAGGCGACGGTCAGCGCGGGTCGCAATTTCGGCGCTCCGCTCACGCCGGGCAACGCGGTCAAATCCGACAACATCCGCTCCACGATCGCTGCCTGCGGCAAAACGGTGCCGAAGAATCGTGTCGTTACTGAGTCTTCGATCAGGATGGTGGGAAAATTCTCGACATCGAGATCGTCGAAGCGATCGGCATGCGTTTCGATGTCGATCCATGCGAAACAGATTTCCGGATGCCGCTCGGCCAGCTTGTCGAACGCCTCCTGATACTCGCGACAGGTCCCGCACCATTGCGCACACAGGCAGGCAACGAACAGCGTGTCGGGCTCGTTGACGCGCTCGGCGATCCGGTCTTGGTCGGTGTCGAGATTCAGCGCGGGCATGGTGGTTCCTCAGGTGCTTTGTCGGATGCTTTGGCGCGAATGTAGCATGGCCGATCCCGGAGAGTGGTCAAGCTGGGTCAAAGCAGTTCGCGGCGGTCCGGCCTTGGCTTGCGCGGGTGTAGCGCCCGCCGGGCAGCGCGCTGACCGCGCCGGCCAGTTCCAGCTGCAGCAACGTCGTTTGTAGTAGGGCGTAATCCATTTCGGTGCGCGTGGCCAGTATTTCAAGGGGCGTTGGGGCGTAGCCGAGGGCGGCGAGCAGTCGCTGGGCGTCCGGGTCCCGACAGGCGGTCATGTCCGATGCCCGCGCCGGTGCCACTGTCAGCGTCGACTCTTCACTCTGCGCACGAGCGGTTGCCGCACTGTCGGGTGCAGCGGAGCAGGCTGCCTGTGTCGCCGCCCTTTCCCGCCGGGCGCTTGCCCGAACGGGCGTGGTTATCACGAAGCCCAATTCCTC
>Ga0256903_1000282_pt1 | contig 16201 bp, 16 predicted proteins | sample MC6MC0741MT_FD_190195 | JGI IMG/M metagenome (GOLD analysis project Ga0256903, IMG submission 190195) | Metatranscriptome of enriched soil aggregate microbial communities from Iowa State University, Ames, United States - MC6-MC0741-MT... | ecosystem: Environmental > Terrestrial > Soil >... | reverse complement strand
TCAGAATCCTTGCAAGTGTTTTTTGCAAAAAAAACCTCAAAAACTCATAAAATCAATCCGTTTGACGATAATTCAACCGCTTTGATCACTGCGCGAGCTTTTATTTGGGTTTCATTCCACTCTGATTCAGGATTTGAATCGACAACCAAGCCTGCGCCAGCCTGTACATAGACTTTATTTTCACGAATAACACAGGTTCTGATCGCAATCGACATGTCCATTTCACCATGCCAACCCAAATAACCCACTGCACCACCAAAAATTCCACGTTTTACTGGCTCAACTTCGTCAATAATTTCCATTGCACGAATTTTTGGCGCACCTGAAAGCGTCCCTGCTGGAAAAGTTGCCTTAAAAACATCCAAAGCATCGACATCATCCAGCACTTCACCTTGTACATTGGAAACAATATGCATGACATGTGAATAACGTTCGATCACCATTTGATCAGTCACTTGCACTTTACCGATTTTCGAGACACGCCCCACATCATTACGACCTAAATCAATCAGCATTAAATGTTCCGCAATCTCTTTTTCATCGGAAAGTAAATCTTTTTCAAGTGCCAAATCTTCTTCTTTGGTTTTTCCTCGTGGACGTGTACCTGCAAGCGGACGTACAGTCGCGATCCCATTTTCCAGTCGAGAAAGAATTTCCGGTGAAGAACCGACGATATGGAACGGCTTTTGATCCAAAAGGGTCTGCCCTTGCACCAAAAATAAATACGGTGATGGATTGAGATGTCGTAATGCACGATAAACCTGTAAGGGCTCACCATCAAAATCCGACACCATACGATGCCCAGGGACAACCTGCATTACATCACCAGCACGAATGTATTCTTTAACTTTCTCGATCGATTCAAGGAATTTGTCGTGTCCAGTCAGTGACTCAAAATGCGGAGCGCTATGTTTTTTGGCAACCAAGCTAATTGGCATAGCCAATAATGCCTCAATCTCATCCAGCTGTTGCTGAGCCTTGGCATAAGCCTCTGTATCATTAACATCTGCATGCACAATTAAAAACAAAGTATCTTTTAAGTTATCAAACACAATGACGGTTTTAGATAACATCATCCATAAATCAGGTAGTCCAACTGGATCTGCCTCAGGCACATTCTTTAACCGTGGCTCAATATAGCGTACTGCGTCATAACCAAAATAACCCACCAAGCCGCCGGTAAAATTAGGCAGTGCAGGTAAATCTTGTTGTGTGGGTACTTTAAACTGCGCTTGAAAATCGCGGATATATTGAAATGGATCTGCGCATGGCTGGGTATCTATCGAGCCATCTACCGATTTTATCGTGAGCTGTCCTGCATTACAGGAAAATACGATTGACTCACCCAGTCCAATAATTGAATATCTTGCCCAGTTTTCGCCACCTTCAACAGATTCAAAAAGATAAGCTTGTTGATGCTGTTTTAAACGTGCAAATACAGATAATGGCGTATCCGTATCGGCTAAGCGTTGGCGATATACGGGGATAAGGTTATAACCCGCTGATTTTAATTGTTCAAACTGCGCTAAGGTTGTCATCAGGAATTCTCTCTATTTTCGATAATACTAAGTATGGATGTCTCTGCATTTCACTTAGTGACGCCATCGAAAAGTGCGTTTGCTATTCATTCCTCTTCCCTTTTTTTCGCAACAATTTAAATATACAGGTATTAAGCCAAAAGCTCTGTTAAATCATCCACTACTTGTTGTGGCTGACAGAGTTGAATATCTTCACCGTGATTATAACCATAGCTGACCACAATACAATCAACCTCTGCACGGCGTGCAGCCTCCACATCATTACTTGAATCGCCGATCATCAAGGTTTTGTCAGTTGATGACTGATAAGTTTCAACACAATACAATAATGGTTTTGGATGTGGTTTACGCACTTCAAAACGATCACCACCTATTACATCGACAAAATAGTGATCCATTTGCAAGTCTTCTAGAATTTTTCGTGCGGGTTGTTCTGGTTTATTGGTCACACAAATCAATTTCTTATTGTTTTTAATTCCCCATTCTAAAAATTCTAAAATTCCAGAGAATGGCTTGGTATCGACACAAGGCTCTGCATTGTAAATTTCCAAGAATGTATCCAAAAGCTGTTGATGCAGTACAGGATCCACTTCACCTTTTAAATACTTCAATGTACTTTCACAAAATAATGAAGTGCCTTTACCAATCCAAACCCGAACCTGTTGTTCAGTGACGTGGGGTAAGTTCAAACGCGCTAGACTTAAATTCATGGCACGATATAAATCAAATGCTGAATCAACCAAGGTCCCATCCAAATCAAATAAAATCAGTTCGCGTTGGTCTAGCTTTGCCACATTCATGATTTACACCTAAATCGAGTTTTAAATTTAAAAACGAAAATACAAAAAACAAAGGCATGCGATTGCATGCCTTGAGTGTAGCGCATTTGCAAATTATTTGAACAATAGCCATGCAATAATTGCCAAAATGATCAAAATCACCAGTGTTGCCAAACCTAACTTTGCATTTTTCTGGGTTTCAACATGTTCGTCTGCCACAAATTCAGGTGCTTTAACCTGCTCTACTTTGAGCTGTGTAGCCGCATGAATATCCACACCTTCTGGAATTGGGGCAGGTTTAGGGATTGCTACACCAGAGGGCATACCTTCACGGTTGATTTGAACACTGCTATCTCGTTCTGAAAGCTCAGGCATACCCTGTTCATTCATCTGATCTGCCACTGTACGTTCTACGGGGGTAGCTGGTTTGATTTCAGCAGTCGCCACAGCCTCTGCTGGTTGTTGAACTGGCGTTTCTAGCGAAGCTACAACGGGTTGAACTTCATCCTCAGGCGCTGCATGTTCAGTTTGCAGAACAACAGGTTTTACCGGTGCAAGTACATTAAATTTAACACTGGCAAATTGAACAATATCACCATCCATCAACAGTTTATCTTGATCGATACGGATATCATTCACAAATGTACCATTAGATGACTTTAGATCTTGAACCCAAAGCGCATCTTCTTTTAATAAGAATGCAGCATGGCGACGTGAAATTTCCGCAGCTTGTAATAACAGGTCTGCATCTTGATGGCGACCAACTAGCATATCACGATCGATCGTGACTTCCTGCCCTTCTAACTCACCTGTAATTGCTTGTAATTTCCAAGTCATGATTATCTTCCCATTCTAATTCAAGTCTATCTTAGCATGACATTTCTACAGTACTAAATCAGCGCAAAACCAAGCTTTATTTTGTTCATGCCACAACAGAACACACCACAATACTTTAACAAACTATTTTAAATATCAAATAAAGCAAGTGATTAGAAGCACTTGTTACGCGAAGCCCACAATGCTACTGCTTACGGATATCATTTGGTTCTTCTGCAACGGGTGTAGTCACAGCATTACCTTGTACTGCACTTGTCTTGGCTCCTGTAGGCACCTTTTGATACTGACTTGAAGGTTGTGCTGTCGGTTGCGGTTGTACCAGCTTAGGTTGCGAACTTGGTGTCGAGCTAAACGGCAATCGTTGCTGAAAAACATCATCAACATTGGCAGGGAGCTTAGCAAAATTACCATCTTTATCCATCGCCAATTGCAGGCTATACAGCTGATCATAACGTTGTTGAGATATACGGCGTATATCGGCACCCCCACCCACGATGGTTGGATGGATAAACACCAGTAAATTCCGCTTTATGTTCGACTTTGCATCCGATCTAAATAACCGGCCTAAGCCTGGGATATCACCTAACAATGGCACAGACTGACGACCAAGAACAGTATCATCAGAAATCAAGCCACCTAACACCACGGTTTGCCCATGATCTGCGGTTACAGTAGTTTTGATTGAACGCTTGCTGGTCACTAAATCTTGAGCTTGCCCTTTACTTGACTTAACGCCTGAGACTTCTTGTTCAACTTCTAAACGAATCGAACCGCCCTCTCCAATATGCGGAATTACCTTTAACGTCACCCCCACATCCTTACGCTCAATTGAGGTATATGGATTGACGGTGCCACCTGTCCCAGTACTGACTGAGCCAGTAACAAATGGAACATTTTCACCGACGACAATATATGCTTCTTCATTGTCCATGGTAAGAATAGATGGTGTAGACAAGAGGTTGGATTTTGTACGCTCTTTTAAAGCCTGAATCATCGCACCATATAATCTGCGTGAACCGTCTGCACCTTCTTTATAATCCCCAACAATAAGTGAAGTTCCTGCACCGAGTGCACCTAAACTAGAAGCACCACCTGTTAAATAACCTGCAGCCAATTTTGATAAACTCGTACCCAAATTATCAAAATTAATTAAACCCACACCACTACTTAAATCACCCATTGCCCATTGCACACCAAGCTGATCTGCATCATTGCCTTGTATTTCAATAATCGTCGCTTCAATCAAAACTTGTTGACGACGTACATCAAGCTGTTGGATGGCAGCCTCTATTTCGCGCATCAGTTGTGGCTCAGCTTTAACCACCAGCGCATTTTGAGCGCCATCTGCAATAATGCTCACACCATTGGCATTAAAACTGGTGATGTTATTTTGATTATTGTTATTTGAGTTGCTGTTTAAATTAATTGCTGGTGTTGAAATACTACTTCCAGTGCTTGAGCCGGTATTCGATGATGAATTGTTATTATTGTTAAAACTGTTGCTATTGCTGTTGTTAGAACTACTATTAGAAGAATTATTTGAACTAGAATTGACTGCCTGACCAGTCACCAAACCTTGCAAAATCTCAGATAAATTCTTTGCACTAGCATATTTTAATTTAAAGACTTTAAGCCCACCTAAACGATCAGCAGACGGGACATCCAACATTTCAATCATGTTGCGGATACGTTTACGTGTACCTGTATCCCCTTTAATCAAAATACGGTTGGTTCGCGCATCAGCGATAATACGAACCCGAGCCCCAGCAAAATCTTTGGATGCACCTGTCGAACTCATTGCATCCAATTGCTTAATGATTTCTTCAGCTTGACTCTGTTGTAAAGGAACAGCTTCAATATCATTTTGCCCAGTACCATCCAAGTTCCGAACAATGGTTTCAAGTTGATAAATATTTGCTGCACGATCTGACACAATTAACGCATTGGTGCCCTGTATTGCTGCCAAATGCGCAAATTGTGGCATTAATGGACGTAATGCTGGGATCAAATCATTGGGGTTGGTATTTTCCAACCAAATCACACGTGTCACAACCTGATCTCCACGTGCATTATTCCGTGGATCATAAGGTACACCAGAATTTTTGACATTACTGTCTGGTACCAAACGAATGGTATTCCCCGATGGAATAGCCACTACACCATTGACATTCAGCACCCCTAAAAATAGGTCATAAACTTCATTTTTATTTAGAGGTTTATTTGAAATAACCGTGACATTGCCACGTACACGGGGATCGACCGCAAAATTTTTGCCCGTAATATCTGCAACTTCATTGATAAAAGCAGTGAGATCAGCATCGCGTAAGTTAATTTTCCACGTCTGTGCATGTGTAGCTGTACTAACTGCAACCAGCATTGGTGCCGCTGCAACTAAAGCCCAAAGTGGTCGATTGTGATTCAAAAAAGCCATAACTTATTATCTTTCCTAATTTTATTTGTAGTCCTAGCCACTTACAAACTTTGCTGAATGGTCATCACCTGATCACCACGCTTAATTTCAATTTTTACTTTGCCATCCCGCTTTGCTTGTTCTAGCAGCTGAACATCACTCTGTCCTTGACCAACTGATTGTCCATTGAGCGAAAGAATGCGATCTCCAGATCTTAATCCCAGTTTATTTCGGAGCGCTGCGGGGGTTTGATCTGTCACTTCATAGCCTTGACCGCCACTTGCGTTAACCCCCATGTTCTTTAGGTATTCGTCCCGATTTTCATTCATCCTATCAATCGCTTGCCCCAAAGCATTTTGGCTTGAGTTTTGTGGTTGCGATGGTGCAGGAGTACTTGCTGGCGGACTAGTATTTTGATCTGTAGATTGCCCTGGCATAGGCTGATACAAACTATCCAGCCCTGTAAAACGCAACTCTTTACTGTTATTTCCACTTTGACTTAAAACAATATGATCCCAATATACTTCGGATAACTGGTAACTAGTACCCTCGATTGTGTCACCGACCGCATAACGATCTGCTGTTTCTTTAACTTTAATTACTGCGGATGAAAACCGTGCTGGATAACTGACGACTACACCTTGTAAGACCATCGGAATACTGTCATCCGCTGTCGTACTAGATCCAACTTCCTCAAATAATGAAAAGCTTGAAATATTTGGAACTTGAACTTGTTGTGAACCTAGATTCACTTGCTCGGGTTGCATGACTTGTGGTGGCGCAACCACCCACCAAAAAATCGAGGCCAGTTTCCAACACAATGCTAAAATTAAAAGAAATAAAACAACAGGTGCAAGATGCTCTGTTTTTTTCCAAGAAATATTTTCAAACTGTTCTTTTATATTCATCAGAAACCACCTTGAATGAGCGGTTGTCTTGAACTAATTACAAAACTATCCAAACCTGCCTTTCCATCGTAGGAAGGCACATTGAGCAACATCCGTTGTGTTAACTGCACATCTAACATCATGGTTGGATCTAAACTGATATTGGCCATTTTCTGACTACGTTGATCTTGTATATCAAAAATCAGTTTACCCGCCTCATCTTTAACTTGCGCTTTTAAAGATGGGATATTCATTTGATCTTGACGTTGTCCAAAAGTATATCGAAGCTCACCCCCTCCCCAATGCATTTGTCCGTCAACATCACTAAATCCAGTATCTTTTTTAAAACGCAAGCTTGTATCTGAAATTTGAATTGCATTTGCAGGCCACTGCCAATTTGCAATATTCTTTAAAGTTTCTGGTGCAATCTGACCTTGCATCTGATTAATTATTATTTTTTTACCAATACCATAGCCCACTACCCCATTCAGTTGGGTCTGCCCACTGTGTACTTCAATATTTGCACCCACACGTAATAATATCAGATCCCACGGGCGTGTCCTCCACGAAACGGAACCCCGTAAATTACCTTTATGCCAATCTGCTTGTCCTTGCCAAATATTTCCACTCACATTTTGTAAGGTTTGATTGTTCTTATAAAATTTAGAAATCAGCCATGTTGCAGGGACTTGTAAAAGTACAAAAATTAAAAAAGCGACCACTCCAGTAATCCACCACGTGATCTGTTTTGATTTTTTATTCATTCATCTTTACCATCATTCATTTATTCTTCCATGCAAGATGATGCCCTCTTGTTTGTACATTATGCATAATTTTTGCATAACGCCAATTCACTCGTATAAAAAAACCAAGCAGATTTGCTTGGTTCTTTAAGTTTAAGGCCTTTGAATGACACTTAGATGAAGATTAGATCAAGAAATCTTCTAATTTTGCACCTTTTTCAATTTCTGCAACCAACCAGCGTGGCTGTTTACCACGTCCAGTCCAAGTTTCAGAAGTGTCTTTTTTATTGCGATAACGCGGCTCAACCGCTTTACGCGTTGTCTTTTTGCGCTTTTGTGCGCCGTATTCAATAAACTGCTCTAAAGTTAAACCAGCAGATTGCGCAATTTCAATAATTTTATTATAAGCGTCTTCAACGGCTTGATCTTTTTTAGTTTCAATTAAAGCTTCTGCTTCAGCTGTTAGCTTTCTTAACTCTTCTACCGATAAATTACTAATATCAGGCATCATTAACTCTCCACGTAAATTTCTTAATACTTATTTAAAATAACTTCATGGCAATAGTATTTTCATTTATTCCAATAAGCAATACATATATTCCTCCATAAACACATAAAACAACAAAAACATTATTATAATTACATCAAAAGGCTTATTTCTAACAGTAAAATAAACCTGATAAGAAAGAATATATTTTCTTATGTTTTAAATATAATGATGATAATTGAGAAATTTTTATGTGTTTGCAAAATCATTATGCACAGTCGCTTCTAAATCAATTATAACTTTTCGCAACTGTTGAGGAATTAGTGCTTTTTTCATTTCTACTTTATCGACAAAAACAATAACTGCCTCTCCGTCAGCAACAATCTGCTGTTGTTGCTCACTGAATAATACATAATGCATGCGTATTGCACTATTTCTCATTTCTTCTACCCGCGCACCAATATGTAGCACATCGGGATAAAATACTGGTTTTAAATATTTACATTGGCTTGAAGCAACAACAGTTAAAACATCTTGGTCAAATACATTCAAACGATCGAAATATTCGATACGTGCACTTTCAATATAGCGATAATACAGCACATTATTTACATGACCAAAAGCATCCATATCCCCCCATGCAACCTTTTGTTGATAAACGATAGGGAATTTTATCAGTGGATTCATTGTAGATTCTCAAATTTTAAATTGAATATAATTGCTGTCTTTTTCAAAAATTGAATTCAATTGCTGAATTAATTCATCATTTCCATTTAAAGTAGATTTGATTCGTAAATAATTCATTAGAATTTCATTTGGATATAATAACAAAAGCTGATCAGCTTCGTATTCACGATGCGTCGCAATATATATATGCCATTTAGCAAAGCAAAAAACAGGAATGTTCATATACTTAGATTCAAGATTTATAATCTGTTGCTCTAAATACTCATAATCTGGATTTTGTCTCAACAACTGTTGTTGAAACCATAAATGAAAGACATCTTGGTCAAATTTTTCATTAAGTATTTGAATCACTAACTGCTGTTGTTGCTGAGCAAGTTCAGGTAATCGAGTAATAATTTTCAACCAAAGCACTTTTGTGTCATAAGGCATTTGATCAAGTTGTGACTCTATCTCTAAAAACTTTTGTTGTAATAGTTCAATATCTTCAAAACTTGCTTGGTCATAACAACCTAAAAGCTGTATTAACCATTGCTGTTTAGTTGCAGTTTCTAATTGCCCAAATTGAGTCGAATGTAAATATTGCCAAGGATATTGTATGGCAAACTGTCCCCATAATTTTTGCACACATAATTTATAACTTTCTGAAAGCTGATTTAGCCATGGCGAAAGTTCATGTCGATTTAAAAATTCTAGATGTGTTAAAGCTTGTTGACTGTCTTCTTGCGCTAAATAAATTTCGATACGTAAAATTTCTGCCAACTCAAAAGCGGACGGAGAGCTATTTTCTAAAGCTTTCAGGGCTTCACTATAGTGAAGTTGTTTGAATAATTGTCGAGATTGAACAATGGGCTTTAATAAACCAGATTGATCAAAAATAGTTTGTATAACTTGCTCCTGCTCATCCTCACCATCCAACAACCACAATACACCAAACTGTTCAAATGGATGCAATGTAGTAAAATTTAGTACTTGTTCTAATTTTCTCTTTTCTCTACGGATATAACGGTTGAGGAAATACCACACCACATGCATCAAAAAACTGATACCAACACCAACAAATGTCAAGAACCATAAATTGGTTTGTATTTGAATATTGTGCCATAACACATAAACATAACCCGCCCCTGCGGTATAACTCAACACACTTAAAACAGCTAGAATAATGAGACTAATAAAGGCATAGATCAGGAAAATATGTTTCATCCATCTACCCCAAGACAGCCAAGCTATTGAGTTTAGGGATCGGGGGTTGCGAGGTCTGCTTAATTTTTAATATTTTTTGCTTAAGCTTCTGACTAGCAGCGTCAGGTAAAATATCCAATTGTTGAATCATTTGATTCAGCATCTCTTGGTATTCAGCAATTTGCCCTTTCACTAACAACTGCTGAGCAAGCAATAATCTCAATTGAACTTCTTTTAAAATAAATTTACGGTTTGCCAATACTGGAGAATTTGTTTCAACAATATCAATTTGAAACCATTTTTCCCAAAAATATTGCGACTGATCTTGCTCTGGTTTCAATTGATTATTTCTTAGCTCGGATATTAATGCTTGATCAACTTGTTTAAGTAAAGTCTCTAGTTGATCTCGCTGGGCATTTCGTTCAATCACAAAATGTTGAATGCTTTGTATATCTTGCACAATGGTTTGATGTAAGCTTTGTTTTACCGCATCCGCCAACGCATACTGATCTAAGGACTGATTTAATTGAGTAAGATGCTCAAGCGCGTAAACAAACTGTTGTTGTTGCATCGCAAATTGCACCAAATCTAACTGTTGTTTAACCACCACACTTGGATGAATACCAGAAATTGAAGTTTTTACAGAGGTGGTTTTATTTGCTACCTCTTGAGTGGGTTCATCTGTTTGTCGTTTTACCGCCACCAGTTGATCATTCAAACTGGCATTCTTTTGTTCACTTTTATGTAGCGTTTGTTGAATATCATTGAGCTGTTGTGAAACATGATAGAAGTTATAACTCAATTTAATGAGCCATCCTAAAGCGATCAACAATAAGACATAAATAAACTTCTTCATAACTTCCTTTGCAACTGCACTATGGTTTGTAGAATGGTTTCTGGCTCTAAATTTAAAATTTTAGTGCTGTTCAAACACGCCTGGGTTGCATTTTTATCATGTCTTAATAATTGATACAAACGCTCACCCAGAACCAAATAATGACAAGCACTCACGATCTCTTGATGATCACGGGTTAAAACAAGCCAATTGTTCCAACTGGCTTCACTGCTAATACAACTCCAATAGGGTGGTTCAAACTGGTCAACCCTAGCCACAAAATCTAAAAATCGCTGATGTGTTTCTGGAGGACATGCTCGGTCATATAAGACAAAGTTTAAAACATCAATATGACGGTCTTGACATTGTTGCATCATAAACTGCCGACCGCCTTCACCACGCCAAAAAGCTATTTTCTTTAGATCTTTTAAGGTATTGAATAGGGGCAAGTTCAACATTCCTTCAGATGTTTCCACCATAGGGACATGACTTTCTACACCGTAGTCTGAAAGTCGTTGCGCAGTTTTTTTGCCCACAGCAATCCACTGAATATGTTGGATCTGTAAAAGAGATAGGCCCGATTGCTGAAGATATTGCATACCCACTTGAACAGCAGTTGGACTGACTACAACAATAATTTGAGTTGATAAAAGTTGTAAATAAAGTTGTTGTAATATGTTGTTATAGGGACGTGGGGTCAATTCCAATAATGGAAGATCAACCACGTCAAAACCTGATTGGCGCAGACATTCAGTTAATGGCTGAGCACGATCAATCGGGCGAGTATTAATAAACAACATTAAAGCCTAGAAACTAAGCTTGATAAAGTGCTTTGAGTATTTCCCCAGCACCTTGTTCAAGTAGGTTTTGTGCAAGTTGCACACCTAACTGCTCTGCTTGATCTGGTGTGCCACTGACTTGACTACATAACAATGTTTTGCCGTCCGCACTACCAACCCGACCTTCTAAGGACAACAATTGATCACTTAACGTAGCAAAGCCTGCGATAGGCACTTGGCAACCGCCTTCGAGATAAGCATTAAAAGCTCGTTCAGCACGTACACATGCATTGGTTTCACCATGCATTAAAGGCATGATTAAATCCAAAATTTCTTGATCATCTGAGCGACACTCTAAGCCCAGTGCACCTTGACCCACAGCAGGTAAACTAATCTCTGGTGCAAGTGTGTGACGAATACGATCTGAGAGCGCTAATCGTTTCAAACCAGCACTCGCAAGGATAATTGCATCATATTGACCCGCATCCAGCTTGGATAAGCGTGTTCCAACATTGCCGCGTAAATCAATCACATTTAAATCAGGACGCTGTTTTAAAAGCTGACATTTACGGCGTAAGCTCGATGTGCCAAGTGTTGCGCCTTGTGGTAAATCTTCAAACTTTTCATAATGATTGGAAACAAAAGCATCAAAAGGATCTTCACGCTCACAAATTACTGCAAGCACTAAACCTTCAGGTAATTGCATGGGTACATCTTTCATTGAATGAACGGCTAAATCTGCACGACCATCCATTAAAGCTGCTTCTAATTCTTTGACAAATAACCCTTTCCCCCCTATTTTGGCTAAAGGTGTATCCAAAATTTTGTCACCTTGGGTTACAAACGTCACCAACTCTACTTTTACATGTGCGTGTAATTGCTCTAAACGATCACGAATATGCTCAGCCTGCCACATTGCAAGTGGGCTCTGGCGCGTTGCTATTTTCAAGGTTTTCATCATTTCAGCTTTGCCAAACTTTTAAACACTCTAAACTTACCCTGCAATCTCAAAAATGCAAGCGAATTATCAAAATGATTTAATGTTCGTATCCAACTATAAATTCTGCATTCGTTCTCGTAGCAAAGGTAAGTGTCGACGGCTGACGGCCAAACGTTCTTCTAATTCACGGCATCGTGCTTGGTACTGGCCAGAGGACACCATCTCCAACCCGTCTAAATAATCTAGTGAAATTAGAGCATTACGATGAATACGAATAAATCGGTCTGCAAACTCTGTTTCTAAATCTTTAAGCGTTTCATCAATAAGTACACTGCCATTTTTGTGACGTACAGTGACATATTTTTGATCTGCTAAAAAATAGTAAATATTTTCAACAGGAATGAGCTCCAAACCCCGATAGGTTTTTGCAGCAATTTGCTGCCTTTGCACTTTTTCGTCCATGAGTTCTTTTTTTTCTAAGTTAGTTAATTGAGCTTGGGTCAGTTTAGTGACACCCTCCAAAACCGTTTCCAATTCGTCCTTGGCAATGGGTTTTAATAAATATCCTTGGGCTTGAGATTGAATGGCTTGCAAAGCATGTTCATCAAATGCCGTACAAAATACAATTGCGGGCATAGGATTAAAGTGTGCTAAATGCTGCGCACAGCTTAAACCATCCATTTCTGGCATCTGAATATCGAGCAACACAACATCTGGCTCAAACTGCTGAACCATTTCTAATGCCTGTTTACCATGTTGTGCTGTTGCAATAACTTGATGCCCAAGTTGCGACACCAATCGTGATAAGCGGTCCACTGCAAGCGGTTCATCATCACAAATCAGGATGTCCATTGCTCCTCCTTACCAAAATACATCATATTTATTTTAATGAATTTCCCAATCATCTATTTTTATACTGATATTGAATTACCATTGTAAATAATCCATTCCCTGCATAATTTCGAAAATAAACAGAATCGCCAAAATGTGCTTTTAAACGCTGTTTTACATTTTCTAAAGCAATTCCATGCCCTTCCCGCACTTTTATTCTATCTTGTAAAAATGGGTTGGTAATGACTATGTTGACTTGATTTTGCAATATTTCAACCAGTATCCCGATCTTGGCGTCGATAATCTTTTTCTCTACCCCGTGAAAAATACTATTTTCAATTAAAGGCTGTAAGGTTAATAAGGGAATTTTGACCTGATCTAATAACAAAGGTTGTTGGATATTCCATTCCACATTTAAACGATCACCTAAACGAATCTGCTCTATTGCAATGTATTGTTGAGATAATTGTATTTCTTCTTTTAGGCTGACTAACTTTAACTCTTGAAAACTTGCTCTAAACAATTTAGATAAATCAATCAGCATTTGTTCAGCTTTATCAGGATCAATTGCAATTAAACTCACCACACTATTTAAACTATTGAATAAAAAATGGGGGTGAATTCGGGCTTGCATAGCCTGAATACGCGCATTGAGTTCACTATTTTGCTGTAATACAGCTTGTTCGCGTATATACAGGTAACGTAAACAAAATGCGCCCAGCAATACCCCATAACTGACATGCAAAATAAGATTATGTGAAATGTCAGTTATGGAAATATTTTGTAAAGAAAAATGCGTTCCCCAATAATGAATAATATTTAAAACCAGCGTTGTACACAGCACGATCACCTGTAAAAGTATAAAACTGAATATTGAAATAGATAAATAGGTATACTGCGATAGCCTTTTTTCAAATACATCCTGAAAAGCCGCAAAAGCCAATAATACCCAATTAATATATAAAATATATTCTAAAACATGCCAAAGGTTTAAATTGTCCCATGATTGTGCTTCTGCCAGTGCTAATAAAAAAGCCAACACATTACTAGAGATAAACAATTCGAATAAATACTTACGATGGCCCATTTTGCTAAAAAAATAAGACTGATAAAAACCGCGCCCAGATTTTATTGACGAATGATTGCGCTTTACTTCGGCAAGTGAGGCTGAATTTGTTATACTGCGTTTAGTTCTACTGCTTTTTTTCCTACTGAGCCGATATGACCACATCTTCTAATTCCTCTAATCCGTCACAAGCCCAAACTTCAGGCATGTGGGGCGGTCGTTTCTCTGAAGCTACTGATGCTTTTGTTGCTGAATTTACTGCATCGGTTCAATTTGACCAACGTTTTTATAAACAAGATATTGCTGGATCTATCGCACATGCGACTATGTTAGCAAAAGTTGGTGTCCTTACAGAACAAGAACGTGATGACATTATCAATGGTTTAAACACAATTAAAACTGAAATTGAAGCAGGTCAATTTGAATGGCGCATTGATTTAGAAGATGTGCACATGAATATCGAATCTCGTTTAACTCAACGTATCGGGATTGCAGGTAAAAAATTGCATACTGGTCGTAGCCGTAATGACCAAGTTGCTACAGACATCCGTTTATATGTTCGTGACGAAATTGATGCGATTTTAACTTTACTGGAAAAATTACAAAAAGGCATCTTGGGCTTAGCAGCGAAGAATACTGACACCATCATGCCGGGCTTTACCCATTTACAGACTGCACAACCTGTGACTTTTGGTCATCATTTGATGGCGTGGTTTGAAATGTTGGTGCGTGACTCTGAGCGTTTGATTGACTGCCGTAAACGTGTCAACCGTATGCCTTTAGGTTCAGCTGCGCTTGCTGGAACAACGTATCCTATTGATCGTGCTTATACTGCGGAATTGTTAAACTTTGAAGCCGTTGCTGAAAATTCTTTAGATGCTGTATCTGATCGTGACTTTGCGATTGAATTCAATGCTGCTGCATCTTTAATCATGATGCATTTATCACGTATGTCAGAAGAAATGATTCTTTGGACTTCTGCACAATTTAAGTTTGTGAATATTCCTGACCGTTTCTGTACTGGCTCATCTATCATGCCACAAAAGAAAAACCCAGATGTTCCTGAACTGATTCGTGGTAAAACTGGCCGTGTCTATGGCGACTTAATGAGTCTGCTCACCCTCATGAAAGGTCAACCTTTGGCCTATAACAAAGATAACCAAGAAGACAAAGAGCCTTTGTTTGATGCCATTGATACAGTGCGCGGTTCATTGATGGCTTTTGCAGATATGATTCCTGCACTTGTACCGAATATTGAAATCATGCGTGAAGCGGCTTTACGTGGTTTCTCTACTGCAACAGACTTGGCTGATTACCTTGTAAAAAATGGCGTTGCTTTCCGTGATGCACATGAAATCGTAGGTAAAGCCGTGGCGTTAGGTGTGCAAGAATCGAAAGATCTTTCTGAGTTAAGCCTTGAGCAATTACAACAATTCTCAGATTTAATTCAAACAGATGTGTTTGAAAAAGCATTAACCCTTGAAGCATCTGTCAATGCGCGTAATCATATTGGTGGTACTGCGCCAGCACAGGTTGCTACTGCAATTGAACGCGCTTATATCCGTTTAGAAAAACTTTATGCATAAGGAGTTTTGATATGACTCGACAAGTATTTTGCCGTAAATATCAAAAAGAGTTAGAAGGTTTAGACTTTGCACCCTTTCCAGGTCCAAAGGGTCAAGCGTTATTTGACACAGTTTCTAAACAAGCTTGGCAAGAATGGTTAAAACACCAAACCACGTTAATCAATGAAAAACGTTTAAACGTGTTTGAACCAGATGCAAAAAAGTTTTTAGAAGAACAGCGTGAAAAATTTTTGGATAATGATCAATCACTGGAAATGGCGGAAGGCTTAAAGCCTGAGTAATAACCAAAGCCTCACAAGGCAAAAATCCTAAAGTGATGTGCTTCTTATGCCCATCTAAAAAATCCCCGTCAGGGGATTTTTTTATTGCTTCATCGTACAAGATGACGCGATCACATGAGCTTATAAATTTAATCGTATGTAACGTGGGCTCGACCTTATTACACCTTTAACTTATTGAAAAAAATAATCTTGGCGGAGTCTTGCTGAGCTTTCATCCAATTTCTGGATCAGCCTGCGGCTCGCCCTACTTTTGTTTCGATATGAGGAGTTAAGCTCCGCAAGGGTAACCATCTTGCGCAGCTACATCGCTGCTCACCGCAAAACTCGTCGACC
>Ga0256903_1000275_pt1 | contig 16294 bp, 15 predicted proteins | sample MC6MC0741MT_FD_190195 | JGI IMG/M metagenome (GOLD analysis project Ga0256903, IMG submission 190195) | Metatranscriptome of enriched soil aggregate microbial communities from Iowa State University, Ames, United States - MC6-MC0741-MT... | ecosystem: Environmental > Terrestrial > Soil >... | reverse complement strand
TCTGCTTATACGTTAAAACGGAAGTGCAAGACATCACCATCTTGAACGATGTAAGTTTTACCTTCTAAACGCCATTTTCCTGCTTCTTTAGCGCCGTTTTCACCGTTGTATTGGATGAAATCATCATAAGCGATACATTCTGCACGAATAAAGCCTTTCTCAAAGTCAGTGTGGATTACACCCGCAGCTTGAGGTGCAGTTGCACCCACTTTTACAGTCCAAGCACGTACTTCTTGAACACCTGCTGTAAAGTAAGTTTGTAAGCCAAGTAAGCTATAACCTGCACGAATCACCACATTTAGACCTGGTTCTTCCATACCTAATGCTTCAAGGAATTCAGCACGATCTTCATCATCCAACAATGAAATTTCAGCTTCGATTTGGTTGCAAAGCGGAACAACGATTGCATTTTCCTCAGCAGCTAACTTTTTCACAGCTTCAAGGTGTGGGTTGTTTTCAAAACCATCTTCTGCAACGTTTGCAATATACATGGTTGGTTTTAATGTCATTAAACCAAAACCACGCACAAGTTTACGTTCATCATCATCTAAATCAGCTGCACGAGCAGGCTTGCCTTCATCAAGTAAAGGTAGAATTTTTTCTAAAACAGATTTTGTTGCAAGCGCTTCTTTATCACCGCTTTTAGCTGATTTTGCCAAACGTGTAACTGCTTTCGTTACGGTTTCTAAGTCAGCAAGTGCAAGTTCAGTATTAATCGTTGCAATATCATCTAATGGATCAATTTTACCATTTACATGAATTACGTTTTCATCTTCAAAACAGCGTACAACGTGTGCAATTGCATCAGTTTCACGGATATTTGCAAGGAATTGGTTACCCAAACCTTCGCCTTTAGATGCACCTGCAACTAAACCTGCAATATCGACAAATTCCATCGTAGTTGGAATAACACGTTGTGGTTTAACAATGGCTGTTAATTTGTCTAAACGTGGATCAGGTACAGGTACGATGCCTGTATTTGGTTCAATGGTACAGAATGGGAAGTTTTCCGCAGCAATAGCAGCTTTAGTCAATGCATTGAAAAGTGTAGATTTACCAACGTTCGGCAAGCCGACAATACCGCAATTAAAACCCATGAAATAACTCACAAAGTGTTATATAAAAATTGCGGATGATTTTACATGAAAGCCATGACAAAGTCAGGTCTGCGACCTATAAGTTTTTAAACAGATCATGACTATATTATATCCTGTGCTAAATATTTGAGTGTAAATAGAGTTTTATTGAGCAAAAATAATAGTGTAGTTAGAGAAATTGTGAAGGCATATAAATTCTATTGACTAGGATATTCCCAACCCTAGTATGCTTATATCTATACAATATTTACCTGATTTCAGGGATATGTTGATCAATGTTTATTGGTTATTTTTTAACTTCTTTATTGAATAGCAGTACTTAAAATGACTAAACATTATTCAAATGTAAACCTTGTCAATAAGACAAATAAGACTATATCAGAAATCAAGTTTTTACATCGTTATGATTCAGATGTATATAATTATGGCGATAAGGACATTTTAGAGAAAGAAAAACCTTATTTGATTTGTGTCGCAGAATATTGGACAGGTTTTCTAAGAGTCGGTGTAGATTATTGGTGGATCCAATTTAAACTCGAAAATAAAACATATACTTGCAAGGCTAATTTCTTTTGTACGTTAATGTCAGAAGATGGTGGTAAAGATGTGACTGTCGAAGTGCATACTGACAAAATGTATATTAAACCAGCCAAGTCCAGTAGTTGCTATGTTGGTTTATATGAGCCTTCACTTCTTGCTGAACAATTTGAACAAGAGTTGATATTGTCTGGTATAGCGACTGAACCTCAACCGGCTTCAGCATTTAAAAAATGTAATTGCGATTAATGCAAATGTTATAATTTTAGAATAATCGTTATTTAAAAGGAACTAAATCTTCCTTTTAAATAACGTCATAGGGTTCGTATTTTAAAAAAGGATCAATCCGTTCAAATCTTCCGCTTATCCAACTGGCTTGCCAAACTGTCACCAAATGCCTGAACGATCATGACCAAAGCCACCAAGACTACAATCACAGCAAACATCATTTGCATATCAAAGCGTTGATAACCATAACGGTAGGCAATATCACCTAAGCCACCAGCACCAATTGCACCCGCAATTGCAGAGGAGTTAATCATGGTGACAATTGTGACTGTAAAACCTGCCACAATACCGGGAAGGGCTTCAGGTAAAAGCACATGCCAAACAATTTGCTTACGGTTACAGCCCATTGCTTGTGCAGCTTCGATTAGGCCTTGATCGACTTCACGCAAGCTAACTTCTGCAATACGGGCAAAAAAAGGTGTCGCGGCTAACGTTAATGGAACAACAGCTGCCCAGACTCCGTAACTGGTTCCGACAATCCAACGGGTTAAAGGAATCAGTGCCACCATTAAAATCAAAAAGGGAACAGATCGGGTAATATTAATCACCGTGCCTAATGCATGGTTAATCTTTTTAGATGGATAAATCCCTTGCTCAGATGTATTGACCAAAATCACGGCCAAAGGTAAACCGATCAAAAAGGCAACAATGGCAGATACACCAACCATCAGTAAGGTATCTATGGTTCCGGTCAGCAATAAATCAATGAGTTGCTCTTGCATAGCCAAGTACCTCTATTTGCGCAATTTGATGTTTTAACCTTTCTTGTAAATTATGCAGGTCTAAATGGGTTTGTTCAGTACCGACAATCAGTGTTCCAATCAAATGGTTTTGGATATTGTCGATGTGACTTTGATATAAATGTACCGATTTTTCAAAAACTTTAAAAAGTTCCACTAAATCAGGTGAGTTTTTCGGATCAGTTTCATAACGTAGTTTTAAAATGCTATGGGTGGAATCTTGTTGCAGCTCTGTATGCACTGGAAAGGGCAAATCGAGCTGTTCTAGGTTTAACAATTCTTGTGTGATTTTCTGCTGAGGCTGTGAAAACACGGACCAGACTTGTCCTGACTCAACAATTTCACCATGTTCAATCACCACCACTTGATCGCAAATTTCACGAATTACTTGCATTTCATGGGTAATTAAAACAATGGTAATCCCCAATTCTCGATTGATTTTTTTCAACAAGGATAAAACCACTGAGGTACTTTCAGGATCAAGTGCAGACGTTGCTTCATCACACAATAATATTTCTGGATGATGCACGAGCGCACGAGCAATACCAACACGTTGCTTTTGACCACCAGACAGCTGTGAAGGGTAGTTATGTGCTTTATTTCCCAATCCGACCAGATCTAAAACATCGTTGACACGTGTTTCAATTTCAGCTTTATCGACATGGGCAATTTTTAAAGGCAATGCCACATTGTCCCAAACGGTTTTGGCAGACATTAAATTAAAATGCTGAAAAATCATCCCGATTCTTTGCCGTGTTTGAATCAATTCAGCATGACTGAGTTCAGCCAAATTCTGTTGATGAATATGAATACTGCCTTCAGAAATACCTTCTAAACCATTTAAGGTTCGGATTAAGGAAGATTTACCTGCACCACTTTTACCGATGATGCCGAAAATCTTGCCTTGAGGAATATCTAAGTTGATATTTTTTAATGCATGGATCTGTTGATCTTGCCCATCATAGTATTTATTCAGATCACGAATTTTGATATGAGGGACTGAAAAATCAACATGCGAACCGAAACTCACCATTTCTATTCTCCTTATTTCCAGCCTGCAAACCACATATCTTTGCCGAAATCTTTATCTAAAATATCTCGAACTTGCTGTGAGTTTTGGAAAGCTTGAATAAATTTCTCTAACTTTTGATTTTTGTCTTGATAATCGGTACGTGTCACAAAAAGAATGGCGTACTTTTTATCAACGGGATCTAAAAACAGCGCACTATGCGGATCGGCTTTTTTTGCCATATTTAAGTAATGCGGAAAACAAAAAATCAGATCTGCATCATCATAAGCTAAAGCTGTTTGTGGACCTTCAACTTCCAAAAACTTCAAGTGTTTTGGGTTTGCAACAATATCTTGAAGTTTTGAAAGTTCATTGTTGATGTCTTTGATTTGAATTAACCCAGCGCGGTGTAGCAAGATCAAAGCACGCGCAGAGTTAACGGGGTCACTGGGGATGACAACACGAGCATTTTGAGGTAAAGCTGCTAAGGATTTATATTGTTTTGAATATAAACCGACATGGCTGCCGCTACCTGTACCAAAAGCATGCAAATCGTAATTGGTTTGTTTAATGGCATTTTTTAAAAATACACTTTGTTGGAAAAAGTTGGCGTCAATGTCACGGTTTTGCACCGCAACATTGGGCGCTTGCCAATCTGAAAATTCGACCAGTTTGACATGGATACCATCTTTCTCTACCTCTTTGGCAACTGTTTGTAGTAATTCTGCATAAGGTGGACTAATGCCAATCGTGAGTACATTATCCTTTTGTTGATTTTGTACATAACGATAGGTAAACAGCCCCAATAATACGATGACAACAGCAAGACCAATCAGCAGGTTCTTGTTTTTGAGTTTGGAAACTTGGGACATGAGTTATTCCTTATTTCCAACCAGGGAACCATAAATTTTCACCAATATCATCATTCAAAGCCTGTTTGACCTTGTCCGAAGTCTGGTAAATTTTTACAAACTCTTTTAACTGTTTGGCTTTTTCTGGGTGCTTTTGCTCATAGTCATCTTTTACGACAAACAAGATCGCATAACGGGTATTGGTATTATCATCGAGTAATAATGCTTTGTTTGGATCAATGGTTTTTGCAAGACGTAAATAAAGCGGGTAGCTAAATACTAAATCAGCATCATCTACAGCACGTGCAGTTTGAGGTCCTTCAACTTCAATAAATTTAAAGTTTTTAGGATTTGAGATAATGTCTTGTAAGTTCGATAAATGGTTATTCGGATCTTTTAAGGTGATGAGTTTTGCCTGTTGCAAAAGTAACAGTGCGCGACCTTGGTTGACTGGGTCATTTGGAATCACCACACGTGCATTTTCAGGGACAGCCGCTAAAGAATCATATTTTTTAGAATATAAGCCCACATGAGTTGCCACACCTGTGGCAATCGGTTTCAGTTTAAAATCAGTTTCTTTTAATGCATTGGTTAAAAATGGTTGGTGTTGGAAATAGTTTGCATCAATATCACCATGATTTAGTGTGATATTCGGTGTGTTCCAATCTGAAAACTCCACCAGTTTAATATGAATCCCTTGTTTCTTGGCTTCCTCTGCTGCAACTTGTAAAGGCTTGGCAAAGGGTGGGCTAATACCAATGGTGATTTCTTCTGAACCGGCTTTTTTATGTTGGTTCCAATAAAAAAGTCCTGCAATCACGGCAATAATGATCACACCAAGCAGAATAAATTTATTCTTGGAGCCTGATTTTTTGGATGGATTACCATTTGTAGGTGAGTTTATTTGAGTCATGTGACACCCCTTAAAGTGAAATTATTCAATTCATCATGTTTGCTGATTAGGTTATTTAGGCAGTTTGCTTTTGCCGATCTGCCGTTTCGATGCTGTTGTTATGATTTGAGTTTTGACATCGAAAATCAGCAGCAGGATGTTGTTGGGTTAAATGATCACCCTGGTTAAAGATTTTGTTGCGTAAAGAACCATTTTCATATTTGGTTTTAAATCTGCCACGTTGTTGAAGTTTAGGAATAACAAAACGAATAAAGTCATGATGTGATTCAGGCGCAACAGTACGAGTTAGGTTAAAGCCATCAATACCTGTTTCATCAATCAACTGAATTAATTTTTCAGCAATTGTTTCACCACTTCCAACAATCAGTGGATAACGACCACCGAGTTGATGCTGTGCTTTAAGATCGTTAGGCGTGATTTGGTTTTCCTTAAATTTATTATTGACTGAAGCAATACTGTTGGTTTGTTGATATGGGATTGCCTCATCATCAGCATAATTGGATAGGTCTATACCGACTGAACTTGAGAAATGTGCTAAACCTGCTTCTGGACTTGCATAGCGGGCATATTCAGCTAATTTCTCTTGAGCTAATTCATCTGTTTCTGCTGTAACCACTGTGATTCCCACAAAGATTTTAATATCTTCGGGATTACGGCCTTGCTGCACAGTCAATTCTCGAATCTTGTCCACTTGTTGTTTGATTTTTGCAGGTTGATCACCCCCAATAAAGACACATTCCGCATGACGTGTGGAGAATGCTAAACCGCGTGGTGAAGCACCTGCTTGAAAGAGCACAGGGGTACGCTGTGGTGAAGGTGAGACTTGGAAAACACCTTGGCTTTGATAAAAACGCCCTTGATGGTTAATTTGATGAACTTTTTTAGGGTCAGTAAAAATACGCTTTTGCTTATCTTTTTGTACTGCATCATTTTCCCAAGAACCTTCCCAAAACTTATAGCAAAGCTCTAAAAATTCTTCAGCTTGTTCATAACGTAAGTCATGATCTTTTAAACCTTTTTGCCCAATTAAGCGTTCAGCACTGTCCAAATACCCCGTCACAATATTCCAGCCAATCCGACCTTGTGTCAGATGATCTAAACTCGCGAAGCGCCGTGCGAATTGGTACGGAGTTTCGTAACTTAAGTTTACGGTCACGCCAAAACCTAGATTTTGGGTTACAGCTGCCATTGCGGAAATCAGGGTAGATGGGTCATGACTCGGCAGTTGGATGGACTCTTTTAAGGTTAAATCTATACCATTCTGGTAGACATCATAAACACCGGTAATGTCTGCGATAAACAACCCATCAAATAAACCTTGCTCCAAGGTCTTAGCGAGATCAGTCCAGTAATTAAGCTCATTAAAACGATGAGATTCATCACGCGGATGGGTCCATAAGCCGTGATTGATATGGCCGACACTGTTCATGTCAAAAGCATTGAGTAAAATTTGTTTTTTAGGCGCTGTATGTTGAGATGTATGTGTCATTACAATGTCCCTCTGCGTGGTGGAAGGATGTTGTTTAATACATAGTTTCCAATAAAATAATATTTCCAGCGTGATGCATCATGCAGTGTATGTACCCGTACATTGCGCCAATGTCGATCTAAGCCATCGGCACGTTGACTACCGCGACTTCCAGCCAACTCGATCAATTTTGAAGACGCTTTTAATGCTGTTTCTGTACTGTGTGCACGGACTTTAGCTACATCTAGTGAGGCTTTGGCAATATTTTCAACTGTAGGTTGTGGTTTTGCTGCATCAATAGATTGAGCAGCTTGTTTTAATAAAACCTCACTTGCTCTTACATCAGCAGCAACACGACCTAATTCATAAATGGTCAGTGGATCTTGGTCTGCACGTTCTACATTGGCATCAATCCATGCGCGTGCTTGTTTAACCCGTTCTATTGTTTCTTCAAATGCTGCACGCGCAATGCCTGTTTCAATCGCAGCATGCATAATTTGTGCAAATGGCCCAACAAGGGTGGGTTCAGAAAATGCAGTGTCAAAACGAATGACATATTCAGATTCAACAAAAACTTGATTGAATTTTACGGTACCACTACCTGTGGTTTTTTGTCCAAAACCTGACCAATCATTGATACGTTGTAAGCCTTGTGCATCTGCAGAAATAAAAGCCAAATATTCACGTTCTTCAGCATCACGGACTAATGTCGGAATACGATGGGCAAATAGACTGCCCGTGCAATAGAACTTTTCCCCATTGACCACATAACCATGTTCAGTTTGATTAATTTGGGTATGCTTTTGTGCAGCAGTCTTGGTCTTAAATTCAGCGAGGGCATTGCCAAAACGTGCGCCTTGAAGTACTTCGCTATAAAGTTTTTTCTTTTGCTGTTCTGTGCCTGTATTACGTAATACTTCTAGTGCATAAAAATGGTTTTGTGGGATTTGACCAATAGAGCCATCTACGCCACTGAATAATGCAATTATTTTAGCAACAGTATGACTAGAGACCTCTGCACCACCATATTGCCGTGGTACAGTGATCGCCCATAACCCTGATTGACTAAAAGCTTCAACCTCATCAAAAGGTAAAATTCTTTCAGCATCACGGAGTACCGCATTCTCTTTAAATTGCTGACTCAACTGTTGCGCGATTTCTAAAGCTTCTTGATCATTTTGAATAATATGTGCTTGTGCAAAGGGATGATTGTGTACATCCAATGTTTTATTGATATCTTGATAAGTTGTCATAATATTTCCCTGATGAGTAACAAAGTCGTTTAACTTTAAATCCACGCATGGCGCTGATTTTGCGTACCATTTAAGTAATAGTTTCCAATGGCATGAAGTTTCCAACGCACAGGGTCATGTAAGGTATGTACACGAGCATTGCGCCAGTGTTGATCGAGATTATGTGTTGCTAGACTTGAACGACTACCGCCCAATTCAAGTAGCTTTTCAGAAATAAGTAGTGCTGCATCATTGGCATACACTTTTGCCTCAGCAACGATAATGGAGGCTTTACTGGCTTGTTCAGGACTGACGATATCTTGTGAATCTAATTGATCTAAATATTCTGCGGCTTCATCAAGTAATAAAATGGATGCATCGAGTAAGATATTGAGCTTACCGACTTCTTGTAGGGTATACGCTTCAAAACTGGCTTTATCCACATTGGCATCAATGATTGGACGCGCTTTATGGATTGCAGATAAAGTATCTGCAAACGCAGCTTCTGCAATGCCCACATCAATCGCAACCTGAATCAGTTGTGAGTACGCACCACGATATTTTGAAGCATCGGCAAGTGGTTTTTCATCCATAATAAGATCTGGGTGAACCACAACATTCTTTAAACGCACTGTGCCACTTGCCGTTGTACGTTGTCCAAAGCCATCCCAATCATCAACAATTTCAACACCGTCGGCTTTTGCATCAATAACAGTTAAAACAATATGTCCATCTGGATGAATTGCACGTATCGCCAACCAATCGGCAAAATATGAACCCGTTGAATAAAACTTCTCACCATTTAAAAAATATTGACCATTGATCTGTTCTAAACGTGTTTCAATAGTGCGGGTATCTTTAGTATTGCGTTCTGGGCCACCATTAGAAAGACGTTTACCATTTAAAATTTCAGTATAAATAAACTGTTTTTGCTGTTCATTGGCGATATGCTCAATGGCATTTAACAAGCCAAATTGATTTTGAGGAATCTGACCAACACTGGCATCTGCCTTGGATAAAATACGAAAAACATGCGCAAGGGTTTTATTTGAAACTTGAGCGCCACCATATTTTTTGGCAATACGAATTCCGCCTAATCCTTTGAGGCTTAATTCTTGAATGACATCAACAGGTAAAATTCGTTGTTGATCACGTATATTTCGTTCTACCAAAGCAAAATCAGCAACTTGGTAAGCTGCATTTATTGCTTGTTGATCGTTTTGGATCACAAAGGCTGAGGTAGAAGAATTCAAACTAGACATATTGGCACCTTTCAATAGATACCAAAACGCTAAGCAATATTGTGGTAAAAATTAAACGAACTATTGTGCTTAACTTATCTAAAAATATTGTTAGGATAAAAATCGCAAAGTTTTTTAATATTAAATATAAGCTAAATAATTGAAATTTATTATTTATTTTTGTTTTATCAGGTCTGGCTCTTAGTCGGAGTTAGCTTTGTTATTCCTATCACGAATAAAGAATAAAGAAACTGATATAACCATAGAATAAGCATTGGGTCATATGACGAGCGATTGAAGTAAAAAGTACATTGTAATTCAGGTGATGAATGTCTAAAGTACATAAGATTACTCAGGATTAATCTTAACTTTTAGATTTATCTAAGCTTTTAATTAAAAAAATAATTTGGAGACTACATGCGTACGTTGTACCAATTCCCACTCTCGCATTACTGTGAAAAAGCCCGTTGGTTGCTTGATCATAAAGAATTGGATTTTGTTGCGCAGAATTTAATCCCAGGTGTCCATCGTGCATTTGCACAACTTAAAACAGGGCAAAACAAGCTGCCTATTTTAAAAGATGGAGAACGTTTTATTGCGGGGTCGACTCAAATCGCATTGTATCTAGATGATGTTTATCCTGAACATCGACTGCTTCGTACCGATCACACGCTTCGTGAAAAAACCTTAGAAATTGATCTGATTGCCAATGAGTTAGGTATTCATGTACGTCGTTGGGGATTGGCACATGCTTTAGCAGAAGGCGATGAACCGCTAGAAATTATGATTGGTGAAAAAGGCTATTTACGTCAATTTGAAAAAATTTCAAAGCCTATTCTAAAAACCATGGTTTCAAAAAGTTATCAATTGGACAAAGAGAAAGTCGAAGAATCTAAATACAATTTAGAGCTGACTATCAACAGTTTAAATAAGATCTTGATTGATAACGGTTGCCGTTATTTTGTGGGTGATCGCCTTGGTTTGGCAGATATTTCAGTATGTTCAATTCTTGCGCCTTTATTAGAATTACCTGCGACACCGTGGGAAAAGGAATATGCAGAAAATATTTCTCAAGAGTTTACCGAATTTAGCCAACATTTGTTAGAACTGCCTTTAGGGCAATACGTGAAAAGAATTTATGCCACGGAGCGCAATGCACGTGTAGATTGGCGAGGAATGTAAAATTTCAAAGCAAGAAACTCTCCAATTTACTGAAAAATTAAGTATCATAGTGTGGAATTGGAGATTTTTTAATGCAGAAGTTCGTAATTTTAGGTGCGATAAGCACTGTTTTATTGATGGTGGGTTGTACTGAGAAAAAGCCTGCAACTCCTGAAGAAATTTGGAAAGGTTACTGTACCAGTATTGGTAATGCTGCACGTTCTATTACTCTAGATCGTCAAAATGGGATTACCAAGAAAGAAGCAATTGAGTATGCAAATAAAGTCACTGATCCAACGACTAAAGGCTTTGTACTTGAGTATTTAGAAAAAGTCTATGCATTATCAGATGCAGAGCTAAAAGCGGATAAAGATGCAGTTCAAGCAAAGTTTAAGAACGAAGCATTTGAACAGTGTTTAAATACACCGCATGATCCCAAAAAAATGCCAGATTATAAACCGTTCTAAGGAGCGGTTTTTTTTTATGGCTTAAAGTACCAAAATAGGCAATATGCTTGGTTAGCAGACAATGAAAGAATAGAATTTGTGTAAATTAGAAATGCGAATCGTGAATGGTCAATACATTCACACTTTTGAGTGTCCATCCCTTTAAATCATTTATATGTGTTTTTTGCATAAAGATTACCATGTCGTGTTTTTTATGTTGGGTTATCGAGAATCTCTAAGTAATCGACAAGCCTCGTCACAAAAAATGATTAGCATATAAATTGAAAAGCATATATACAATATAGAAATAGAAAACAAAAAGTAGCATAGGAGTGAGACAATGGAAGTAGTTGCTTATTTACATAATGCAGATTTGCTCTTAGAAGATGACAATGGTGTCGCTGTGATTAGCGGAAGTCATTATGTGCTGAGTTTAGGTGATCAAGTTTTTTTCCAAGAAGTCATTGACGAACGAGCGAAGTTATACCAAGTAAAAATTTCATTTGCGTGTACTGAACATTCAATGTTTCATGAAGATGAAGTGCAAATGAAATTTGAAGGTTGTCGTACAGAATTTCAAAAGTATGTAGACAGTACAACAGTCCACTAAGGTGGAATGTACTTTGCTCTAAAAAAAAGGAAACATATGTTGCTTTTTTTATGGCTAAAACAGTCTAAAAGCCATGTAGGCATAACTTCTTTCGGATTAAAGAGAAGTTCATGTTTTACAAAGATAAGGGTCTGCTGGCATTTCATAAATGGTTTGAGTTGTAGGCTAAAATTGAGCAGGCAAGGTATGAAACGAAGAGAATAGCGAGATTATTTTTGAGTTTCATAACGCAGACTGAGATAATTTTAGCCACAACCCTGAGCAAGAACAAAGCACTGCTTTGTTTGCAGCGCAAGGCGCAGCGGGGGGACTAGAGTGTTTTTTGCTGCTACATCGTTACGAACTATTCATTTAGAATGACTAAATTTCATATTTCATGCCTTGTATCATCTAAAAAACACCCGTAGTCGCAAACATAGACGAATTGTCAACAGACCCTGTATTTTTAGGGATTTTTCGATTTAATTTGAGAAATAATTTACATAAACGTCTGATGAAAGCGTACTGTGTAGATCTGTAGTTAAATGAAGCGAAAAGTGATGAGTATTTATTTATAAAATAATGGTCATCACGAATTAATACGCTCATTGCATTAACTTTTGGCTTGATTTTTAGTAAAATTTGACAGTCCATATTGCCTGTGAAGCTTTAATAAGCAGGAATTCACAGGTAAATTTTTAAAAAGAGGAATTACACCGTGCTAGAAGCTTACCGCCAACACGTTGCAGAACGTGCCGCACTCGGAGTCCCACCGAAGCCACTTGACGATGCTCAAACTGCTGACTTGGTTGAATTACTAAAAAATCCACCAGCGGGTGAAGAAGCATTTTTAGTAGATTTGCTTGAAAACCGTGTTCCAGCAGGTGTTGACCAAGCTGCATATGTAAAAGCTGCTTTCTTGACTGCTGTTGCTAAAGGTGAAGCGACTTCTCCATTGGTTTCTAAAGAGCGTGCGGTTTACTTATTAGGTACTATGCTTGGTGGTTATAACGTAGCACCTTTGGTTGAATTACTTGATGATGCTGCACTTTCAAGCTTAGCTGCTGAAGCATTGAAAAAAACGCTTCTTGTATTTGATGCGTTCCATGACGTTGCTGAAAAAGCCAAAGCGGGTAATGCAAATGCACAAGCCGTTATGCAATCTTGGGCTGATGCTGAATGGTTTACTAGCCGTAAAGACGTTCCAGAAGAAATCAAACTTACTGTTTTCAAAGTAACTGGCGAAACAAATACTGATGATTTGTCTCCTGCACAAGATGCTTGGAGCCGTCCAGATATCCCATTGCATGCAAACGCAATGCTTAAAAACGTACGTGATGGTATCAACCCAGAAGTTCCTGGTGAAGTTGGTCCATTAAACCAAATCAAAGAACTCATCGCAAAAGGCAACCAAGTTGCTTATGTTGGTGACGTTGTTGGTACCGGTTCTTCTCGTAAATCAGCGACTAACTCAGTGCTTTGGTTCTTTGGTGATGACATTGCTCACATCCCGAACAAAAAAGACGGTGGTTACTGCTTAGGTTCTAAAATCGCTCCAATTTTCTTCAACACAATGGAAGATGCTGGTGCGTTACCTGTTGAAATTGATGTTGCTAACATGAACATGGGCGATGAAATCGTTCTTAAAATTGATCATGCTGCAGCGAAAGTAACTGCATTTAAAGCAGGCGAGCAAATCGCTGAATCTGAGTTGAAGACGCCTGTTCTTCTTGACGAAGTTCGTGCGGGTGGTCGTATCAACTTAATCGTTGGTCGTGGTTTGACAACTAAAGCGCGTGAAGCTTTAGGTCTGCCAGCATCTACTTTATTCCGTGTTCCAGTTCAACCTGAAAACACTGGTAAAGGCTTTACTCAAGCTCAAAAAATGGTTGGCCGTGCTTGTGGTCTTCCAGAAGGTCAAGGCGTTCGTCCAGGTACTTACTGTGAACCGAAAATGACGACTGTTGGTTCGCAAGATACGACTGGTCCGATGACACGTGATGAATTGAAAGACTTAGCTTGCTTAGGTTTCTCTGCTGATCTTGTGATGCAATCTTTCTGTCACACAGCTGCATATCCAAAACCAGTTGACGTTCAAATGCAACATACGCTTCCTGATTTCATCATGAACCGTGGTGGTGTTTCATTACGTCCAGGTGACGGTATTATTCACTCTTGGTTAAACCGTATGCTTCTTCCAGATACAGTTGGTACTGGTGGTGACTCACATACACGTTTCCCAATCGGTATTTCATTCCCAGCGGGTTCTGGTCTAGTCGCGTTTGCTGCTGCAACTGGTGTTATGCCATTAGATATGCCTGAGTCTGTACTTGTTAAGTTCAAAGGTAAAATGCAACCTGGTATCACGCTACGTGACCTTGTACATGCAATTCCTTACTACGCGATTCAAGCGGGTGACTTAACTGTAGAGAAAAAAGGTAAGAAAAACATTTTCTCTGGTCGTATCTTAGAAATCGACTTAACAGAAATGGAAACTGACCTAACTGTAGAGCAAGCATTCGAACTTTCTGATGCTTCTGCTGAACGTTCTGCTGCTGGTTGTTCAATCACACTTTCTGAAACGAAAGTTGCTGAATACCTGAACTCTAACATCACCATGTTGAAGTGGATGATTTCTCAAGGTTATGGCGATGCACGTACTATGGCTCGCCGTGTTGAGAACATGGAAAAATGGTTAGCGAATCCATCACTTCTTAAAGCTGATGCTGATGCTGAATACACTAAAGTGTATGAAATTGATCTTGCTGACATTAAAGAACCAGTTCTTTGCTGCCCGAACGATCCAGATGACGCTAAACTTCTTTCTGATGTTCAAGGCGTTAAGATTGATGAAGTATTCGTTGGTTCTTGTATGACGAACATTGGTCACTTCCGTGCAGCTGGTAAATTACTTGATAAAGTACCAGGTGGTTCATTGTCTACTCGATTATGGTTGGCTCCACCAACACGTATGGACGAGCATCAATTGATGGAAGAAGGTTTCTATAACATTTATGGTAAAGCTGGCGCGCGTACTGAAATGCCAGGTTGTTCATTATGTATGGGTAACCAAGCACGTGTAGCTCCGAACACTACTTGTGTATCGACTTCTACGCGTAACTTCCCGAACCGTTTAGGTCAAGGCGCAAATGTATACTTAGCTTCTGCTGAGCTTGCATCTGTTGCTGCGGTACTTGGCAAATTACCTTCTCCTGAAGAGTATCAACAATATGCTGCTCAAATTGACAGCATGTCTGCTGACATCTATCAATACTTGAACTTCGACAAGATGGGCGAGTATACAGATGCTGCTAAAGGTATCGATACTAAGAAAATTGCTGCTGCTCAATTAAGCTAATCTATTGAAAAATATATTAAATTGAGTTGAAACTAAGGGCTGATTATTCAGCCCTTAGTTTTATGTATAAAAATGCTTATATGTGCTATTTACTTAAATATAATGGTTAAAATGATATTCGAATGGTTTATACAATAGAGTAAAGGAATTACATCAATGTTATATAAACTGGTGAGAAATGGCTCAAGTACACGATTTTGTTGTCCTAGATAAAGAAACATATGCATATGAAGATCATATGCAACTGGTTAATCAAGTACCTTATGATGTATCTATACATGATAATCAAATTATGTTTTTTATGGTTTCTTACAACAGATACCAACTTATAATCCATCTAAAAAGGTTAGACATACTGGTTTAAATTACTATGTTCAAACGATTATTGATTCGAAAGGGGCTTTAGCTGCATATAACATAATCAGCAGTATTATAAATGTTATAAAATTATTTCTGAAATTTCTAAAATTTAGTAAAGGATAAACTTATAAATTTGTTGAAGAGCAAGAAAAATTAATATTTCAGAAATATAAAGTGGTGGATCAGTTTGACCAAATGAAAGAGTGTATTAAACAAATCATTGATTCAAATCGGCAATTGTATATTTTTCATTTAGGAATTTAGTACAGATATTTTTTGATAAAAATAATAATTTGTTAACTATACATTTTTAAAATGTCAGCCATCATATCTTTAAAATCTAAAATAACGACATAATGATTAATGCTCGATAGATCAAAATCAGTGTTCACGAAATCAAATAATGCATTTGTTAATGAGTTGATCTCTAGGTCATCCAATATGTTATTTGAGAAAACGGAAGGGCTGGACTCAACAGCAATTAGCCGATTTTTTCCAATATTTCAAAAAGTAATATTTCCAATCTTGAGAATGGTAATCAAGGGTACAGTCCTGCAATACTCCGATACCTTGCGGAAGCTTTTAATTGTTCTGTCGCACAGCTATTCTTATTGGCTGAGAGTTTAGATGAGCAAGAGAATGTCTCAGAAAATTGGGATAAGATGCCTATCGATGCTTTATTTATACAATTACCCAAAGATATTCAAGATAACTTAAAACAACTGATATATAGTTTGATTCAAAATAAATCCTCGTAATCTATTTTTATAAGTAAAATATTACATTCAAATTTTTATTATTCTAAAATTTTAATGATCTGTTTTAAATCAATTAGATTCAGTGAAAATAAATAAATTTTTTGATCATTTTTTATAAATTAATCAATTGGGTAAAGCTTAATTTTCTTTAATAACCATTTGCTTAATCAGAAAGTTTTTGAGTAGGCATTAAAAAGCCCCTTATTCAGGGGCTAGTCGTATAGATCACTCTATACTTATATAAGG
>Ga0256903_1000257_pt1 | contig 17148 bp, 9 predicted proteins | sample MC6MC0741MT_FD_190195 | JGI IMG/M metagenome (GOLD analysis project Ga0256903, IMG submission 190195) | Metatranscriptome of enriched soil aggregate microbial communities from Iowa State University, Ames, United States - MC6-MC0741-MT... | ecosystem: Environmental > Terrestrial > Soil >... | reverse complement strand
TGCGGATGAGGGCCTTGAGGGTGCTGACTCTGGGCTTTTTTGGCTTGGTGGCGGGAGCATTGGGATGGTCCGCAAAGGCCGACGATCTCGTTATTCCGTATGCCTGCGAAATGGATAACGGCGCACCGCATTTGAAGCCGGCGAGTGCAACGTCCTATCGCATTATCGGACCCAAGGAAGATTTGTCATTCACAGCGTGCGGATCATCCTCTGACGCCTGCGAAATGATGATGGTCCATAAATTCGCAATCGAATGTGCGGGTCACAAAGTTTCATGGGCGCGGGTCGCGGCCTCGGCGCCAGAGGTCGGAGTGGTCCTGCCAGCGCACTTGCCCGACGATTTCGCGCCAATCAGCCGGTTCAAGGGGCGTCTGGTCCTGCCGGGGTTTGGGCGTACGACGCACCTAGCGAGTGTGGAGAGACGGCCCCTATCCGCCGACAGCGTGATTGAAACAGGTGCGGTCGATCCGGGTCCGCGGGCGCCGCAGTGGGTGACGGTGGTAGATCCGGTACGCGGCATTGCCGGCGCGAGCGGCGCCTTCAAGGTCGCCGGCGTCATATCGGTGCTTCTCATATCGCTGATGGCCGGATGCTTCTTCGTGGCGCGCCGACGTACGCCGTGGACATTTGATTTTGCCGGTCCGGCGGAACCCGCCGAACCTGACATCGAAGGATCATGGACGGCCGGCAAACGTGCTTACGCGCGAACGGCCGGCGCCTTTTGGCGGAACTATCGTAACCGGTCGTCGAAGCCCGAAGCGGTTGAGCGCGACGACACCGTCTCCAAGACATTGGCTGCGGTTCACGCTCGAATTGTCGAAACCGAATTGCTGATTGCAACATTGCCACCCGACCTTCTTCTGCGCGAAGTTCTGCAAACGGAACTGGACGGGTTGCGGGCACGAGCGGCGGGCTTCGCGCGCCGTTCGGATCAACTCGACGCCAAGAAAACAAGCGCCGGGTTGCGTTCGGTCTTGCGCGATCTCGACCGCATGACGAGAATCGTCAACGGCACGGTGCGGCAGGAAGATCAGCAGGGATCAGCGTCGCTCGATCCGCCCGCCACGGTTTTCGAGGCGTACCGGGTGCTGGGGCTCAATTCCGACGCGCCGCCAACCGCAGTGAAGAAAGTCGTCGATGCGTTGCGCATGTCGTGGCATCCCGATCACGCGCGCAACGATGCCGACCGCCGCCAGCGCGAGGAACGGATCAAGCAGGTCAACGCCGCCTGGGATTTACTGAAGGAGGCTCAAGCCGCCGCCTAGGCTGCTCGCGCCTTGAAACGATAGACGGCGCCGTCTAGCGGCGCCGTTCATGATGATCTGGACTGTATCCGTTGATGTTGGAGCCTAGGACGCGAGGCGTGCCCTAGGCCGAGCAGCGATGGGCCACCGGGAGGTTGCGGACTTCCTCCTCGGTCAGCGGTTCTGCTTCCTGCACTGCAATCATCCGGGCTTTCGCCTTTTGCTCTCGCTTCGCGACGCCAAGGCGCACGGCGAGTTGGTCGTTAAGTCCACGGACGACGCCGATCTTACCTCTCAAAGGAAAGCGGTAAGTGCTCATGGATAGCTCCTCTCAAGGACTCTACCCTCCCAAACAACGTTGGCTCGCTCTGGTTTCACTTTTTCTCGCTCAACTTTTGCGGGCAAACGCACATCGATACCGACCGCCGAAATTAACGCGGCGTCGAACTCAGATCGGTCTGCTGATGAACCCCCACAGCTCAACGAGCCATTAAAATATGTCACGCAATTGCGGCAACAAGAAGAAAACGATGGCAAAAAATCGACTCACGTTGAGCATTTCCGTGTTAAAAATCAGTTACATAGGGGTCAACGAAGCTGGCCACGACCCGTTTTGTCGAACCGTCGTCAAATTCTATGGTCAGCTTGTTGCCGTCGACGAAGGTCACCGTTCCGGGGCCAAATTTTTCATGACGGACCCTGGTGCCGGTTGTGAACGTCGGTTCATTTGCGGTCGATGATGCAACCAATTCACCTTCCAAGGTTACCGGCGCTCGGGCTTTCTTTTTGGTGTCGCGGTTGTTGCTCCAGGATTGCTGAGCGCGCTGCCAGCCGGGCGTTTTATAGTTCGAGCCAAAGGGTTCGCTCCCGCCGGCGCGGTCAAACCGGCTCGGGCCGAACGAGTCCCCAAAGCCGAACGGGTTGGCCCGGCCGCCGTACGGCATTTCGCTTTCGATGACATCGACTGTCGTCTCGGGCAGTTCGTCGACAAAGCGCGACGGCAGGGCCGACTGATAAAGGCCGTGCGTGCGGCGGTTCTGGGCGAACGAGATTTTGGCGAAGCGCTTGGCGCGGGTCAGGCCGACGTAGGCGAGCCGCCGCTCTTCTTCGAGTCCGGCTTTACCGCTTTCGTCGAGCGAGCGCTGATGCGGGAAAAGTCCTTCTTCCCAGCCCGGCAGGAAGACGATTCCGAACTCAAGACCTTTGGCGGCGTGGAGCGTCATGAGCGATACGCGGTCGCCGTCGCTGCCCTGATCGGCATCCATCACGAGTGAGACGTGCTCCAGGAAGCCCTGCAGCGTATCGAAGTCGTGCATGAAGCGCACAAGCTCTTTCAGGTTTTCGAGCCGCGACTGCGCCTGCGGGCTCTTATCGGCCTGCCACATGGCCGTATAGCCGGACTCGTCGAGAACGAGTTCAGCAAGATCAGTGTGGCGCATGTGATCGAGGTTGCCGCGCCAGCGTTCGAAGGCTTGCGTCAAGTCGGTGAGCGACTTGCGTGCCTTCGCAGAGAGTTCGTCCGTCTGCACGATCTCGCGGGCGGCGTGATAGAGCGGGAAGCCGCGCGCGCGAGCCAGCTCGTGTATGCGCTTCACGGTCGTATCGCCGAGACCGCGTTTCGGAACGTTGACAATGCGCTCGAACTTCAAGTCGTTCGTAGGATTGGCGATGACCTCGAGATAGGCAATCGCGTCCTTGATTTCCTGCCGTTCGTAGAAGCGCGGGCCGCCGATGACACGGTACGGCAACCCGAGTGTAATGAAGCGGTCTTCGATGGCGCGCATCTGCGAGGACGCACGCACGAGAACGGCGATGTCGTTCAGCTTCTCGCGGGCGCGCTGGAAGTTCTCCAGGTCGTCGCCGATGGAGCGGGCTTCGGCCTGATCATCCCAGAAATTTGCGACGGCGATCCTTTTGCCGGCTGCGCCGTCCGTGAACAGAGTCTTGCCGAGGCGGCCGGTGTTCTTGGCGATAAGACCTGAAGCCGCCGCGAGGATATTGGCGGTCGAGCGATAGTTGCGTTCCAGGCGGATGACCTTGGCGCCCGGAAAATCTTTTTCGAAACGCAGAATGTTATCGACCTCGGCGCCGCGCCAGCCATAGATCGACTGGTCGTCGTCGCCGACACAGCAGATGTTCGGTGATCCCTGCGCGAGGAGCCGCAGCCAAAGATACTGGGCGACGTTGGTGTCCTGATACTCGTCGACGAGGATGTAGCGGAAGCGGCGGTGATAATCCGCCAGAACGTCGGGGTGTTCGCGGAAGAGCCGCAGACATTCGAGCAGCAGATCGCCGAAGTCGCAGGCGTTCAGGTCTTTGAGACGCGCCTGATACGCGGCGTAGAGCGTGGCGCCCTTGCCGGCCGCGAAGGAGAATGCCTCGCTGCCCGGCACTTTATCCGGGGTCAGCCCGCGGTTCTTCCAGCTGTCGATAAGACTTGCGAGTTGGCGGGCCGGCCAGCGATCCTTGTCGATGCCGGCCGCCTCGATGACCTGCTTCAGCAACCGGACCTGATCGTCGTCGTCGAGAATCGTGAATCCGGATTTCAGCCCGACAAGCTCGACGTGGCGGCGCAGGATTTTCACGCCGATCGAATGGAATGTCCCAAGCCACGACATGCCTTCGACGGTGCCGCCGATCAGGCCGCCGATTCGCTCGCGCATCTCGCGCGCGGCTTTGTTCGTGAATGTGACAGCCAGAATTTGCGAGGGATAAGCCTTCGCCGTCGCGAGGATGTGAGCGATGCGGGTGGTCAGCACGCGGGTTTTGCCGGTACCGGCGCCGGCCAGAACGAGAAGCGGTCCTTCCGTCGTCTCGACGGCGTCGCGCTGCTCGGGATTTAGGCCCTCAAGATATGCGGGAGCGCCGCGTGCAGCCGCAATGGCGCGCGCTGAAATCGATTGTGTCGTCTGTTCATTACCGGCCGGACGGTGCGTTTGGTTTGCAGGCGCAGGGGCTTGCGGCAAGTCGAACGGTGGATCGTCGTCATGCGGCAAATCCGTGCCCGTCGCGGCGTTCGGCTTGCGAGTCGAAATCATGCGAATGACCTAAACCACCGAAGCTGATCCTACAACTGGCGCGGCCGCACACCGCGCGTCATGGACACGGTCGGCCTCGAATCGACCACAAAAACTTCAAATGCTTGGAATGAAGCCAAAATTCGGGTTCAGAGTATTTTCGCGCCGTGCCATATAGATGCGCACGGCGCCGTGTATTTCAATTGGTTCGCCGTAGGCGCTCAGCAATTTCGTGCGGGGCTGCAAGAGACGTTTATGAACAACGGGCTTCTATTTCTCGGTGCGGTCCTCATCGTCGTTCTGTCGACGCTCTTCGCTGCGCCGAACTTCATCGATTGGAACAGCTACCGCGGGGTCTTCGAGGAAGAAGCGTCGAAGGTGCTCGGGCGCGAAGTGCGGGTCGGCGGCTCGGTCAATCTCAAATTCTTGCCGTCGCCATATGTCCGTTTCGAGAAGGTGCGCATCGCGAATGTCAGTGGACAGACCGGCGAGCCCTTCGTTCGCGCCGACAGCTTCACGATGTGGCTTTCGGGGCCGGCGTTATTGCGGGGCGTACTGGAGGCCAGCCAGATCGAGTTGGAGAAGCCGGTTCTCACCCTGGCGGTCGACAAGTCCGGTACCGGCAACTGGAGCGACATCAAATTGCTCTCGGCCGATCTGCCGTTCGCGCCGCGCGATGTGACGCTGCGTTCGGTCAAGCTCAGCGACGGGGCGATTTCGATCTTCAACGCGACGGCGGAGCGCATCGCGACAATCGACAATATCAATGGCGAGCTATCGGCTGACGGCCTGAAAGGTCCGTTCCGTTTCAAGGGTGCGGCCTCTTGGGCCGGAGCGGCGCACGATCTTGCATTTGCGACCGAACAGCCGGCCGCTGACGGTTCGTTCGGCCTGAAGATTTCCGCGCGCTCCGAAGGTTCGCCGACGAACTATCTGCTCGATGGCCGCGTCAGCGATCTCGATAGCAAGCCGACGTTCAACGGCGAGTGGACGGGTCAGATCGCCATGTCCGACGAGGATGGCACAACGCCCGGCGGCAAAGACGAGGCCTCGCGTCTCGACCTCAAGGCGAAGGTTTCGGCTGATGCGCTCGGGGCCAAGTTCGACGATCTGACGCTATCGCTCGATAATGTGGCCGAGCCGCAGATGATCACCGGCTCGGCGGCGGCCACGTGGACGACGCCGCCGCATCTCGATTTGGCGCTGACATCGAAGTGGCTCGATATCGATCGGCTGTCGGGTGCGGGACAGGGGAGCGCCTCGTTCTCGAAACTGAAGCAACTGACGCTCGATCTGGTCCAATCCGTTGCGGGCGACAGCAAGGCGAGCGCCCGGATCAAGCTGGAGCAAGTCAAGGTCGGCGGCGAAACGGCCGGCGGCCTCAATATCAACGCTGAGCGCAACGGCAAGGTCACGCACATCAAGGAGTTCAATGTGAGTCTGCCGGGCGGATCACGCCTCGATCTCTCCGGCGATCTGACGAACTTGGGCGACGGCAAGCATCATTTTTCCGGCAGTCTGTTCGTTGGAGGCACCAGCTTGGCACGCCTCAAAAGCTGGGCCGGGAAATCGGGCATGCCGATCGACATCACGTCCGACGGACCGTTTTCGCTCACCGGCAAACTCGACATCGATCAGACGCAGCTCTCGATCTCCGATGCCTCGGGTCAAATTTCGGGCCGAGCGCTGGCGGGTGATCTGACCATTTCGCAGGGCAGCAAGAAGAAGCGAACCGATCTGACACTTCAGGCCGCTGATCTCGATACGCGCGAGATTTTTCCAACGACCGCCGACGCTCTTGAAGCGTCGCTGCGCAAGGCGCTGGGCATCGCGCCTTCAAATGCCGACCCGACGAAGCCCGCGCCTCAGGAATTGCCGGGCGATATGCAGGTACGTGTGATCGCCGGTCGGCTGACGGATGGCCACAACGTTTATCGCGACGTTGATGTGACGTTCGAGACAGAAGGCAAAACGTTCCGGCTTCCGGCTGCCAAGCTGACGACCGAGAAGGGTCTCAAAGTCAGTCTCGAAGGCCGGGTGAAAACGCTCGACAGCGGACCTTCAGGAACGCTCGCCTACGATATCGTTGCGCCAACCGCCGATGCGGCTGGTGATTTTATGAGCCGGATCGGTCTGGCTCCCCTTTTCGGCGGCGAGGCGTTCAAAGGATTGCAGAGTGCCAAGCTGGCGGGTCTCATCGAACTCGGCCGCCGCACGCCGTCAGCCAGCGACATCACGTTCGACGGCACGTTGAACGATTCACGCTTCAAGGGTGCAGCGGAGTTCGACGCTGGACTCGCATCGTGGCGTTCGCGTCCGAGCCGCGTGCACGCGACGGTCGGATCGCCGTCATTGGCGAACCTTCTCGCATTGTTCGGTCGCGACCGGATAGAGGCGGCAGGCGACAGTAGCGCACCCGCGGAGGCGTCGCTGATCACCGCAGGGACGCTCGGCACGGATGCGAAGACACGCTTTGAGATCGCAGGGCAGGGCCTCGATGTTGCGTTCGACGGCACGGCGGTCTGGCCGGAGAACGCGCCTCTGGCGCTCAACGGCGCCGTCAACGTCAAGGCGGAGGATTTTGCCGAAGCGCTGGCGATCGCGGGGCTACGTGTGCCAGCCGGTGCGGCTGGTACGTCCGCGCAAGGACACCTCGATCTTGCCCGCGACAAGGACGTCTGGACGGTCACGACGCGCGATCTCCATCTCGGCACGTCGTCGTTGGCGGCCTACCTTCAGGTCGCGACAGGGAGCGATGGCCGTCATCGCATCGAAGGCAAGCTCGGCGCTGACCGCGTGAGCATCACGCCGCTACTTGCGATGCTCACCGACAAGCCGGCGTCGCTGCCCGTTGGAAGCGACGGGATCGATGCCGGTGCCGATGCGGTCACGGAAACGCATTCGATCTGGCCGAGCGGCGTCTTCAATTTCAGCGCGCTGGGCGACACGGATGCCGACGTCCGCGTCAGTTTTGCGTCGCTCGATCTCAGCGGTAATCTGGCGACGCGCGACGGCGAACTGCGCCTCGTGCTCATGCCCGGCAAGGTAGCGATCAGCGATCTATCGGCGCAAGCAGCGGGCGGGCGGCTCACGGGGGCCCTCAGCCTCGAGAAGGGTGCGAGCGGAGTTGCGCTCGCCACCGATCTGAAACTCGATCATGTGAATCTTGCCACGCTCAGTCCTTCGTCGAAAGGTCTGGCGACGTTCGAAATCAAAGGCGGCGGGACGGCGCAGAGTCCGGCGGGCCTCATCGCGGTTATGTCTGGCTCGGGGGCGATCGGCGTCCAAGGCGGGAGCGTGCACGGGCCGACGGCGTCAGCCGCTGCCGAAATCGCCGACGCCGTGCTGGACGGCAAGATGCAGAACGATCTGCGGACAATTTCCTCCGCGCTGCTGACGTCGCTCAATACGTCGAGCATCGCGATCGGCGACCGGCAATTTCCAATCGCAATCGATGGCGGTTCGGTGAAGCTCGATACGATCGGGTTCGAGTCGCCCGATGGCAAAGTGGAGGCGACTGTTGCGGTCGATCTGACATCGCTCGGCGTCAGCGCCGCCTGTCAGGTCTCCGCACTCGTGAAGCCGCCGCCGCCGCCGTCGGTTCCGCTGCCCAAATGGCAGCCGCCGCCACCGAAGGGGCCGCTGCCTCCGGCCGTCGTGCTGTACGAGGGACCGCTGGATAATCTTCCGGTCATCAAATCGAGTGTCGATGTCGGCGATTTTCAGCGCGAGCTCTCGGTGCGTCAGGTCGAGCGGAACGTTCAAGAGCTGGAACAATCGCGGCGCGTCGACGAAGAACGCGCCCGGCTCGATCGACAGCGCCGGAAGGCGCTCGATGCGCAACGGGCCTCCACCACAAAGAAAGACAGCGAAGTTTTGCCGCCCGTCATTCCGGAGTCAGCCGGAACCGCGGACGGTTCGACCGGCGAAGCGTTGCCTTCCGAGACGCCACCCAATGCGCAAACGGCGCCAGATCCGTCCGTGCCCGCGCCGCCGGTGATTCAGGAAAATAGCGCCGCGCCGATCGGCGCCGTCAGTGCGGGAGCGGTTCAAACGCCGACGATCACCGTCGAGCCCATTCCAGCGCCGCCTGGCGACGTCGCGGTCGACGCATCGACCGAGCAACCAGTGGCGGCGCGCTCGACGGCCGCGTCGCGCCCGCGGACGCCGGTGCGCCGGCGTACGTCATCCGATGAAGTGATGAGATCACTTGGGAATATGCAGTAATGGTCTCAAATTTTCGGCGCGGCGCGTGCTTGCAGACGCTTTAGAATCCAGACTCGGACCGCGCTCGATAGGCCGGCGCCGCCCCGCTCCTTGTCGATTGCGCTGATGACGCTTGCCAGCGGCTGGCCGTCTTCGGCGGCGGCGTCTTTCAGCGCCACCCAGAATTCGGCCTCAAGCGAAATCGACGTGCGATGGCCCTGGATGGAAAATGATCGCTTCTCGGGTCGCATTCAAGAGGCGTGATCGGGCCCGGAGTCGTCGTCCATGAGATCATCATCGGACTGACGTCTTGCCCCATCCAGCTCGGACTGCGACTTGCGATGCTTCGCCTCGAACAGGCTGCGATCGGATTTCGTCTGCCCGTACTTCAACCGGTTCTCCTGCGCGTCTTTCTCGCGCATCGCGCGGTCGCGGGCTTTACGGACCTTGTTGAGATTTACGATCTCTGCGGTCATAAAATGCACTCCGCATTAGATGCCGAAGCGGCATCCTCATCTTCCTGCATCTTATGATCGATCACGCGAAGCCGTCAAACGCTCGCTTGCATTCGTATGCTTGTCTCGCAATCGAGCGTTCGAATTTCGGTGTAGGCGTGCTCAATCCGGTGCGATCATTTTCTCCGGCCGCACGGCCTCATCGAATTCCTTGTCGGTGACATAGCCGCCGCCAACGGCTTCCTCGCGCAGCGTCGTGCCGTTCTTGTGGGCAGTTTTGGCGATCTTCGCGGCGTTGTCGTAGCCGATCTTCGGGGCCAGCGCGGTCACAAGCATTAACGAGCGCTCGAGCCCGGCTTTGATATTGTCCTCACGCGGTTCGATACCGACGACGCAGTTGTCGGTAAACGAAACGGCGGCATCGGCCAGCAGGCGCGCCGACTGCAGGAAGTTATAGGCCATCACCGGATTGTAGACGTTCAGCTCGAAATGGCCCTGGCTCCCGGCGAACGTCAGCGCGGCGTGATTGCCGAAGACCTGGACGCAGACCTGGGTCAGCGCTTCGCACTGCGTCGGGTTGACTTTGCCGGGCATGATCGACGAGCCGGGCTCGTTTTCCGGCAACGCCAACTCGCCGAGGCCGGAGCGCGGCCCCGACCCCAGAAGGCGAATGTCGTTGGCGATCTTGAAAAGCGATACGGCGATCGTGTTGAGGGCGCCGTGGGAAAAGACCATCGCGTCGTGCGCAGCGAGCGCTTCGAATTTGTTCGGCGCAGAGGTAAACGGCAGCTTGGTAATCGCCGCAACCTGCTGGGCGACTTTCTCGGCGAAGCCCTTCGGGGCGTTGAGGCCGGTTCCGACCGCCGTGCCGCCTTGCGCCAGCTGCATCAGTGCGGGGAGTGTCGATTCAATGCGAGCGATGCCGTTTTCGACCTGCTGCGCGTAGCCGGAAAATTCCTGGCCGAGCGTCAGCGGCGTCGCATCCTGGGTATGGGTGCGGCCGATCTTGATGATGCGCGCCCAGGCTTCGGCCTTGGCGTGCAGAGCCTTATGCAGCTTGCGGAGTGCCGGAAGGACGCGATGCACGACCTCTTCCGAACAGGCGACGTGCATCGCCGTCGGGTAGGTGTCGTTCGACGATTGGCTCATGTTGACGTGGTCGTTGGGATGGACCGGCTTTTTCGAGCCCCGTTCGCCGCCGAGGATCTCGATGGCGCGGTTCGATATGACCTCGTTGGCGTTCATGTTCGATTGCGTGCCGGACCCGGTCTGCCAGACGACGAGCGGAAAATGGTCGTCGAGCTTGCCGTCGATGACTTCTTGCGCGGCTTTGACGATCGCCTCGCCGATTTTCGGGTCGAGCCTGCCGAGCGCCATGTTCGTCTCGGCGGCGGCACGTTTGACGATGCCGAGTGCGCGAACGATGGGCGCGGGCTGCTGCTCCCAGCCGATCTTGAAATTGCCGAGGCTGCGCTGGGCCTGGGCGCCCCAATAGCGATCGGCCGCGACTTCGATGGGTCCGAAGGTATCGGTTTCCGTACGTGTTTTGGTCATGGCGGTTTCGGTCCCATTCGTGGTTCGTGAATTCAAATTTCGTGCTTCGTCGCGCATGGGGCGCATTTTGTCGAGATTTTTTCGTTACCTGCCAAATTCCGTCGTCCCGGCGCAGGCCCGGATCTGTCCAGGCCCGCAGTTGACCGATACCTCGATGCTTGGACGGATCCCCGCCTTCGCGGGGATGACGTTAAAAGGCGCAACAGCAAACGCGCACGGCGGCCAACGCAATAGGGCCAGCGCAACCGGCCGGCTCCGCGAAGCGGAGTCGGTTGCGCCAATTATAAAGGGACGGGGCGACGTGGCCTCGCTTTGTGCAATTGGATTGGGGATGCGGACCAATGCCGCCCCGTGCATGCCAACTCTCCGCCTCGGTCCCGGCCCATGTGTCCGGCACCTCTCGTATGAGTGCGGATCGCCCGAAAGCGATCCCTGAGCCGTCGAACCCGCCATCCGCCCCCGCATCTCCTTTCGAGTGGCGTTTCACCGCGCCGAGCACGCTATCGTGCTTGTCACGCGGCAGGCAGAGAACCCGCGGCATACCGATTTCTCCGCGCGGCCCCACATGCTCATCACCACACATGTCTCGCGGCACGAGCTCATGCCCTTCGTGCGCGTGGTGAGATGGCGGGAAGTATGCGGGTGGCGCGAGCGGCGAGGATAAGTTTTCGGCTGGGACGTTTGCGGATGGTTATCAGCGAGGCTTAGGTCCGCTATAAAGCAAACATTCACCAAAATGATTGCCGCGCTTGCGTGCGCTAGATATCGTACTTGCTTCTGAGCCACTACCCACTTCGCGAGGACGGGTTCTCGAGGGGTTTTCCTGGGGGGAGCGACGGCCATTTCAAGGCCGCGCCCAACAAGGGAGATTCGTTGTGAGACACGCACCGCCCTTACTTGCGGCTTTGACCGCTGCTTTTCTCAGTTCAGCTTTTGCGACGGTTTCATTTTCCCAGGACAGCGATCGCAAGGATGCGACCGCCGCGACCAAGGCTGCCAATCAGGCGTTGCTTACGACGCTGCCGTTTTCCGACAAGACCGATTTCGATGACGCCAACAAAGGCTTCATCGCGCCGCTACCATCCGCTCTCATCAAAGGGCAAGCCGGCAATCTCATTTGGGATCCAACCAAATACGACTTCATCAAGCAGGGCTCGGATGCGCCGGGAACGGTCAATCCCAGCCTGTGGCGGCAATCTCAACTCATCAACATCAGCGGTCTCTTCGAGGTCACCGACGGCATCTATCAGGTCCGCAATCAAGACCTGTCGAACATGACCATCATCGAAGGCACGGAAGGGATCACCGTCATCGATCCTCTGGTCTCGGCCGAGACCGCCAAGGTCGCTCTTGATCTCTACTATTCCAAGCGGGGGCAGAAACCGGTCAAGGCGGTGATCTACACGCACAGTCACGTCGATCATTATGGCGGTGTTCGCGGCATCGTCAGCGAGGACGACGTCAAGGCGGGGAAGACCAAGATCTACGCTCCCGACGGCTTCATGGAAGCGGCGGTGGCCGAGAACGTCTTTGCCGGTAACGCTATGAGCCGGCGGGCCAGCTACATGTACGGCAACCTGCTTCCGCCCGATCCCAAGGGGCAGGTCGGCGCCGGCCTTGGCACCACGACCTCGGCGGGCACCGTGACGCTGATCGCGCCGACCGACATCATCACCAAGACGGGGCAGAAGGAAACGATCGACGGCCTGACTTATGAGTTCCTGATGGCGCCCGGATCGGAAGCGCCGTCAGAAATGATGTGGTTCGTCGAGGAAAAGAAGGCGATGGAGTCGGCCGAGGATGCGACCCATACGCTGCACAACACCTACTCGCTGCGCGGCGCCAAGATTCGCGAACCTCTGCCGTGGTCGAAATACCTCAACAAGGCTCTCGTGATGTGGGGCGACAAGGTCGAGGTCATTTTTGCCCAGCACCACTGGCCAACGTGGGGCAATAAAAAGGTCGTCAATCTGCTCCAGAAGCAACGCGACCTCTATCGCTCGATCAATGATCAGACCCTGAACATGGTCAATCAGGGCAAAACGATGCGCGAGGTCGCGGAGCAATTCAAACTCCCCGACAGCCTTGCGAACTTCTGGGCCAACCGCGGTTACTACGGCTCGATCTACCACGATGTGGCAGCGACCTACGTGCTCTATCTCGGCTGGTTCGACGGCAATCCGGCGACATTGCATGAACTGCCGCCAGTCGAAGGCAGCAAGCGCTATGTCGAGTTCATGGGAGGCGCGGACGCGGTTTTGCAAAAGGCAAAGGAGTCCTACGACAAGGGCGATTACCGCTGGGTGGCGGAAGTCGTGAACCACGTCGTGTTCGCCGATCCGGCCAATCAGAACGCGAAGAACCTTGAGGCCGATGCGCTCGAACAGCTTGGCTACCAGGCCGAGAGCGGGCCTTGGCGTAACTTCTATCTGACCGGCGCGCAGGAATTGCGCAAAGGCGTGGCCGAGTTGCCGACCCCGAACACCGCCAGCCCCGACACGGTCAGGGCCATGACTCTCGACATGGTCTTCGATTATCTCGGCGTGAGGTTGGATCCCCAGAAAGCTGCCGACGCCAAAATGAATCTCAACTTCGACGTCGGAGGCGATGACGGGAAGATTGCCGTCGAACTCGAAAACGGCGTGCTCAACCACACGCTCGGCAAACAACTGGACAGCGCCGACGCGACGATCAAACTATCTCGCGACACCCTCAACGACATCATGTTGGGTCAAACGAAACTCGCGGATGCGATCAGCGCCGGTGACGTGAAGATCGACGGAGATCAGAAGAAGCTCGACGAGCTGGTCTCCTACCTCGACACCTTCAAGTTCTGGTTCAATATCGTCACGCCGCGGGACAATGTCGCGTCGGTTTCACAGCCCGCGTCAGGCGAAGGCAGTTCCAGCGGCACGGCCGGACGCACTGATCAATAGGCGCCAGGAATAGCCGCTTCGGCGGCTATTCCTCCGTTTTGGCGAAATGCGCCGAGGTTTGAGGATGCCGGTATCAGGCGTTCTCAGCTTGGGTTGCGGGCCAATACGACGTGCGTTGCCCGCTCCGTTGCGACATGCTCGACGGGGCGATAGTCGAGCGCGCGCAAATCCAAATCCGCGAATAGCGCTTCGCCTTGACCCAGCACCACGGGCGCGACGGCGAGATGAATTTCGTCGACGTGTCCGGCGCGGACATACTGCCTGACCGTCTCAACGCCGCCGCCAATTTTTACATCTTTGTTGCCTGCCGCTTCGCGCGCGCGTGCTAACGCGGCATCGATGCCCTCCGTCACGAAATAGAAGGTGGTTCCTCCCAGCATTTCGATGGGCTGGCGCGCATAATGGGTGAGCACGAATGTCGGCGCGTGATACGGCGGGTTGTCGCCCCACCAACCTTTCCATTCATCATCGGGCCATTCGGACCGGATTGGCCCGAACATATTCCGTCCGAGGATGAATGCACCGAAGCCCGCCATTGCGCGTCGTGCAAATGCGTCGTCCGGCCCGGTATTGCCTCCATCCTGGCCTAGCATCTGGCGAAACGTGCGCGTCGGAAAGAACCACTGGAAGAGCTCATCTCCCCGTTTGCCGAGGGGATGATCCAAACTCTGCTCGAGTCCTGCTGAGAAGCCATCAAGCGATACGCCAAATCCGGCAACTTTGACTTTTGCCATTCGATCAGTGCCCCGTATCGCGATTAGCGGTTCGAGTTCTTTTTCGTTTTCTTCGAAGTGTTGAGCGCCCCGGCGGCGCGGAGGCGTCGGCCTACTTCTTGCGGAACTGGTCGAGGCTGAGAATCTTGGCGCCGCCTTCGGGGGACGTTGTCTCATCATCCGATGCGGCGTCGTCTTTGGCCGACGTTTCTCCGGCGCGCGAGGCTGGCTCCGGCGTCGGAGCGACGGGCTGCAAGCGTTCGGGCCCAGAGGTCGACGCCGATGCGTCCTTGTCGGTGCGGCGGCGCGAGGCGCGCGGTTTCTTCGGCGCGGTTGCGCGCGGTGCTTCGCCGCTCGCCTCGCCGATTTGGTCGTAGGTGGCGTCGGCAGGCAGCGCCTGACGCGGATGGTGCATGGGTTCGTTGTCGCTTACGTCTTCGTCGAACTGCAGGCCGTAGCGGACGCTCGGATCGATGAAGACTTTGATTGCCGAGAACGGCACGACGAGGCGCTCTGGGATGCCGTCGAAGGTCAGCTTCACTTCGAAACGCTCATCCGAGACGATCAGGTCCCAGAAGCGGTGCTGAAGCACGATTGTCATTTCGCTCGGATACTTCTCTTTGAGACGCTTCGAGAGAATGACGCCAGGTGCCTGGGTCAGGAACGAGACATAGAAATGGTGCTCGCCGGGAAGGCCAGTCTTGACGATTTGCTGCAGGACGGCGCGCACGACGCCGCGCATCGCTTCCTGCTGCAGTTTCGCGTAATCTATTGATGGCCCCGTTGCCATGCCTCTGCCTTCAAGAATGCCGCACTCTGACCGACCTCTGAAATCAGATTTGCCGCACAGTCAAGCCCGTTTGAGCTTTCGACTGTAAGAGTGGAGGGCTTCTGTTGCCCGGTGCCCTCCGAACCGCGCCTTACACTGCTAGGAGTAAGGGCTTCAAGTTCAGGCTAGTCGCACTGCATTACGCAGCGAGAGCGGCCTCAGCATAGTTGTCATTGGCAACTATTCTGTATGACCCGATAACGGTGGTATCATGCCGGGCAAAAGCTAAGTCCTTTAGACCTTCGTCGATCCTATTTCGCCCCCATAAGTCTTTACCGGCGCCCTGCGACTCTCCTCCGGAGAGCCGGCCGCAGGGCGCGGTGAAGAGAAATGGTGGAGGCGCCGGGTACCGCCCCCGGGTCCGATCGGCTTATTACGACCGCGTTTATCGCCATAGCTGGCAAGCCAGCCCAACGAATATAATGATTGCGGGACAAGAAAAAAAGCATTTCGACGTGCGGCTTCGCAAGGGCGTGAAAAACCTGTTACCGGTTGGCCGCGGTTCAACTTTGCGAATGGCGAAGCGAATGCTGCGGAAATATCGTCGCGATTGCCTAAATACTGGGTTTGACGAGAGCAGAAAGGCAGCCGCGTGAGCGTTTCAATCGAGGATCGCGCGTCCGGGGCGGAAACGCTTTTATCGTGGAAATCGATCGTTCTGGTGATGGCGATCGCCGTTGCGACGGTCGCGGCGGGCACGCTGGCGGGATACGCGGCAACCGCCGTGTTCGATATCTGGTCGCGGATCGACGCGCCTCGCGCATTTGCCGCAGGGGAAATTCAGTCGCTTCAGACGGCGCGCGTTTCAGTCTCTTTCTTCGCTTTTCAAGCGGTGACGATCCTCGCGATGTTTGCCGTCAACGCGCTGCTGGCGCGCGGCGGCGGCCGCTTTCTCACCTTCTCGATGCCGCGCGGCGGTATGAAAACGCTGATCCTCGCGTCGCTCGGACTGATGGTGTTGGCGTTCCTCTACGGCAGCTTGATTTTCGCACTCGACAGAGAAGCGTTTCGCAACGACATGAGCCCGTTCGCCGAGTTGATGAAGGCGCGAACGTGGTGGCTCGTGCTGATCGCGGCTGGTATCGGCGCGCCGATTGCGGAGGAATGCTTGTTTCGCGGGCTGCTGTTCGGGACGCTTCGGCGAACGCCGCTGGGGATCGGCGGCGCGGCAGCGGTCAGCGCAATCCTGTGGGCGCTTCTCCACGCCAATTATTCGATTTACGGCGTGACGGCGATCACGCTCATCGGCATCTATCTGGCGCTGGTACGGGAGCGAACCGGCTCGCTGCTGACGCCGATCGTTTGTCACGGCGCTTACAACTCGTTGATCGTGCTCGTTCTGGCCTTCGCTCCGAACAGTTCGCTGGTCACGGGGTAGCGGATGACTCTTCGGATAGCTGATGGCTCGCTAGAATCGCGCTAGGTCTTCCTGCATGCAGCAATATCTCGATCTCTTGCGCCGCGTGCGCACCGAAGGTGTCCAGAAGTCCGACCGTACGGGGACCGGCACGTTGTCCGTGTTCGGTCATCAGATGCGGTTCGACCTGTCGCAGGGATTTCCGCTTATCACGACGAAGAAGCTGCATATCAAGTCGATCGTCGTCGAGCTTCTGTGGTTTCTCGCCGGCGCGACGAACATCGAATATCTAAAGGCGCATAACATTTCGATCTGGGATGAATGGGCCGATCCCGAGGGCGAGCTTGGCCCGGTCTATGGCAAGCAATGGCGCTCGTGGAGCACGCCCAGCGGTCAGTCCATCGATCAGATCGCGGACGTCGTCGAAACGCTCAAGACCAATCCGGATAGCCGGCGCATTATCGTTTCCGCGTGGAATCCAGCCGATATTCCGGAAATGGCATTGGCGCCGTGTCATTGCCTTTTTCAATTTTACGTCGCGGACGGCAAACTTTCGTGCCAGCTTTATCAGCGCTCAGGCGATGTCTTTCTCGGCGTGCCATTCAATATCGCGAGCTACGCGCTGCTGACGATGATGATGGCGCAGGTGACGGGATTGAAGCCGGGCGATTTCGTTCACTCATTCGGCGACGCGCATCTCTATCTCAATCATCTTGAGCAGGCGGATTTACAACTTTCGCGGCAGCCGCGAGCGTTGCCGGTGATGACGATCAAGCAGCGCGGCCAGTCGATGTTCAACTTCAAGGTCGATGATTTCAGCCTCGACGGCTACGATCC